>Ga0209343_10002359_pt1 | contig 24459 bp, 25 predicted proteins | sample RifCSPlowO2_02_FD_184026 | JGI IMG/M metagenome (GOLD analysis project Ga0209343, IMG submission 184026) | Groundwater microbial communities from Rifle, Colorado - Rifle CSP2_plank lowO2_0.2 (SPAdes) (version 2) | ecosystem: Environmental > Aquatic > Deep subsurface > Groundwater | place... | reverse complement strand
ATCGTTGATGTGGAGAAGGAATGGGTTGTTGATGCAAGGCTGTTGAAATCCAAGAGTAAAAATACGCCATTTGACGGCTGGAAAATGAAGGGGAAGGCAGTGAAGACAATAGTTGGCGGCAAGGTAGTGTTCCAAATCCCGATTTAGAAAATCAAATCGGGATTTAAACAGACAATACATCCCGAAATACTGCGTTATCGGCGATTTTGCTCCTTAACATACTGTATATAGTATGCCTGCGTCGCAAAATCGCCTGATGCCTTGTCTTTCGGGCGTCTTGTCTGTTTCCCCAAAATCCCAAATCGGATTTTGGGTGGTATATGAAGGATAAAATATGGGATGAATTTGTAATGAATTATCAGTAGCAGGCTTAGAATCTGCTGCTGCAAACCAGGAGGTTTATATGTCAATAGTAAAAGAAGAAGCCATTAAAATTATTCGGGAGTTGCCAGAAGAATGCACTTTTACAGACATCATGGCTGAGTTCTACTTCAGACAAAAAGTGGAGCAGGGATTGAAAGATATTGAGGAAGGCAGGGTTATTAGTCAGGAAGAGGTGCGGAAAAGGATGGCAAAATGGGCGCAGTCAATTGGTCAATAACAGCCCAGCAAGACCTTGAGAATATAGGCGACTATATTGCAAAGGATTCTCCCTTTTATGCGGTAAATTTTATTGAGAAGATATTGCAGCATACAGACAGGCTGGGAACATTTCCAGAAAGCGGGAGGGTTGTGCCGGAGTTTAACAGAGCCGATATTCGTGAGTTGATATTTCATAACTATCGCATTGTCTATCAGGTAAAGGATACCCATGTATTCATAGTTTCTGTCAGTCATGGAAGTATGGATATTGTCAGAAAATCAAAGAGGGAAAATTGGGAAATTGGATAGGTTATTTTTTTGTTTTCAAAAGACATGGCAAAGGCAGTTGACCTAAAGGGCGCACCGTATAAGAATTTGAGGGAGTATAGAGAGTATAAGAAATTGAAAAAATAATGCATAGTATAATGAGTGATATAATTACTAAAAAATTTGAAGAGTTAGAAAATAAGTATGCGAAGAAGCAAACTGCAATAAAATTTAACTTTCGCCGGTTTGTTTCAACTAACCTGAATATAAAAAGGTCGGATGTTTATACACACAACATTCATTCTTATCCAGGGAGATTGTTTCCATATATTCCAATTCTTTTTCTTTCAAGTGATAAATTGTGCCCACCTGATGGGAAGGTTCTCGACCCATTTTCCGGTAGCGGGACAGTCCTTTTGGAATCAATCGTCAACCCTTATTTTAAAAGAAATGCCTTTGGCATAGAAATAAATCCACTCGGCAGGCTGATTTCTAAAGTTAAAACAACACCAATTGATACAGAGGAATTAGATAAAAAGATTGCATATTTGTATAAGAAAATAGAAAAGGCGAAGCGGAGTAGTAGATTTAAAGATGCAATCCCTGAATTTAAAAATATTGACCTATGGTTTTCTAAAACCGCAAAAAATGGCTTGGGTAAAATAAAGGCAAGTATTGAGCAATTGGAGGATGGTGATTTTAAGGATTTTTTCTGGATGTGTTTTTCAAAATTGGTTAGATGCGTTTCAAAAGCTGACCCCAATATACCGCCACCAGTTCTTTTAAAGGTTAAAAAATATAAAAATTCCTATCGGTATGAAAAATTAAAAGACCTTGTTAAGAGGAATAAGAATCCAGATGTTGAAGGCATATTTAAAGATATTGTCCAAGATAATTCAGAAAGGATAAAGAGTCTCTGGGACGTAAAGGAGGTAGGGGAAAGAGAAATAGAGGCAAAAATCATTTGGGATGATTCAAGGAAGATTAAAAAAGGGTGTTATACTTTTAAAGGTGTGATAGATAAAAAAAGGGCGCGGAAAATGAATAACTCTATATCTATGATAATAACTTCACCACCTTATTTGATGGCTCAAAAATATGTAAGGTCAACAAAATTAGAATTATACTGGCTTGGGATGGCTAATGAGGTTGAGTTAAATGAACTTAATAGAGAGACTATAGGAACTGAAAGAGTATCCCTGAAAAATGAAAAACAAGATATTGGCATAGTAGCTATTGATAAGTTATTAAAAAGGGCAGAAAAAATATCAAAAGAGAGAATGCTTGCCATATATGAATATTTTAAAAATATGGCTTTGGTTTTTAAACAATCTTATAATCTCCTGAAAGCAAATGGGTTAATGGTTCTTGTTGTAGGAAATAACAAAGTTGGCAACTCAATTGTCAATACTTCACAATTATTAATTGAACTTGCTAAAAAGACTGGATTTAATGATGTTTTAATATTGAAAGATGAAATAAAGGGTAGGGGCATGATAACGAAACGACATGGGACGGGCGGGTTGATTAAGGATGAGTTTGTTATAGTTTTGCGGAAGATTTGAGTGGAGAACTATATGAATGTATTTATTTCATACGACCATAGGGATGGAGATAAAGCTTCAAAGTTAGAAGAGGATTTAAAATTACAACATATTGGCATTTGGATAGATAAAAAATGTATTAAGCCTGGAACTATTTGGCTACAGGAAATAGATAAAGGTTTAAGTACAAGACAGGCAGATTATGTTTTGGGGATAATAACAAACCCTTATATTGATTCAACTGGTGGTGTTGAAGCCTATGTAAAAATATCTGAAGGGTTAAGAACAAAGAACATAAAATTTATCCCTCTCTTTTTTGAAGATATTAATGAAATTAACTCTGTAATAATACCAGCAATTAACGGGTTTAAATTTTATGAGGATTATAATAAAGGTTTATTGGACCTTATTAAATTTTTAAAATCTGAAGAACCGGAACGATCGGTAGAACTTCTATCTAAAATAGAGGGTGAGAATTCTAAAAATCCTTTCAGAAGAACAAGGGCTGAATTTTTCGAGAGTGATTATAGCCTTGCAATGGCATTTGCTGACCCGGAAAAGGAAAGATATGAGTTAGTTTGTGGTAGGATGCCATTGTTTATATTCGGTGGTAGAGGGTCTGGCAAGACAATGATATTAAGATCACTTACTCCAGAAGTTAGAATATCGCTTTCAAAGGTTAAGACATTTAAAGAGGCTAAAGAAAAAGGTGTAGACTATTTTGGCATCTATATAAGACTTATGCGGGGTAGCTTTAGTTTGGCTGATAACAATACTATCTTAAAACTTGGATTTTTAAATTTGGGGGTAGCTAAAGATTATAATCTCTATAGAGAGTTATGGAAAAAAATTGATAAGGGCATTACAGATGAACCAATTATAAGTTCAGGAATAAACGCCGCACAAAAAATTTTCCTAAACGAGATTAACCTAAAAATATTAAAAACTATTATTGCAAAATTAAAACATCTCCAAGACATTAAAGTGATAAGTATAAATAATGACACTGAGCAGAAGATTGTTTCTTTACTCAATAAAAGATTGGCTCCTTCTTTAGTGATTAAGAGTTTTAACGACCTGATGGATTTTATTGATACAGAACTGGATAAAATAAAAGATTACTTACAAAAAATAACATTGCCATCGAATGATACCCTATCAGCAAATTGGGTTATATCGGGTTCAGATTTTTTAGATCATGCTTGCAATATCTTTGTTGATAATATCGTGGATTTAAAGGATACAAAATTTTATCTCCTGTTAGATGAATTTGAAAATCTTTTAACCTATCAGCAAATAATCATAAATGAATGGATAAAAACTTCAAATAATATTGTGGTTAAGGTTGGAGTTAAATACGAAAGCACGCATACAAATATGACGCTACAAGGACAACCGTTACAGTTTAAGGTGGGTGAGTGTGATGAAATAGCGTTAGATTATGACTTATTTGATGATATAGATATTGCGAAATATCAAAGATTATTAAAAAGAATTTGTGAAAAACTTTTACGATTAGAAAGTTATAGGGAAATCAATATTGAAAATATATTAGAAAATCCTTCAGCCCCTGAATTACCTCAAGAGGTAATAGACCAATGTATTAAAGAAATTATTGGTGAACGGTTTCAAGAGAATATACAGGAATACCGTAGGAAATTTGAGGTTGCATCAATTTTTAGGCTTTTGAGAAAGAAAGAGAAAGTTGAAGGTAGGAAGTCTAAAAAAAAGGTTTATGCTGGGTTTGATACCTATACTTACTTATCCTCAGGAATAATTAGAATCTTCTTAAATTTAATAGGTATGGCAGTTTATCGGGCAGAGGGCAATGGAGTAAATGTAAAGAGCGGTCAAAAGATTTCCATAGAAGATCAAAGTTGGGCATCTCGTGTTGTTTCTAAAGCCTATTTGGAAAAAATTTACAAGAATGTAGAGCCATACATGGGAATAAACGGGGAAATAATCTATCAATTTGTGACAGACATTGGGGATATTTTCAGAGAGCGTTTATTATTTCATTCAAGTGAACCCGAAACTTTAAGTATTAGCGTGAAGGATTCGCATAACTTGGATGGTGAGGAGTTTAGCCTTCTCAAAGCCCTTCTTAAACATGGAGTCAGAGAGTCTATTCTTTACAAGAGAGAAGAGACAAGTTCTTATCGTCCTAAACAATCAACAGGTATTCGGACAAAGGATTATGTTTTAAATAGAGTTTACACCCCAGCTTTAGAGATAAGCCATAGGGCAAGATGGGGTAGGTGCAACTTTTATGTTAAAGAATTATCTAATCTTATAACCTCAGAAACACGGGAAAAGACAAAGAAAAACCTTCAAAAACGACAAGGAAAAGAGGAAAAGAAAGCTCCATTATTTGGTGAAGAATAATTGAGAGAGTAAAGAAGATGTATAAACCAATGGAAATTGAAAATATTGGCACTATGGTTAATAATGAGCCTGACGATATATTTGTGTGTGCAGGGAGTCATGAGACAAGATGTTTAGGCTCTGTTAGAAAATTAGAAACTTCTTATAAAGCAAAGGGTGTATTCATTTTAAAATATTCCCATAAAAATGAAGAAAGAGAAAAACATCTCACTGAAATGAGGAGCATTTTAAAGGAGGTAGGCACTATAAAAGAATTTTTGGTTGATGAAGAAATGCCTATACCCGTGATAAATGAAATTATTCAAGAAATGGTTCAATATATTAAGAACCTCGACCATCCCAAAATTATAATTGATATCAGCACCTTGATAAAATGGCATCTTCTAATTTTACTAAAGGCATTGGACTCAAAGGGGCTACTTAATAAGTGCAGATTCATATATACTGAGCCAGAGGATTATATTATAGAACTTTTTCAACCGCTTTCCTTTGGTATAAAAGAAATTTTCCCAATTCCATTTTTTTCTGGCAATTTTGATTTTGCAAAAGATTGTTTGTTGGTCATTATGCTGGGGTATGAAGGTGATAGAGCAATGGGATTATTGGAAAATATAGACCCAACCGAATGTTTGCTTTTAATACCAAAGCCAGCATACCATCCAGAATGGGAAGGAAGAACAGAAGAGATGAATAAGGAAATTATAAACATTGTTGGACAATCAAATATTAAATATATTGATTCTAGAGATCCTATAATAGTAGCTAAAGGTTTAAACTCCATACTCTCTAATGGATACTCAAAATATAACTGTCTAATTTCTCCAATGGGGACAAAACCTCAATCTTTAGGACTTTATCTTTATTGGTCTACAAATCCAACAGATACCTCTTTAATTTATAGTGCACCCTTAAGGCATAATGACCTCTTTTATTCCAAAGGTATAGGGCGAACATGGATGCTTCCGTCTAAACTTAGCACCGAATAGAAATGGACTGAGATAAAGATAATATGCAAATTATTGAGCCCTACTTTATCATCGAAACCCCAATTGATGGGGAATACATCTTAAAACGGGTTGAAAAGGCAGGGAGGACTGCCTATAAGACAGAAGATAAAATTACTGTCGATTCTGCAAAGAAATTTGTTAAGAAGATTTTAGATATGGGGCATGAGTCTGTAATTGAGCATTACAGTATAACCGTCCGTGTTATATGTGATAGAGGGGTAACACATGAGATTGTCCGTCATAGAATAGCCAGTTACACACAGGAATCTACCCGTTATTGCAACTACTCAATGGGCAAGTTTGGGGGAGAGATTGCTGTAATTAAGCCATGCTTTTGGAATTCTGATAGTGCAGAGGATAAGGAGAAATTTGAAATGTGGGAAGAAGCCATGAAAAGCGCAGAAAAGGCTTATTTAAAACTTATGGAACTTGGTGCATTACCTCAAGAGGCAAGGAGTGTTTTGCCAAACTCTTTAAAAACCGAAATAGTTATGACAATGAATTTAAGGGAATGGCGGCATTTCTTTAAACTTAGAACTTCAAGCGCTGCTCATCCACAAATGAGAGAAATTGCCCAACCTCTATTGGATGAATTCAAAAGGCAAATTCCTGTAATATTTGATGACATAGTTTATGGGGAAGATAAAATTTCAAATAAAACAATGGGTGATTAGATGTAGGAAATAAAACAATTGTTAGTGCTTACAGGAGAAAACTATGAAGGCAAAGGTTTATGTAACTTTAAAAAAGGGCGTCCTTGACCCGCAGGGCAAGGCAGTGGGCAGTGCGCTAAAGTCACTGGGATATAATGAGGTTAAGAACTTAAGGATAGGCAAGTTTATGGAAATTGAGTTTGACGGTTCGTCAAAGCAAAATGCTGAAAAAAGGCTAAAAGAGATGTGTGAAAAACTGCTGGCAAATACGGTTATTGAGGATTACAGGGTAGAGATAGAATAGAAAAGAGGAAAGAGAAATGAGGAAAGAGGCAAAACCTCTAATTCCTGTTTCCTGATTCCTAATTTCTGTAGTCAGGAGGTTTTTTGAAATTCGGCATAATCGTATTCCCCGGTTCCAACTGCGACCACGACTGCTATCATGCTGTAAAACATGTCTTCGGCCAGAAGGCAGAGTATATATGGCATAGGGAGACAGACCTCCGGGGGGTTGACTGCATAATACTCCCGGGGGGGTTTTCCTACGGCGACTATTTGAGAACAGGTGCGATTGCGAGATTTTCACCTGTGATGAATGATGTGCTGAAGTTTGCCGGCAGGGGAGGTCTTGTAATAGGCATCTGCAACGGATTCCAGATACTTGCCGAGGCAGGGCTTTTGCCCGGGGTATTAATGAGGAATAAGACACTGAGATTTATCTGCCGGAATGTTTGTGTCAGGGTGGAGAATAGCCAGACGATATTTACAAGTGCGTACAGGAAAAACCAGATTTTGAATATCCCGATTGCCCATGCTGACGGCAATTACTTTGCAGACAGCGACACTATTAAAAGGCTTGAAGATAATGAGCAGATTATCTTCAGGTATTCTACAGCGGATGGCGAAATCACAGAAGATGCCAATCCTAACGGTTCCGTCAATAATATCGCTGCTGTAATCAATGATAAGGGCAATGTATTAGGCACCATGCCCCATCCTGAAAGGGTTTGCGAATCTGTCATCGGAGGGACAGACGGGAGAGGGGTCTTTGAAGGGATTTTGTCAAAAATATAATCAGGGCCGCAGGCAATTTTAATGCCCGGTATTTGTTAAAACCGTATGCTGACATACAGCTATAGCAAACTTATAAAAGAGAGGCTCAGGCTTTTTGATAATGTCCTGCGGAAGGGCTTTGACCTGAAGACCGGCAGTTTATGGATGATAGAACCTTCTCATCTCAGATTCCGTTTAGGGGAATCCATGAAGGATATGAAGATACCCTATATATTCGGGGCAGAAGATGAGTCTATAATAGAGAAGGCTGTACTCTCCCTGGTAATGTTCTTAAGCAAGCGCTTTGACTCGGATTTCCAATATAACATAAAAGACAACAGCCTTTTACCGCTCGTTGATGTCAAGACCCCGCTCATAGAGAAAAGCTACAGGACAGACTATTTTTTAACGGATTCTGTGGAAAAAAACATAACCTGTGAAATATTGAGCACAACGCCGTTTATTGACAGCGGCATATTAAAGGCATGGCTGGACCCCAATGGCTATGGAAGGACATATTATGTAATGGTTAAGGGGATACTGGGAAAGGCCATATTGGAAGAGATGAGGTTGGAGCGTACAGAGAGGACATCATTCCTGGCAATCCTTGGCATAATAAACGCCACCGTTAATAAAAAGGAGGTCATAATAAGAAATATCAGGATAAAGGGATTGACCTACGAGAAGTTAGACCAGATTGTAGGCCTTGCCCTCTATTCTGTTTTCCGGAGTTCTGTAAAGGCAGTTGCATCCGAGGTAAAGGATATAATGCTGTCTTACGGTGCAACCCCTGACGAGGGTCTTATGGAGGAATGCTTTACACCATGGAGTTTTTTAAGCATCCAGGGCAACATTATTAACAGCGATCTGAACCCCTATGGAATCCAAAAAGGCACTGTCTCACTGCTGAAGCCGTTGTATGATAAAGCGGCTGCAAAGGCTGCGAATACCGAAGATATGATAGCTGCAATGGAGGATGCTCTGAGAGGTAATGCGCAGCTCACCGAGGAGCTCTTAAGGCTTTCAAATACAAATTATATGAGACAGGTTATAGGTGACTACCTTCTGAGTTATGATACCTCTGGAGTGGAAGTGAACACCATGCTTGCCGAGCTATACGCAGAGAACAGGCTAATCCAGATGTTATTCACTGATTCTAAATACGAGGCGAAACTGAGCTCCGGTTTGGATGAGCTGAAAAGACAGTTCCAGAAGGATGCAAACAGGATAGAGAAAATAGATGCGATATTGGAATTTATGTCATCGGTTAAGAAGATTTCCATTGGTGAGTGGTTCGGCAGAGGAAAGAAAAAGGCCACAGCTATCGCAAGCGTGATAGAAGGCGGTATCGCATACAGCTTTGATGAAGGAGCGGAGAGGTTTATTGATTCAATGCGGGAGCTGATGGTTGACAGGCGCAGTGAATTCTCCGCCGAATCATTGAAGATGGAATATGAAAGGGGCAGGCTCTACCGTTTTTCTGCTGATGAAAGACCGATACTTAAGGAGCTGGAAATTGAGGCTGAGGGGTACCTGTTTGTTGATATGAAGGATTTTACGAGAAAGACCCTGAGGGCCAAGGAAATCACAATGGCTGATTTTATGGAGTCAAACTTCTACAGGCCTATACTTAGTGCGGCGAGCAGGTACGGCTCTGCGGTAACAGGCCTGGCTGGCGATACCAGAAACATCAAGCTGATTAACATCCTTGGCGATGCAGTAATCTTCTCAGGAGGGCTTTCAAAGCTAATTGCCCTGGCAGGAGATATCAGGCATGTCATGAACAGATATAAGGAACAGCTGGGGAAGAGGGTGCCGCACATTATGGAGGAGGAACTTCTCCGCAACATACATAAGAGTTTTGAGGCAATGAAAGAGGATATTGCAAAGGAACGTGCTGAAATAGAAAAGGCAATATCTGCGGGGAGAAAGGAATTTGAGGCAAAGGCATTGGAGTTGAGGGAAAAAGAGTACAGGATTGAGAGGACATACAGAGAGGAATTGGAGACTGCCATAGGCCAGGAGATGGAAGCCGGGCTCTTTATCACATACGGCAGCAAGGCCGAGGTTATCATAATGCGGGATAATTTCTGGGGCGAGGTGAATGTGGCAATCGGCGAAAAGATAAATGAGGCAGCCAGGGGGACATCAAGGAACTCTATGATAAGGGCGAAGATGGAGATGCTCCTTGAGGAAGAGAGGATTAAGCGGCATAGTATGCAGCTGGCTTATCCATTTGATGTCTATGTAGGCAAGACATACGGCTTTACTATACCCCCGGATCTTGACGGTAAAATGGAAGGCATAATTGTTCATAGGGATATTGCCATAGCAAAAGACCTTGCCCAGACCCTTGCCAATGAGTCTTTTAAAGATTTCAGACGTATTGTTGCAGGAGAAACTTTTTCTGCCCTCAGGATACTGGCTACAACAAGCGACATATATAATAAAGGGCAGGCTTTGAGCGAAGCGGCGCTGAATGCGTATATCAAGGAGTGCAGGGGCAGGGGATTCTTTTTCAAGAAGGGGATTCCATTATCGGAATTGCACAAGGAGATACAGGACGCATTTTTCTTCCCCTTTAATAAGACGCTGGAATTATGGTTTGGCGTATTTACTGCAGAAGGGGTGAAACAGGTGGAGATATTCTGCAAGGCTGGAGAAATAATATTTAAAGGTTTTGAGGCGGCAACACCAACGGTTGTCTATGAGATAGTTGATAGGAATTCAATGTTTGCAAGGCTTCTGCAGATGCATCACTTTGACAAATGGTACGAAGAGGCGCAAAAGGTAAAGTTGCCTCACACGCAGAGCGGGACATAATAACTGCCATAGCCCACCGTATGCCCCGTCCTGTGGACGGGGATGAAGGCGGGCGCATGGAAATTGAGATTTATTTCCTCTGCAGTCAAGAACCCCGCCCTGTGGGCGGGGTTCTTGACTATTACAAACGTATTAAATAAAGTTACATCATACGAATACAAGAAATGGTTTTAGACAAGGCGGACGACGAGGAAAACCGCAGGCATACTTAAATTAGTATGTTGAGGCTTTGTCCCGAGCGTAAGCGAGGGAACTCGAGGAGTCCAATCCTGCCCCTGAATGTAGTAATCAGGGGGCAGTATAAAGACATTTATTGCGTTCGTATTAATCTTCCATTCTGATTGGCAGGGTAAATCTGAATGCGCTCCCTTTCCCCTGCTCGCTTTCTATTGAGATTGTCCCCCCGTGCCTTTCAATTATATGCCTTACCAGGGATAGCCCGAGGCCTGTGCCCTTCGTGGTTTTGACGACATTGCTTGCCCTGTAGAATTCCTCAAAGATGTGCGGGATATCGCCTGGGGGTATGCCGATTCCCGTATCCTTTACCTCTGCTGTCATAAGGCCGCCAGTTTGTAAAACCTTTATCCATACCCTTCCACCCGATGCTGTGTATTTGAATGCATTGGCAATAAGGTTCATGAACACATATATCATCAGCTCTTTGTCTGCTTTTATATGCGGCAGTTTGTCGTCAATCTCTATACTCAATTCCAGGTCTTTCTCTTCTTTCTTCGGCAGAACAATCTCAACTGCGGTGTCTATTATCTCCTTTATATCAAGTTCCTCAATATTGAGCTGTCTTGCAGACCTTATCCTTGAGAGGTCAAGAAGGTCTTTTGTGTAGTGGTGCAGAAATTCTATCTTCCTCTGAATCCTCTGAAGTATTTCTTTTATCTTCTCATCAACCCGACCCGCAAAACCGCCCATCAGCACCTCTATCAGACTCTGGATGGAGGCGAGGGGGGTTTTTAAATCATGGCTGACCATAGTTACATATTCATCCTTCAGCCTGTCCTTCTCCAGCAGTTTCAGGTTTGCCCCCTGCAATTCTTTTCTGTTTTCAGCCAGTTCCTTTTCCCTGCGCTTAAGTTTCTCTGCAACCGATACAGTAAAAAAAGTCGCAATGAAGATGGTGGATGTGAAAACAAACGTTATTGCGGCTATGTATGTGGGGTTTTTATAGATGCCTATATCAAGAAAGCCTTTTATGGGATGGTGTTGCATGACACCAAGATATTCAGATATGAAAAGCCCTGCCACCATGGATGAAATAATGCCAGCTTGGATATAGCTCCCTTTTCCGGGGAGGAGCATACCGGTAAGTATGGTATGGAAGATGAAATAAAATATAAACGGATTTTCAACGCCGCCTGTGAAATGTATGAGGATGGTCAGGCTTATTATATCCAGCATGCTCTGGACAACAGCAAGCCTTTTTATGCCTGCAGGATGGTTACCTTCCGGGAGATATTGGATATAGAGTTTGAAACCCGCATTATAGGCGGCTATGAACAGGGCGACGAGATATATGTGGAGGCTGAGAAGCGCTACCTTGAAGATGTTTATTGCTGTGAGAGTGGCTGCGACAATAAAGAGTACAGTGAACCACCTTATGAATATCAGCCACTTTAATCTTTCCAGTATGAATCGTTCTTCATTCAAATCTGTTTCCTGTTTCACTTGTGTTTAAGGAGTTTATTGACCTTTGAAAGCAACTCATTTGGTTTAACAGGCTTTTCAACAAAGTCGTCCACTGGCAGGTAGTCCTCATCGGTTTCCTTGTTAAATCTAAAGCCGGTTTCCCTTCCAACAGAGGTGAGCATGAGTATCGGTATCTTTGAAAGTTCCGGATGGTTTTTAAGTTTGTAGCTTATCTGGAAACCCTGGTCCTTGGTCTTCATCACTACATCAAGTATTATGAGGTCAGGCCTTTCTGCCCCTGCCTTTTTATATCCTTCCTCTCCCTCATAGGCAGTAATGGTCTTATGACCCTTGCTTTCAAGGACAATCTTGATTGCCTCTACTATATCAACATCATCGTCAATGATTAGGATTTTGGACATAAATCCTCCGCATTTAAGACAGGTTGAGATTTAGATTAAGGTTAAGTATTTTTTCCTCAACCTCAACCTAAACCTAAACCTTTTCAGCTTCGCACAAACCTTACATCCATTATATGCGTAGAACACGATATGCACGGGTCGTATGCTCTTACAAGTGTCTCTATGTTTCTGACTATCTCAGCCTTTGGCTTGCTCAAAATGGATGGAACAAACCCCCTCAGGTCTTCTTCAATTATTTTGAGATTCTGCGCTGTAGGGATAATGCAGTTGGCATCTGTCACAATGCCGTCTTTATCAATAGTATATTCGTGGAACAGTATCCCCCTCGGCGCCTCCACAATGCCGACCCCTGTGCCGAATTTCTTCGGTTTTTTTAATTCCTCTTTTTTTAGGCCATTTGATAACAGCTTATCTATTATCTTTATGGCATCCTCTGTGCAGTGAAACGACTCAACAATCTGGGCTGCATTGTTCATAAACGGGTTGTAGGAGAGGGGAGTAAGACCAAGCTCCTTTGCTGCCTTTTTTGCCCTTGGAGAAAGCTGATTAAAGTTATTGCATACCCTTGCTAATGCTCCAACCATATAAGTGCCCTTTCTGCTTTTAGTATGTTTTGCAGTAGAGTAAGGGACAATGCTTTCATTTATGAGTTTTCTGTAATCTTTTGGCTTTGCGCTGTATTTCTGACTTGATTGTATCTTCCCGCTGTACAAGGCATACTCTCCCTCCTCTTTTAGAGAGAGATATTCTCTTTTTTGGGAGTATTCTATAGACTTGAAGGTCTTGAAAATCTCAAGAGTAGCCTCTAAATCCTCAAATGAATGCTCAAGTTTTTTCTTTGACTCTTTAAGCTCGTTTTGTTTTGGCGTATATGCAACACCGCCGGGAAAAAGCGAGATGGGATGTATATGACGGCCTGCAATAGTATAGCATATCTCATTTGCAAGCTTTTTAAGCCTCAGTCCGCGCTTTACAACATCAGGATGAGTTTCTGCCAGGGGGACTATGCTTCCCACGCTGAAAAAATCAGGCAAGACAAGAAAATAGAGATGCAGTATGTGGCTCTGCAGCATTTCCCCATGAAAGGCGAGCTTTCGTAAAAGAGTTGCCTGCTTTGAAATGGTTATACCCATGGCGTCTTCAATTGCCTTGAGCGATGCAGATGTATGGCTTACAGCGCATATGCCGCATATCCTCGACATGATATGCTGGGCCTCATCATACTTTCTGCCTCTCAGCATTGCCTCAAAAAACCGCGGAGACTCCACAATCTCGAGACGAAGCTCTTTAATCACCCCTTTTTTAATGTCAATGACAATATTGCCGTGCCCTTCAACACGGGTAATGTGGTGGATGTCTATTTTAATATTTTTGTGCATAAGAGGTTTATATGAGTATTAAATGACTCTGTTTGTTCTGCCTGTAAGGGTCTGAAGGCAGCCATCATGTCTTTTCGTATGCCTTTATGAAATCGTCTCTTGAAATGCCAGCTTGCGTGCAAATTGTTCTTAATGTGGAAGCCTTTATTTTGGGATGATTTGGCATGGTCAAAGGAGTTTTACTACCATCAGGGTTCTCCCGCACCATTGAGATATGTTCTTTTTCACGAACGATACGGAAGCCTAAGATTTCCAATGCTTTTACGACTTTCCGCTTTGTGGCGTCAACTGGAAACTTAGGCATTTAAGCATCTACCCCTGTTTCGGCAACAAATGCCTCAAGGATAGGTGGTTCAATATCAAGGCCTTCTTCTCCAAAAGTCTCTATATGAAAACGGATTGCGGATTTAACATCCGCCAAGGCCTCTTCGTATGTATCACCCTGGCCAACTACAATACCTTTGATTCCCAAAGGATACGCAACATAGCCATCAGGATGTTTTTCCACTATTATTTTATACTGTTTCATACCATCTCCTTTGATTTTCTTTTTGATTGAATTATATAACAAAAAAATGATTTGTTCATCATTTTTAAATGTTGCCATAACGTGATTGGTGTTTGTGAAGTCCCGCCTTTGGCGGGATTTGGGCGAATGAAGTGAGTCACAAACACTCTGTTATCTGCCGTTACGGGTATATTCCTTTTTAATGGGCGATGTTATCCCATTTTTCTTTTTAACCTCTAAATAACCGTTATTTATTGTTTGGTCTCGCTATATGCATTGTCGCATACTTTGCCATTGCCGTCAAAATCCACGATCAGCGCGGCACTGATGGTTTTTGCCCCTCCGTAAGATGAATATGCATGAACATATGTCCACCGTTCCACACAACCAGCCGGATGTCCTTGTAAAGGAGCTGTTACCTGATAAGGTTCGCCGAACCACTCTCGGATATGAACTTTAGTGTGAACGCCTTTTTTGATGTCATTCACGTGTGTCCTGTCAAATTGTTTGCCTGCTGAAGCGCAGGCAAATATCACCATGGCTGCTACTGCCAATAAACAGATTCTCACATATGCCTTCATCTTAACCTCCTGGTATAATCCTTACCTATAGATTAGGTAGGAAGTTTGTAGTAGTTTTATAAAAGTCTTTTAAGCAGGAAAGACGGTTTGCTTTCCTCCTTATGGGTCTCTCTTAGAGAGGCACCATTGTTCTATTTTTAACATTATTATTTCTCCCTTCCTTTGCCTGCAATGGCAGTTAACGGTTGAGTGCTTGAGAAAGGCGAAGCCTATGGGTGTTAACCCCAAGCTTTCTGTTATCTGCCGTTGCGGGCAGGGAATTATAAAAGTTTCTTGAATTCTTCAATATTAAGTCCAGCATCTTTTACAATACCTGCCATGGTAAAGGCATCAACAGGATTTGCTCTCGGGATAGTGATAATCCTTTCACCGTTTGTCATTGTGATATGTTTACTTTCCCTTGCTATCCTGAAACCTGCTTTTTGAAATGCTTTCACTGCCCGCTGGTGATTTATCCCTGATAATTTAGGCATAGGCTACTTCTACATACCGAGATTCTTTGTCTTTGCTTAGTTCCTCAACAGTCTTTAAATATGACTGTATCGCATCTTTAATATTTCCCAGAGCTTCCTCTTCTGTTTTGCCCTGAGACCAACAGCCGGGAAGACCAGGAACCCAAACAGAATACCCTTCTTCTGTTTTTTTGAGATTTACTTTATATCTCATAAGTACCTCCTATATTTTTGGCCTATATTACCCCACATTTTAATATAACCGTCCTATTTTCTGCCTAAGTATAACATCTGTTCAAAGGTTCTGCTATTGTTTAGGGCATGATGTTTTGAGTGCTTGAGAAGTCCTGAAACTTCGGAATTTGGGTGTTAAGCACAAGCATTCCATTATCTGTTGTTGCTGGCACAATCCTTATTTAATGGTGTCTGTCCCTATTTTCCCTCCTTAAAGCAATGGTGTCTAACTCGTTCACATTCTTGCTTGTGCGTATATTTTTACTCTATCTGAAGTGCAAGAACCCCCTCTCTTTACCCCTCCCCCTCACCCCCCATATTGATTCCAACGAGAAGGGTTGCAGATGCAAGGCAGAAGCTGCAGCGATAACGCAGCAGATGCGCCCTTATCGTTGGAATCAGGTTTTCTCCTTATGCCTCTCCCACCCTCCATATAAATCAAAGCTCCTCAAAACCCCATCCACGGCCAAGCCGTATCGTTTTAAAGTATCCTCATGCGCCTCTATATTTGGATTATCTACAAGCCCCCTGCAGCCCCAGCAGATGCAGCCGTAGGTAACGCAGATTGCAGAGCAGCCTGCCCTTGTAACAGGGCCAACGCATGTCATTCCTTTTTCAAATACGCAGATATTGCCGGCCATCTTGCAGTCAACGCATACAGGATAATTGGGAATTTCTGGTTTCTTTCCCAAGAGAAGCGATTTGAGGACATACAGGAATTCTGATTTTGTTATGGGGCAGCCGTGGATGTAATAGTCCACAGGGATTACAGCGTCTACTGGCCTTGCGGGTATTGTGTCAAGGTGCTTATATTTTTTAGCCTTATCGCCATAAACAACTCTTTGGACTTCTTCCATGGGGAATCTGTTTTTAAGGCAGTTGAGCCCGCCTGTTGCAGAGCAGGCGCCAAGCGCAACAACAACCTTTGCCTTTTCCCTTATCTTTTTAACCTCGTTTATTTCGTGTTGTCTGCTGATGCTTCCTTCTATAAATGCAATTTCATAATCATCCCTTTTTTCATCAATAGCCTCCCTGAAATTCACAATATCAACAAGGCTCAACATGCCCGGAAGTTCATCCTCGCATGATAGCACCTGAAGCTGGCATCCTTCACAGCAGGTAAAGGAAAAAAAGGCGACTTTTGGTTTTTGTCTGTTTTTCATAAGTTGTTTTTGCCTAACGCGGACAAGCCTCTCAATCAATAATGTTTTAGGAATGAAATCCCAAAATTCAAATCCCACATTCCAAATAAGTTCCAAATTACAATATCCAATAGTGCAAGTCTTTTATTTGGAATTTTGTTCATTGGAGATTATTTGTTATTTGATGCTTGGGATTTGGTGCTTAAAATTTAATTTCTTGCCAAAGATGCATAAATTTAACTGATAAGCGCCTAACCCTGCCTTAAATTGCCTCCCGTAGATACCTTATATCACTCAACCGAAATACCGGCCCTTCCTGGCATACATATATGCTGTTTATCTGACAGTGGCCGCATTTGCCGAGCCCGCACTTCATCCTTCTTTCCAGGGAGACATATATATCATGACCTGAAATGCGCTTGTTGCCGAGGCTCATTATCACATATTTATACATAATCGGCGGCCCGACTACTATGGCAGAGGTCTTTGTCTCATCAATCTTGAGCGGAGGGAGGAGTGTTGTTACAACGCCTGTATGCCCTTTCCATTCTGGGTGCGGCTTATCAATTGTAATTTGGATGCTGATATTCCCGCTTCCTTCCCACTGAGACATCTCGTCTTTAAATAGTATCTCGTCAGGGCTTTTCACGCCGTAAAGGAGATTTATCTTTCCGAACGTCGGGCGCTCATTCAAAACTGTTTTTATCAGAGACCTCATTGGCACAAGGCCAATGCCGCCTGCGATGAAAAGCAGGTCTTTACCCTTTATCTCTTCTACTGGGAATGCCTTTCCATAAGGCCCGCGTATCCAAAGCCTGTCTCCCTTTGTGAGCCTGTGCAAGGCATTTGTAAGATTGCCGACTGCCCTTACGCAGATTTCAAATGTATTTTTTTTGCTTGGCGGAGACGATATGGATATTGGAGCCTCGCCGTAACCCGGGATGGATAGCATTATGAACTGTCCGGGTGAATGGCCGAGGCTCTTATTGTCCTCAATGGCTATCTTGAAAAGCCGCTCTTTTTCTGTAAGCCTTGCAACGCCGTCTATCCGCGCAAGCCTTGATATGTAAGGTGAAGAATTCTCAGGAACGGCGGTTTGACTCTTCAATGAGTTCATTTGTAACCTCTACGATATTTATATTTACCAGACACGTCCTGCTGCACCTGCCGCACCCTACACAGAAAAGTCCGCCGAATTTATCCACCTGGTACTGAAACTTCCTGTTGAATCTATGCCTGAGCCTTTCTGCCCTTGTCTTTCTGAAATTATGCCCGCCTGCGACCTTTGCAAAATCCTCAAGAAGACATCCGTCCCACACCCGGTACCTTTCTGTTTCCGCTGTATTCAGGTTAATATCATCCCTAACATCAAAGCAGTAGCAGGTAGGGCAGACAAGATTGCAGGAACCGCACCCATAACAGATTTTGCCTATCTTTTCCCACACAGGACTGTTATAGCTGCCGGAGTAGATGAGCGGCAGGGTGGATGCCTCGGCATTCAGAGACGCCACAAATGATTCCATTTTTTTCTTTTTAAAATCAGCTATTTTTGAGATTTCTCTAATGGTTGCCTTTCTGGTCTTGCTATATTTGGAGAGCAGTTCTTTACCCCGCTGTGTCCCAATTTCTATTACAGAACCAGCGCCAATGTCGTTAATGAAAAGGTCAAACCCGGATTCCACTGTCATTGTATTCACACTTCTGCAGAAGCAGTGCTTATCTGGTATGCAGTCAATGCCTATTATAAGTGTCTTACCTCTTCTCTTTAGGTAGTTTGAATCCGGTGTTCCGTATGCAAATACCCTGTCAAGGAGTCTTATGGCATGGATGTCGCAGGGATGGATACCGAAGAGCACCTGGTCATGCGCCTCAGCAACAGGCTCTATAGATGTTTTATTCTCTGAGTTGTTGTTGCGGAATTTTAAAAGGGTTTCCTTGGGTGGAAACAGATATTGTTTTGGCGAGAGGTGGGTAGGGGTGTGTAGGAGGTTCAGGTCAGACGGCGAGGCAATCTCGCCATAAACAGAAAAGCCGTCTTTCTTGACAGGACCGTAAACCTTGAATTCCTTAAGCAGGCCTGTTACAAAGATGGCTATCCCTTTTTTGGGGAGGAATCTGAATTCCATAGCACCTGCATCTTACTGCCTACTGCTTTTTATTGCTTTTCCTGCTTTTTGAAATTATATGATAAAACTGTGCCGTCCTTCATGACAATTTCAAGGGTCGCTGTTGTTGTAGTGCTGCCCCTTTCATTGATTATCAGTTCTTTGAGGTATGTTGGTGTTTTCTTCTCCTTATAAGTATAAGTCAGGACCTCTGTTCCGTCTTCCTTCTGCTCCACATTTGTCGGGTTACCAAAGGCATCAATAATATTATCCTTTGTTGTTACACCCGGCTTTATCTCCTCAACCTGCTCCTTGGTTATTTTATAGCCCTCTGAGGTTGCCTTCATAGTGGTGCATGCCGCAAGTATTGTCAGAATAGACAGGATTGCAAAATAGCGTTTCATATACCCCCTCGTGATTAAATTTCTAATTCTCAATTCTTAATTCCTAATTCCTAATTCCTAATTCCTGATTCTCTCTTCACGCCATCTCCACAGCATCCCTGGATTTGTTTTTAACGCGATACATTGCTTGGTCAGCCTTGTGAATCAGTTCTATTATGTCATTTGCGTCATCCGGCAGGGATGCAACGCCGAAACTGGCTGTCAGGGAAAGGTTTAACCCCTCATCCTTCAGGAAGATATGCTCGCTTATTGTCTTTCGCATCTTTTCAGCAAACTGATAGGCCTGCTGTTTGGCGGTCTGCGGCATCACTATCACAAACTCATCGCCTCCGTATCTACATGCTATATTCACCTTTCTCAATCCCTGGCGGATGATATTTGCCACCTCAGCGAGGAGTTTACTGCCATTTATGTGTCCATGCTTGTCATTTACCTCCTTAAATTTATCCAGGTCAAAGAATATCATTGCTATGGTAGTTTTATAACGTTTTGCCCTTTCCACCTCATAATCCAGGAATTTGTACAAAAATCTTTGATTGTTGAGTTTTGTCAGGTCATCTATTACTGTCAATTCCTGTATCTGCTGAAAGTATTTGGCATTTTCTATGGCAATGGCCGTATAATCAGCAAGGGTGGTGAGCAGGAGCAGGTCTTCCTCTTTAAACCCCTCTTCCCCTGTCAGCTTGTTTATAAGCTCTATAACACCCAGACATTTCCCCTTGCTCTTCAACGGCACACATACGATTGATTCTGTGGTGAATTTGGTTGATTCATCTCCCTTTTTGGAAAACCGGGGGTCCTTGTTAACATCAGGCACAAGCAGAGGGATACCTTCACGGGCCACCCATCCGGCAATGCCTTCTCCTATCTTTAATCTCAGGTCCTTCAGCTTCTCAGTCCCTTCTCCCACGAGTATTTCAAAATAGAGTTCATTTGTTTCGTCATCTATGAGGAGGAGGGACCAATTTCTGGGCTGGAGCATCTCGCTTACCTTTTCCATCACGATGTTCAGGACTTCCTTCAAATCCAAGGTGGAGGTAAGGGCCTTGCCCATCTCGCTGAAAGAGGAAAGCTGGCTAAGTCTCTGTTCGTGCTCTGAAACGCACACCTCTTCTTTGACGATATTCTGTCCTGTAAAACCAGCCATATTGTCTAAACCTTAACTTATTTATTGCAAGAAATCAAGCTAAACAGCAGAGAAGATGCTGTCAGCCTGCCCAGCATCAAAAAAGCATGATAAATCAATAGGATAAAACTATAATGCTACTCTCCGGTCATTCTATTTTTCTTGTCTGCCATTTCCACTAAACCTGTCCATGCAGGTAATAAGCAGGGGGTGTAAATTCAAGATGTGTCAAGATGTCTTTGTGAGCATATATTTATACATCTCCTGAAGTCTTCTGGTTAATGTGCCGGGACTGCCGTTGCCAATAAGTTTGTCCTCTGTCTTCACAAGCGGCACAATCTCCATTATGGAATTGGTGAGAAATGCCTCTTTGCACTTTTTTAAATCCTTTCTGGTCAAAGATACCTCTGAAACCTTGATGCCTTGTGCTTTGGCAAGTTCAATCACAAGCATTCTTGTGATTCCGGGCAGTATGCCGTCTTTTATGGGAGGGGTCTTGATGCCTTTCCCGTCTGAGATAAAGATGTTTGTGATTGTGCCTTCCAGTATTTTATCTCCGTTTGTAAATATACCTTCCTGAGCCTTTATTTTTTTGGCCTCTATAATGCCTGTAATATTTGGCATGAGGTTTAAAGACTTGATCTGGGGGAGGGGACGTTTGTAATTTAAGAATACAGCCTTAACACCTTTTAGCTGGTAATCTTTTATCTTTGGGTTGAATGGCTTAGCTGTGATTGCTAAAGTAGGTTTTAAAGATTTGGAAGGCGCTAATGAGCCGTAATCTGTCCCGCGCGTTACCGTTATTCTTATATTGGCGTCTGTATTATTAAGATTGTTGCGGCGCAGGAGTTCTTTAATGCAGGATAGGAGATAATCTTCCTTGAGCCTGATGGGGATGGCAAGGGCTTTAATGCCTTCAGACAAACGGATGAAATGCAAATCAAAGGCAAATACCTTTCCATTGTAAGAGCGCAGTGTTTCAAAGACACCATCGCCGTAAATAAACCCCCGGTCAAATACAGATACCTTTGCCTTATCGCGTGGTAAAAATTTGTTGTTTAGGAAAACGATGTTGTTCATAAAATAGATACAGGTTAAGGTTGAGGATAAGGTTGAGTTGATTTTACTTTATGTTATTAACCTTAACCTCAGCCTCAGCCTGTTTTTTGCTTACCTCCATTGCCTTTAAAAACACCCGTGCCTTTAAGAGGGTTTCATCATACTCTTCCTCAGGATTGGAGTCAGCAACAATGCCTCCTCCCACATGCAGACATAGTTTCTTGTCCTTTAAAATTGCAGTCCTTATGGTCATGGACAAATCCATATTGCCTGAGAAATCAATATAGCCGATTGCCCCTGTATATATTCCGCGCGACGTTGGCTCAAGTTCATCTATTATCTCCATTGCCCTTATCTTTGGCGCGCCTGTTACAGAGCCGCCGGGAAAGAAGGCCTTTATGCAGTCTGCTGTTTCCATTCCATCCCTTACCTTCCCCTTCACAGTTGACACCATGTGATGGAGAGTTGGATACGTGCATATCTTTTGCAATGGTTTTACCTTTATAGAGCCAAGGTCGCAGAATCTTCCAAGGTCATTCCTCTCCAAATCCACAATCATTATGTGCTCTGATAGCTCCTTTGCATTTGTTTTAAGCTCTTTAATCAAATTCCTGTCTTCTTGATGACCTCTTCCCCTTGGCCTTGTGCCTTTTATTGGGCTTGTCTCTGCAATGCCGTTATGAATTTTTAAAAGCCTTTCAGGGGAATTTGACATTATCTGAAAGTCTCCGTAGTTAAGGAATGCGCCAAATGGCACAGGATTGATTTTTCTGATGATTTCATAAAGGGCGAGGGGAGTTCCGGTAAAACCCATATTAAGCCTTTGTGAGAGGTTTGCCTGATATATGTCGCCTGCAGCGATATAATCTTGTATCCGCCTGATAGCATCTATATATCCTTCTTTAGTAAAATTTGATGTAGAATTTACCCCGGAAATACCCTTCACCCATCCCTCTACCATTGGGGGAGAGGGCAAGGGTGAGGGGGTTAAATTTTCAGTTCCCTTTGCCCCAATCTTTTCTATAAACTGGCCTATCCTTTCTTTTGACCTCAGTCTCCTTTTTATGCCCTCTTTTTCCGGCAGTCCTGAGGAGAGGATGTAGCCTTTTCCTGTTTTGTGGTCATACGCAAATATTGTGTCATAAAAGCCTAATATGCAGTCGGGAACTATAGGTTCTGTAAGCCCCTTTCTTGGGAGTTTTTCTGTCTGGTTTTTTAAATCATATCCAAGATATCCGACAGCGCCGCTCTGGAAGGGGATAGGGGATGGTTTTCTGGTTAATTTGAAATCATTCATTATGGAGTTGAGGAGTGAAAAGAAATTGTCTGATGTTATACTTATCTTTGAGCCTTCTGTAATCTCCACTCTGTCATCCTGCGCCTTTATTACAAGAAATGGTTCAGCGCCTGCAAAGGAATACCTGCCAAGACCGCAGCTATCCAGTAAAAACGAATATGGCAGATGATATATTCTGCGGAAAAAGTCCACGGGTTTTATATTGCACGGCTCCATGAGCATGGGAGACAGATTAGCATCAAAGTGTCAAAGTGTCAAAGCGACCGAAATTTTCGATTTGCGATTTATGATTGCCTGCCAAACTCGCAGACTCTCTTGATAAATTCCCCTTACTCTGATAAATATTAAATCATGAACGAGTTTCAGGGGATTGCCAGATTTTTAATTATACTGGGTCTCATAATATTCGGGGCAGGTGTATTGTTAAATTTTGCAGGCGGCAGTCTTAAATGGTTCGGCAGGCTTCCAGGAGATATCTATATAAAAAGGGGCGACTTTACATTTTATTTTCCTTTAGCTACCTCCGTTATAATAAGCCTTATACTTACCCTCATATTTTATCTCTTCAGAAAATAATGATTACTGATTATCCAAAATTTTCCGAGTTTTACATGAAATTTCGCCAGGAACTTCATCCATTATTTCAAGGCGTTAAAGAGGGAATTTCTGAGTTTACCTTTGCCGATATCTATCTCTTCAGAGAAGTTCACAGTTATCAGATATCTAAATTAAAAAATAATCTTTTTATCATTGCAGGCAGTGACAATGGAAAATCTTTTTTTATGCTTCCATTTGGATTGCCAGAAAAGGATATTTTGCAGGGACTTTTCCGTGAATTTGTTTCCATGAAATGCGTATCTGAAAAACAGGCGCTTCAACTGTCTGATATAGGATATTTTACTATTGAAGACCGTGATAATTTTGATTATCTCTACCTGCGGGAGGAACTGGTAAAATTATCAGGCGCTAAGTTTCATAAAAAAAAGAATCTGATTAATGCATTCATCAGCAGCTATTCATACGAGGGTAAACCACTGTTGGATAAATATTTGAATGATGCCTTCTTCGTGTTGGAGTCATGGAGGAAAGGCAAAGCCAAGCCCGGTGATTATCATGCCGCAAAAGAGGCATTGGAAAAGATGGAGGAATTGCAATTATGCGGCGGAATTTATTATATAGATGGGAAGCCGGCAGCTTATACATTGGGCGAGGAGCTGGGGAATGGGGATACCTTTGTGATTCATTTTGAAAAGGCTGTTGGCGAATACAAGGGATTATACCAGTTTATAAATCAATCTTTTGCAGCAATACTTCCGGAAAAGTATAAGACAATAAACAGGGAACAGGACCTTGGCGATGAAGGGCTGCGGCAGGCAAAGATGACATACAGGCCTGCGGGGTTTGTGAAGAAATACAGAGCGGTCGTGAGTGCGGATATTTTAAAGAGCGGCTAAAATTAAAATTGCAAAAGCTAAAGCCTTGTGATAATTTATGGACGAATAAATCAGTAGAGCATAAGGAGACTTATTGAAAAAGCTCGGCTCATTTACTTTTGTCCTGCATGCACACCTTCCGTATGTCCTGTCGCACGGCAGATGGCCTCACGGAACAGACTGGCTGAATGAGGCAGCAGCAGAGACGTACATCCCCATCCTTAATGTCTTTAACCGCCTTGTTGCAGAAGGGATAAGCCCCAAGGTAACCATGGGCCTGACACCTGTTTTGACAGAGATGCTTGAAAGCCAGTCATTCAAGGCTGAATTCAAAACATATCTCGGCTATAGATTGGAAGCGG
>Ga0209343_10002358_pt1 | contig 24461 bp, 20 predicted proteins | sample RifCSPlowO2_02_FD_184026 | JGI IMG/M metagenome (GOLD analysis project Ga0209343, IMG submission 184026) | Groundwater microbial communities from Rifle, Colorado - Rifle CSP2_plank lowO2_0.2 (SPAdes) (version 2) | ecosystem: Environmental > Aquatic > Deep subsurface > Groundwater | place... | reverse complement strand
CGGATTCGATCAGCACGCTTCGCTATATAATCGCCGCCCGTATCGCCCGGCAACTCCAGCGATGTCCGTGCTGCGGCTCGGTTAAACGTAATTTGTGACACAGTGAAATTAGGGAGGCGCTGATTTATTCGTCATCCCCGCGAAGGCGGGGATCCAGTGCCTTTATTTAACTGGGTTCCCGCCTTCGCGGGAACGACGAAACCGAATAAATCAGCGCGTCCTTAGACGCAAGCTGGTTATAGCTGAGCATCCCCCCTTTGAAAAAGAGGGAGATGGGTTGAGTTTTTATTCCGATGGATGATCCGGGTTCATATAACCTACACGGCAGCCCGATAAATCATTATCATCGTTCCCGGTTAAACGCCTCCCGACGGATACGCAGCAGACGAGGCGCAGCCGTCAGTGATAACGTAAGGATTGCCCATGAAAAAGAGCGTCTCGGTCGTTGCGGCAGTTGTAATCCTCGGCGGCATTGTTGCGGCCTATTTCTATTCGCAGCACCAGCGGCAACCCGAGCCGGTTCAAGCGCAGGCCCCTCCTCCCGCTGCGCCGCCCGCGGCACCCGCGCCGGTGGTGCGGCAGGTCATCGAGACCGTCCCGGCGCAACCCCCGCTGCCGGTGCTCTCCGAGAGCGACAAATTCATGCTGGACACCTTGGCGGACCTGGTCGGCAACCGCTCGTTGATGCAGTTTTTTCACACCGAGCGGATCATCCGCAACATCGTCGCCACCATCGACAACCTGCCGCGCAACCGCGCCCCGCTCGGCGTGATGCCGGTCAAGCCGGCGCATGGCGGATTCATCGCCAAGGACTCCGGAGACGATAAAACCATCGGCCCCGAAAACGCCGCGCGCTACGCGCCTTACGTGAGGATTGCCGAAGCGATCGATGCGCGGAAACTGGTGGAAGTCTATGTCCGCCTCTACCCGCTGTTTCAGCAGGCATACGAAGAACTCGGTTACCCGGAAGGATATTTCAACGACCGCCTGCTGGTGGCGCTCGACGACCTGCTGGCTGCGCCCGACCTCAAGGAACCCGTCAAGCTCGTTCAGCCCAAAGTGTTCTATCAGTTTGCCGACCCCGGCCTGGAAGCCCGCTCGGCCGGCCAGAAAATCCTCATGCGGATAGGCGGCAAGAACGGGGCAATAATCAAGGCCAAGCTGCGCGAGATAAATCGGCAAGTGATGCTGCACATGCACGACAAGAAAGTAGAGATCGGGAAGTGAAACTAACGGTCATGGCAAGTTTGGCGCACGCCCCTGATTATGAAACTTGCCATGACCGTTAGCCGCGCAATGCGGCTCTGCGGCGCATAGTGGCTGCCCGGGAGCAATGGTATGATGCGCGGCGCTCACAGCGGATAGCACACGACCCAGCATGAACCTCCTCAAAGCCCTCGCCACGATCAGCAGCCTGACGCTGGTTTCGCGCATCCTCGCGTTCGTGCGCGACGTGCTGATCGCGCGGATATTCGGCGCGGGAGCGGCGACGGACGCGTTTTTCGTCGCTTTCAAGCTGCCCAACCTGCTGCGCCGCCTGTTCGCCGAGGGCGCGTTCTCGCAGGCGTTCGTGCCGATCTTCGGCGAGTACCGCAACCGGCGCGGGCACGACGAGACCAAGCTGCTGGTCGATCACGTCACCACCATGCTCGCGCTGATCCTGTTCGCGGTAACGGTCATCGGCATCGTCGCCGCGCCGATCCTCGTGTATATCAGCGCCCCCGGCTTCGCCAAGGATGCGGAAAAGTTCGATCTTACCGTGCAACTGCTGCGCATCACCTCGCCATATATCTTCTTCATCTCGCTGGTATCGGTGGCGGCGGGCATCCTCAACACCTACAACAAATTCTGGGTGCCGGCCTTTGCGCCGGTGCTGCTCAACGTCTGCTTCATCGGCGGCGCGCTGTGGTTTGCGCCGTATTTCGACCCGCCGATCCTGGTACTGGCGTGGGCGGTATTCGTCGCGGGCATCTTACAACTGGCGTTCCAGTTGCCTTTCCTGAAGAAGATCGGCATGCTGCCGAAGCTGCGTTTCAGCCTGAAGGACGAGGGCATGCGGCGCGTCATCAAGCAGATGGGGCCGGCAGCATTCGGCGTGTCCATCGCGCAGATCAGCCTCGTCATCAACACCATCTTCGCCTCGTTTCTCGCGGCGGGCAGCGTATCCTGGCTGTATTACGCCGACCGGCTGATGGAATTTCCCACCGGGCTGCTGGGCGTCGCACTCGGCACGATCCTGCTGCCGTCGCTGTCCAAATGCCACGCGAACGACGACATGGCGGAATATTCCAGGCTGTTGGACTGGGGGTTGCGCCTGACCTTCCTGCTGGCTTTGCCCGCCGCGCTGGCGCTGGGCATGATCGCCGTGCCGCTGCTGGCGACCTTTTTCCAGCACGGTGCATTCGCCGCGCACGACGTGCTGATGACGCGCAACGCGCTGGTCGGCTACAGCATCGGGCTGATCGGCATGATCCTGGTGAAAATCCTCGCCCCGGGTTTCTATGCGAAGCAGGACATCAAGACCCCGGTCAAGATCGGCGTCGCAACCCTGATCGCCACGCAACTGATGAACCTGTTGTTCGTGTTCGGGCTGGAGTTGCATCACGCCGGGCTGGCGCTCGCCATCGGGCTCGGCGCATGTTTCAACTCCGCGATCCTGTTCCGCTATCTGCGCAAGCGCGGCATCTACCGGCCGGAGCCGGGCTGGGCGCTGTTCTATGCCAAGGTGGGTATCGCCCTGCTCGCACTTGGCCTCGCGCTGTGGTTCGGCATGGGCGCGGAACAGGGCTGGCTGACCCGCTCTGGCTGGCCGCGCATCCTGCACCTGTCCGCGCTGGTCGCGGGCGGTGTGGCGGTATACTTCGCGGCGCTGTGGCTGCTCGGTTTCAGGATGAAGGACTTTGCAAAGCGCGGGACAAATTGATTTTATTCAGGTGAAACGATGAGTGATTATTCTTATAACGTCGAAGAAGCGGATTTCGATAAACTGGTGGTGGCGCGCTCGCACGACATGCCCGTGCTGCTGGACATCAGTGCGGAGTGGTGCGCGCCTTGCCGGGTATTGGCGCCGCTGTTGCACAAGATGGTCTTTGCCTACGACGGCAAGTTCCTGCTCGGCATCGTGGATGCCGACGAAAACATGAAGATCGCGGGGCGGCACAAGGTGCGCGGCTTCCCGACCGTGGTTGCCTACAGCCGCGGCGCGGAGATCGACCGCTTCCACGGCGCGCAGACCGAAGGTTTTCTGCGCGGCTTCATCGATCGCGCGATCGAGCGGCACGAAGCCGCGCTCAATGACGAATAGTCCTAGGGAGGCGCTGATTTATTCGTCATCCCCGCGAAGGCGGGGATCCAGTGCCTTTACTTAACTGGGTTCCCGCCTACGCGGGAACGACGAAACCGAATAAATCAGCGCGTCCCTAGAAACGCTGAATAAGTCGCCATGCCCGCGTAAGCGGGCATCCGGCTCATCGGTTTAACTGGTGGGGGTAGAAGAGCCCCCGCTCTCCCCTCCCTCCGAACCGTACGTGCGGTTTTGCGGGCTTTCGCCTTACGGCGAAATGCCGGCTTATCCCACTTCCCGTATACGGCTCTCCAGCAACGCCCGGATGGAGCAACGCGTAATCCGGGGATTCGGCACCCCCCATCCCGGATTCCTCTGCGTTTCATCCGGGCTGCGCTCGCTTTCGACGGCGGATATTGACTTGCAGTCCGTTCAAAATAACAAAATCATTTGTCAACCGGACTAACTTGAGGCGGGCAGCGGCGCCGTTCCGGCTGCCTTGGACAGCAGGTCGCCGAGCATGTCAATAGTCACCGGCTTGACCACAAAATGATCGCAGCCGGATGCCAGAGCTTGCGTTCTGGTTTTCTCGTCGCCATAGCCGGTCACTGCCACCACATACAGGTCGCGGCCTCCCGGCAGTTCGCGCAACCGTTTGGCGGTCTCGAAACCATCCATGCCCTTCATGCCGATGTCCAGCAGCACGATCTGCGGCCGGAAGGCCGGAATTTGCTCAAGCGCGGCCAGGCCGGAATCGGCGATACACACGGTATGGCCTTCCAGTTCCAGCAACTTCGCCGTACTGTCCGACACGGTGCGATCGTCGTCCACCACCAGCACTCGCATAGCGGCGGCGGGGCTGCTCCTGGCCGCTGCGTCGGGCACGGCTGGCCGGGCCGGCATGGCCGGCAGCCATACGGTGAAGGTCGCTCCCAGTCCCGGCCCCTCGCTGTGTGCCGCCACCCGCCCGCCGTGCTTCTCGATCAGGCGTTGCGCCAGCGTGAGGCCGATGCCCAGCCCGCCCTGCGCGCGCTCCAGGGTGCGCTCATCCTGCTGGAACATGTCGAACACCCGTGGCAGCAGCGCTGCCGTGATGCCCATGCCGTTATCGCGCACGCTGATTTCGATCTCCCGCCCGTCCAGGCGTGCCGCGAACTCGATCCTTCCGTCTTCCGGAGTATATTTGATGGCGTTGTCCATCAGGTTGAACAATACCTGGAAGAGCCGCACCGGGTCGCCTTGCAGGTACACCGGATGATCGGGCAGCCGAACCTCGAGCCGGTGGCCCTTTTTTTCGGCCAGCGGTCGGGCAGCCTGCATGACTTGTTCGATCAGCGCGGCAAACTCGATGGTTTCCTGCTTGAGAATGATCTTGCCGCGGGCGATGCGCGAGACGTCCAGCAGGTCGTCCACCATGCGGGTAAGGTGGTTCACCTGCCCCTCGATGAGTTCCTGCGCCCACTTGATCCTGGGTTCGTCCAGCCCCAGCCGACCGATGATATGAGCCGCATTGGCGGATAGGCACCAGCGGGTTGCGCAGCTCGTGGGCCAGCATGGCGAGGAATTCATCCTTTTGCCGGTTGGACTCGAGCAGCGCCTGTTCGGCTTGCTTGCGCCCGGAGATGTCCTCATGCACCGACACCCAGATTTTCCCGAATTGCGGATGATCAAACGTCGTGATATTGATATGGCTCCAGAAAGCAGTCTTGTCCTTCCTGATATTCCGCACCTCGCCGTTCCACACCCTTGTCCGCGCAAGCTCGCCGATTATCTCGGCTGCCGTTGCCTCCGGGCTTTTTTCGCTGGGGGCGTTGAGCGTGCTCACATGCTTGCCGATGAGTTCACCGGGCGCGTAACCAAATATGCGGTCAAACGGCTCATTGGTGAAAACAATCACCCCGTCGCTGGCGCGGGTCAGGTTGATGCCTTCCGACAGGCTTTCAAAGATATTGCTGTGAAGATGCAATATCTCCTCAGCCGCCCTGCGCTCGGTGACGTCGTTGAGCATCACCAGGTGATTTCCGGCGAAACCCCCGATTAAGGATGCGGCGCGGGCCATGAAGGTGCGCAACGAACCGTTCTTGCATCTGATTTTCACCTCCATGGGTGAGAAAGCACTGTTGAGACGCTTGGCTTCTTCCAGGTTGCTCTGCCATTTGCCGGCTACCGATTGCCGGTATTGCGGGTCCGGATAAGCAACCAGCCACCAGTCTGCCTGGGTAGAGATGTCGGCGGTGGTGTAACCGACCGTTTGCATGAACACCGCGTTCAGGTAAGTGATGTTCCCCTGCTCATCGTTCAGGGCAAGAGGCATGGGTATCGCATCGATGATGGCGCGGGATTTTGCCTCGCTCTCGCGCAACTCGCGCGCCATATCCTGCGCCTGCTTGAGCGCGCGCGTCCGTGCAGCCAGTTGCCAGGCCAGCAGCGACAGCAGAATACTCACCAGGATGCCGGTCAGCCGTGTCGCCGTAACCCGCACGGTTTCGATGCTCGCTTCAAAAGCGGGCAGGGAGCGCAGCGTGATGGTCCAGGCATGCCCGTTGACGTCGATGCGCCGGGTGTCATGGAACAGGGACTTGTCCATACCTTGGGAAGTGTGGTTATCGCTGTCGAACATCAGCGTTTCCGGCGTTGCGTTTTCGCCATCGAAAATCTCGTAGTCAATGCTGCTGGCTTGTTCGCCGAGTATGCCGGACACCAGGTCATTCATGCGAAACGGCGCATAGACCCATCCGACGATGTTGGCGCGGCGGTCGGCCAGGGTTTCATGCGGGCTGCCGTTCCGGTATACCGGCAGATACATGAGAAAGCCGGACTGCACTTGCTGCCCTGCTTCCTGCACCAGCGTGACCTTGCCCGACAGCGCCGATTTATCCAGATCGCGCGCCTGCTGCATGGCGGAACGGCGCACCGCTTCCGAATACATGTCGTAGCCAAAGGCGCGCAGGTTGCGGCCGCTGAAGGGCTCCAGAAAAATGATGGACGTATAGAATCCGCGTTCGCCCTCCGGGCGCAGGGTGTAGCCGGGGAAGCCTTCTTTGCGGATGGCTTCGATGTGCCTGATTTTTTCGTGCGGCGGGACGATCAGCGAAAAACCGACGCCCTGGATGCCCGGATAGTGATTCTCCAGGCGCAGGTTGGCCACGTAGTCACGGAATTCACCCCGATCAACATTTTCCGACGCGATATGCAAGCCTTGGACGCCGCGCAGGACTTGTTCATAGGCGGCCAGCCGCTGCTCGATGCGCAGCATGACCTCGCGGGTGTGGTAAGAGAACCTGCTCTGCTGAAGCTGGCTCGCGGCGTCAAAGACCGCGAGCTGGATAAAGTAAGTCGCAACGAAGCCGCTCGCCAGCACCAGCCAGGGCAACAGCTTGCCGGAGCGCAAATATGTCATGATATGCGCAAGGCAGTTGCGGGGAGGCGGCAAGCCGGCTCAATAACTTGGTTAGTTCTTCGCATAAATGCGCGATTGGCAAAACAGCCGTTGTGGGTAGTGTGTTTGATGGGTACTATTTAAATAATGTTTGATATTACCCCAGCCGAATTCAATAATGAAGTGTCATTTTGAATAGCGCAGGTGGGGCGGCCAGGATGCTGGCATCCCGGATATTGTGTATTTTGTAACTAATCGCTGCTGGCGCTTAGTGACGCGCTGATTTATTCGGTTTCGTCGTTCCCGCGAAGGCGGGAACCCAGTTAAGTAAAGGCACTGGATCCCCGCCTTCGCGGGGATGACGAATAAATCAGCGCCTCCCTAGGCGATCCCAGCTGCAATAGCTCATTTGTCGTTCAGCAACCCCTGCATCGTTGCGACCGGCTTAACCTGCGGGAAATACACCTGCTTGTAGAAGTTGCCGAGGTTGCTCGACCAGGAGATGCCGTTCTTATTTCCGATTTTCTGCCAGTAATCCATGATCTCCGCATCGTAGGCGTCGATCGCGGCGGCATAGCCGGAGGCATCGTAGCGCTCATCGTGGCGGAAGGTCTTGATGTCCAGACGCGGCTTCAGCGGCATGTCGTCGCCGATATGCCCGATGCACAGGCCGACCAGCGGGAAGGTGAGCGGCGGCAGGCCGAGCAGGTCTATCATGTCCTGCGGGTTGCGGCGGATGCCGCCGATCGGGACGATGCCCAGACCGAGCGATTCGGCGGCGGTGATCAGCGTGCCGAGAGCTATGCCCGCATCGACGGCGGCGACGCCAAAACCTTCCATGCTTTCGTGGATGATCTGCGCCTGCCCGGCCTTGCGCACCCCGAGGTCGGTCTTGTGGTAATCGATGGCGATGACGATGAATACCGGCGCCTGCGCAACCCATGCCTGTCCGCCCGCCAGTTCGGCGATGCGGGCGCGTTTCTCCGCGTCGCGCACCACGATCAGCGAAATATCCTGCGCGTTCATCGAGGTCGGCGCGCGGTGCGCGGCGGCGACAATCTGGTCGAGCATCGCGTCGCTGACCGGATCGGCCTTGTAGCTGCGGATGCTGCGGTGCGAATGCTGGGTGCGCAGGGTCTCGTTCATTTTTCTCTCCTTAAGGGTTGGCATGCATGGCTTCTGCCACCACGTCGCGGGTCAGGTGCGGTGCAAACAGTTCGATAAAGTCGTAAGTATAACCGCGCAGGTATTCGTTCTTGCGGATCGCGATGCGCGTGGTGTTGGGCTTGAACAGGTGCCTGGCCTCGATCATGCGCAGGTGCCGGTCGCGTTCCGGGATGAAGGCGATCTCGGCGAGGATGCCGATGCCCAACCCCAGCTCCACATAGGTCTTGATCACGTCGGCGTCGATGGCGGTAAGCGCGATGTCCGGCGTGACGCCCGCCTTTTCAAACGCCTCGTTAATCTTGCCGCGCCCGCTGAAGGCGAAATCGTAGGTGACGATGGGGTATTGCGCGATTTTTGCCAGTGTCAGTTTTTTTTCATCCAGCAACGGATGTTTGGGCGGCACGACCACGCAGTGATGCCATTCGTAGCACGGCAGCGTGACCAGGTCATCGTACAGCGACAGGCTTTCGGTGGCGATCGCAATGTCGGCCTCGCCGTTCAACACCTGCTCGGCAATCTGTGTCGGGTTGCCCTGATGCAGGCCGAGCTGCACTTTCGGATAACGCTTGATGAATTGCTTGACCACCGGCGGCAGGGCGTAGCGCGCCTGGGTGTGGGTGGTGGCGATGGTCAGGTGGCCGCTATCCTGCGAGTGGAATTCCTGCCCGACCTGTTTGAGGTTGCCCGCATCGTGCAGGATGCGCCGGGCGATGGCCAGCACGGCCTTGCCCGGCTCGGTGACGGCGACGATGCGCTTGCCGTTGCGCACGAAAATCTCGACGCCCAACTCATCCTCCAGCAGCCTGATCTGCTTGCTGACGCCGGGCTGCGACGTATACAGCGCAGCGGCGGCATCGGAAATATTCAACCCCTGGCGCACGACCTCGCTCAGGTAACGCAGTTGCTGTAAATTCATGCCGCCCCCTTAATATCTATTAGTTATAACATTCTAACATAAAAGTATTTAGTAATATAAAGCTCGCCACCTAGAATGCACGCCATAAACCTTATGGATGGTTCACATGGACTGGATGTACACATTATCCGGCTTTCTGGTCGGGCTGATCGTCGGCGTTACCGGTGTCGGGGGCGGGTCGCTGATGACGCCGTTGCTGGTGCTGGTCTTCGGCGTTTCCCCCGCTACCGCAGTCGGCACCGACTTGCTGTATGCATCGCTGACCAAGTCGCTGGGCGGTTGGGTGCATGGCCGCAACGGCTCGGTTGACTGGAAAGTGGTTGGCTTGCTTGCCTTGGGTAGCCTGCCTGCCGCGGTGATTACGATCGCGCTGCTGAAATATCTGGCGCTGGACGAGAAAACTTTGCGTGGCCTGGTGACCGGCATGTTGAGCGTGGCGCTGTTGCTGACGGCCAGCGCGCTGCTGCTGAAAGAGCAAATCAAGAAAATTGCGCGGCGCAGGGATGGCACGGTGTACGAATTACATCATCGCCACCTCCCCCCCGCGACGATCGCGACGGGCATCGTCGTCGGGGTGTTGGTGACGGTTTCTTCGGTGGGTGCGGGGGTGCTGGGCACGGTGGCGCTGCTGTTCCTCTATCCGCGCATGTCGGCGGTCAAGGTGGTGGGCACCGACATCGTTCATGCCGTGCCGCTCACCGCCGTGGCGGGAATGGGGCACATGGCGCTGGGCACGGTGGACTTCACGCTGCTGGTAAGCCTGCTGCTGGGCTCGCTGCCCGGCATCTATATCGGCAGCCACCTGAGCGCCAAGGTGCCGGAAAAGGTATTGCGCCCCCTGCTGGCGACCATGCTGTTAATTATCGGTGCCAGGCTGGCGCTGCATTAACCGAAATATAGGTTTAACCAAATACGTAGGATGGGTTGACGCAGGAAACCCATCATAAAAACGATGGGTATCGCTACGCTCCACCCATCCTACGCGCTGCATTAACTTTGATGAAATTGCAATAAAAGGAAAGACACGATGAGCTTGAACACGCAAAAATTGTCAGACTTGGCGGAAATCGACCGCTTCGAACAGGCTATCCGGGCATTCAATGCCGGCGAACTGGACTTGGACCGCATGACGGCAACGCGTTTGCAGCATGGCGTATACGGCCAGCGCCAGCCGGGTTTGCACATGCTGCGCATCAAGGTGCCCGGCGGGCGCATGACGCCGGAGCAACTGGATGCGGTTGCGGATGTCACCGAGGATTACTCGCAAAACCGCATAGCGCATGTCACCACGCGCCAGTCGATCCAGACGCATTTCGTCCCGCTCGACAGCACACCCGCCGCAATGCGTCGCCTCGCCAAGGTCGGCATGACCACGCGCGAAGCGTGCAGCAACACGGTGCGCAACATTACGGCTTGCAGCCTGTCCGGCGTATGCCCGCGCGAACGCGTCGATGTAACGAAACATCTGGATGGCGTGGTGAAGCATTTCCTGCGTAACCCGCTGAACCAGCAATTGCCGCGTAAATTCAAGATCAGTTTCTCGGCCTGCGAGTCGGATTGTGCGCAAGCCATGCTGCACGACTGCGGCGTGGTGGCGGTCGACAGGGGCGGCCAAAACGGCTTCATGGTCAGGGCTGCCGGCGGGCTGGGGCACAAGCCGCGCGAGGCGATCGTGGTCGAGGAATTCATTCCGGAGCACGAACTGCTGTTTGCGGTGGAGGCTCTGGTGACGCTGCACAACAAATATTCCGACCGCACCAAACGCGCGAAATCGCGCATCAAGTTTCTGGTCGAGCGTTTCGGCGAGGACGGCTTCCGCGAAAAATACCGCGAAGAATTCGAGCGCACCCAGCAGGCGCTCGCCGATCAACCGCACCCGCAAGGCGAATGGCGCGCGCAAACGGGCGGCCAGGCGCCCGGGCAGGGCGCGCCGCGCAAGTTGTTCGCGCAACGCCAGGAAGGTTTATTCGTGATGACGATCGCGTTGCCGATCGGCGACATCACGCCGCCGCAGTTGCGCGGCACCGCCGCATTGCTGCGCGAGCACGGGCTGGGCGAGATACGCACCACGCAGGATCAGAGCCTGACAATCTTCAATGTGCCGCAGATCAAAGTGGCCGCGTTGCGCGACGGGTTGGCCGCGCTCGGTTTGCGCGAGCCGCTTGTTGGCGACAACGTGGTGGCCTGCCCCGGCGCATCGACCTGCCGTCTCGGCATCACGGCCAGCATGCTGGCGGCACCCGAGCTTTCCGGCGGCAGCGCCGATTTGAACATCCGCGTTTCCGGTTGCCAGAACGGCTGCGCGCAGCCCGAGACCGGCGACATCGGCATTTACGGCGAAGGCAAACGCCTGCACGGCAAGCTGGTGCCGCACTACCAGATGTATTTTGCCGGCAGCGGCATGTCAAACAACGATACAAAGGGCGGGGCGCTGGCGCTGAAAGGCCCCGCGATACCGGTGGTGCGCATCAAGAAGGCCATCGAGCGCGTACAGCAGGCGCATATTGGCAGCGGCGAGTCGAGTTTCTTTACCTGGGCGCGCACGCAGGGAGAAGGCTACTTCAAGGATCTGCTGGCCGATCTGGCGGGGGTAAAGGAAAGAGAGCTGCAATCGGTGATGCGCGATTTCGGCGACTCGTCCGATTTCCGCGTTCTGAATCTGGGCGGCGGCGAATGCGCCGGCGTGTCGCAGGTGATGATCGGCGCGAATTTCTTCGAGGCGGCGCACGAGCGCGAATACCGCAACGCGCTGGTGTTCCAGCGCAAGTTCGACGAGGCGGCGCAATGCAACGAGGCGATTCTGCGCCTGCTCGGTTCGGGCCTGGTGCAACTGCTGGGCGGGACGCGCCAGGACGACCTGGGCAGGCTTGCCGCGCAATTGCAGCAACTGGTTCCAGGCGCGATTGCCGACGAGTTTGCTCGAGCCGTAGCGGCTCTGGCAAATGCCGGCGAGATCGGCGGCGAGGAGCTTGCCCCGATCAGCGCGGCTGTGGACGGCTGGACGGTGAAGGTGGCGGCATTCGCGGCGGAGCAGGACGCACAGCTCGATCTGAATGAAGCGGTAGCCGGGCTATTGGTATAGAAAATCTTGGCGGTATAAGGAGATATGGACATGCAACAGAAAATCGATCGGGTAGTTTCCGTATTGCAGCAGGCGGTGCGCGATTTCCCGCCGGTCAGCTTCGCCAACAGTCTGGGCGCGGAAGACATGGTGTTGACCGATCTCATCGCCAGGCACCGTCTGGATATCGAGATATTCAGCCTGGACACCGGGCGCCTGCCGCAGCCGACCTACGACCTGATGCAGGAAGTGGGAGAACATTATGGAATACCGTTAACAGTGTATTTCCCGGACAGCGCAGAAGTGGAAAAATACGTCGCGCAACATGGGGTGAACGGTTTTTACGGCAGCGTGGAAGCGCGCAAGAGTTGTTGTTTTGTGCGCAAGGTCGAGCCGTTGCGCCGCGCGTTGCGCGGCAAGCAAGCGTGGGTCACCGGATTGCGCCGCGACCAGGCGGTCACGCGCGGCAGCCTGGAGATGTCGGCATACGATACCGATTTCGGCTTGCAGAAATTCAATCCGCTGCTGGAATGGTCGAACAAGGACGTGTGGGCGTACATCAGGCAGAACAATGTGCCGTACAACAAGCTGCACGATCAGTTCTACCCCAGCCTCGGCTGCGCGCCCTGCACCCGCTCCATCACCCCCGGCGAGGATATACGCGCCGGCAGGTGGTGGTGGGAGGATCCCGCAAACAAGGAATGCGGTCTGCATACAAGCAAGGGCTCGCTCGAAGCGAGCAGATTCAGGATACAGGAAATAGCGGATCAGGCCGGCGCTGTGCAGAAAGCGATTGCATAGCCTGTAATTGCAAAAAGCAAAGGAGTGCAAAACATCATGAAACTGGTCGATCATAATATGACAAAACACATCTTTACCCATCTGGACGCGCTGGAGAGCGAATCCATCCACATCATGCGCGAGGTCGCGGCGGAGTGCAAGAATCCCGCGCTGCTGTTCTCCGGCGGCAAGGATTCCATCGTCATGCTGCGCATCGCCGAGAAGGCGTTCCGCCCGGCGAAATTCCCGTTTCCGCTGGTGCATATCGATACCGAGCACAACTTCCCGGAAGTGATCGCCACCCGCGACAAGCTGGCGGCGGACTTGGGCGAACGGCTGATCGTGCGCTCGCTGGAAGATTCGATTGCGCGCGGCACCATCGTCATCAAGGACCTGGACAAACCGCGCAATCCCTATCAGTCCGTCACACTGCTGGAGACCATCACGGAATTCGGCTTCGACGCCTGCATGGGCGGGGCGCGCCGCGACGAGGAAAAAGCGCGCGCCAAGGAGCGCATCTTCTCGTTCCGCGATGAATTCGGCCAGTGGGACCCGAAGAACCAGCGCCCGGAGCTGTGGGACATCTACAACACCCGCGTCCACGCCGGCGAAAACATCCGCGTGTTCCCGATCAGCAACTGGACCGAGATGGACATCTGGGAATACATCGCCCGCGAGAAGCTGCATATCCCGTGCATCTACTACGCGCACAAGCGCGAAGTGATCCGGCGCGGCAACGCGCTGATTCCTGTGTCGTGCCTGGTGCAGCCGAAAGCGGGCGAAATAGTCGAGACCGTATCGGTGCGCTTCCGCACCGTGGGCGACATGACCTGCACCGCGCCGGTGGAATCCACCGCGCACACCGTGGAAGAGATCATCGCGGAGACCGCGACCACGCGCATCACCGAACGCGGCGCGACACGCATGGACGACCAGACTTCGGACGCTTCGATGGAGCTGCGCAAGAAAGAAGGGTATTTTTAAGTGAAAGGTGAAAGGTGACTCGCCGCTACGCGGCATCAAGTGAAACGTGAATCGGAGTATTGGTTTTACATTTTACATTTTACATTTCACATTTCACGTTTCACGTTTCACCGAATTTAAGAGGAAATATCATGAGCAACGCCACACAACTGTTACGTTTCATCACCGCCGGTTCGGTGGACGACGGCAAGAGCACGCTGATCGGGCGGCTGTTGCACGACTCAAAATCTATCTTCGAGGATCAGTTTTCGGCGATATCCAGAACCAGCGAAAAGCGCGGCATGGCCGCCGTCGATCTGTCGCTGCTCACCGACGGCCTGCAAGCCGAGCGCGAGCAGGGCATCACCATCGACGTGGCCTACCGCTATTTCGCCACGCCCAAGCGCAAGTTCATCATCGGCGACACGCCTGGGCACGAGCAGTACACGCGCAACATGGTCACCGCCGCTTCGACCGCCAACCTCGCGGTCATCCTGATCGATGCGCGCAAGGGTGTGCTGACGCAGACCAGACGCCATTCCTATCTCGCCAGTCTGATCGGCGTGCCGCACATCGTGCTGGCGGTCAACAAGATGGATATGGTGGAATATTCGAAGCAGCGCTTCGAGGAAATCGTCGGCGAATACAAGCGGTTTGCCGCGCAGCTCAACCTGCACGACGTGCACTGCATCCCGCTGTCGGCGCTGGACGGCGACAACGTGGTGGAAAAGAGTGACGCGATGGACTGGTACATCGGCCCAACCCTGCTGGAGCTGCTGGAGACGGTGGAGATCGAGCACGATGTGAACACCCGCGACTTCCGTTTCCCGGTGCAGTGGGTGTGCCGCCCGCAGGCGCAGGAATATCACGACTTCCGCGGCTTCGCCGGGCGCATCGAGGCGGGCGACGTGTCGGTGGGCGACGAGGTCACCATCCTGCCGTCGGGCCGCAGCAGCAAGATCAAGGAAATCGTCACCTACGACGGCCACTTGCAGCGCGCCTATGCGCCGCAATCGGTGACCCTGACGCTGGAAGACGAGATCGACATTTCGCGCGGCGATATGTTCGTGAAGGCGGGCGGCACGACACGGTGCGCGCAACCGGCTGGCTCCGCCATAGCCTGCGACTTGGCGAGCGTAGCTGGCTCGCTTGGTCGAATGGTTAACAGCTCCACCGGCAACGTGTCGGAGGCGCACTCCTTGCCGGCTGTTGCCAAGGAATTCGAGGCAATGCTGTGCTGGTTGTCCGAAACCCCGCTGGACAAGAATCGCAAATACTTCGTGAAGCACACCACGCGCACGGCGAAGTGCCTGTTCTCGCGTATCGATTACCGCGTGGACGTGAACACCCTCGAGCGGCATCCTGTCGCCGCGCTGAACATGAACGACATCGCGCGTGTTGCGCTGAAAACCCAGCAACCGCTGGTGATCGACCATTATCTGGACGATCACAGCACCGGCAGTTTTATCGTAATCGATGAAGCGACCAACAACACCGTCGCGGCGGGAATGATTGCCTGATGCAAGGCCGCCGATGGCGGCCCGGCAGTTAGCGGTTTGTTGCGCCATCCCCCAAACACGTCTGGCAGAATAAGGGCGATACGTTCCGGGAAATACCCGGAACGTCTAAGGACGCGCTGATTTATTCGGTTTCGTCGTTCCCGCGAAGGCGGGAACCCAGTTAAGTAAAGGCACTGGATCCCCGCCTTCGCGGGGATGACGAATAAATCAGCGCCTCCCTAACTTGCCTGAGAGCGGCGCTTCGCATGGACACCCATCCGGGCGCTTGCTAGACTCTCACACTCGGCATCACGCCGGACATCGACTTGCCCATCATGCATCTGCACTCCTTTACCGGACACTGCCTCGACCGGGGCCATGCGCCAGGGAAATACCGTTCCATTCCCCGTTCCGCCGCACCGGGAACGGCTTGCCGCCCATGCCGGTTTTCTTGCCAACCAAGCGGAATGGCTAGAAGTTTCATCAGATGGATATCCTGACCCACGGCTTGCTGGGCGGAACGCTCGCACAATCGTGCGGCAGAAAAGGCGAAGCGCGCGCCGCCACGACGGTGGGCTTTCTTGCCGCGCTGCTGGCGGATGCCGATGCGCTGATCCGCTCCACTACCGACCCGCTGCTGACGCTGGAATACCACCGGCAGTTCACCCATTCGCTGATTTTCATCCCGGTCGGGGCGCTGCTGGTTGCGCTACTGCTCTGGCCCGCATTCAATCTGTTCAAGCGCCCGCTCGGCTTCAAACGTATTTATCTGTACGCCTTCCTCGGCTGCGCCACGAGCGGCCTGCTCGATGCCTGCACCAGCTACGGCACGCACCTGTTGTGGCCGTTTACCGGCGAGCGCATCGCCTGGAGCATCGTGTCGATTTTCGACCCGCTGTTCACGCTGATCCTCGGCGCGTCAATGCTGCTCGGCCTGCGCCGGCACAGCACCCTGCCGCCGCGCATCGGCCTATTGCTGGCGGCGGCATACCTGTCCGCCGGCTGGTTTCAGCACCAGCGCGCCGAAGAGGCGATGCGCATGATCGCCGCGCTGCGCGGGCACGAGGCCGGGAAGCTGACCGTCAAGCCGACCATGGGCAACCTGCTGCTGTGGCGCTCGATCTACCGCGCCGATGGCCTCTATCACGTCGATGCGGTGCGCACGGGCGGTGCCGTCAAGGTTTATCCGGGCGAAACGGCGCGCGCCTTCGATGCGGCGCGCGACCTGCCTGGGCTCTCCCGCGGTTCGGTGCTGTATAACGACATCCGGCGCTTCGATTTCTTTTCGGACGGCTATCTGGCCTTGCACCCCGAAGACCCCGGCCTGCTCGGCGACGTGCGTTACGCGATGCTGGCGACCAGCACACGCCCGCTGTGGGGCATCCGCCTGGACACGCAAAACCCGCAAACCCATGCGCAATTCGAGACCTCGCGGCGCATATCTCAAGAAGAAATCGTGCGCTTCACCGGAATGCTGATGGGGGCGGATTGATGCGGGCCAAAACCCACGTGCGCCGCGACTACAGCCACGAGGTGCGCAAGCACCGCTTCCTGTGGGTGCAGGTCGCCTTCGGCGCGCTGGGCACGCTGTTCCTGCTGCTCGGCATCGTCGGCATCTTCACGCCGATCCTGCCAACCACGCCCTTCCTGCTGCTGGCCACCGCCTGCTACGCGCGCTCGTCGCGCCGTTTCTACAACTGGCTGATGAACCATCCGGCCCTCGGGCCGCTGATCGTCGAATGGCGCACCCACCGCAGCATCCCCTGGCGGGTCAAGCTGGTGGCGGTGGCCACGATGACCCTGACCTTCAGCAGTTCGATTATTTTTTTCATCCAGGACGGCTGGCTACAACTGGCGCTGGCTGTTTACGGTGTGGCGATGGTGATCTGGCTGTACCGCATCCCGTCGCGCGACCGGCCAAACTAAAATCTATTTCGACTCCATCACCCACACCCCAGCCCATTCGTCCGGCGGCGGATTGGCCTTGAGGTGTTCGACGCGTTCGATATAGAGCTGGCTCGGCTTGTCGTTGGGGTTGAGCGCCGCGGCTTCCTTGAATAACTTGATGGCCTGATCCCAGCGGCGCGCGCGGTAGGCGGCCAGCCCGTCCTTGAACAGCTCCAGCACCTCGGCAATGTTGGGGAAGGTCTCCCCGGTGTGGTAGGAGAGTATCTCGTAGATCGCCACCGGCTCGGTCTTGCCTTTCACCACCACCAGATCGATTTCCCTTTTCCGGTAAGTGCCCTGCAACTTGCGCACCGTAAATTCGCTGATCAGGATTTTCGCGCCATATTGCTTGCAGGCAGATTCCAGGCGCGAGGCCAGGTTGACGCCGTCGCCGATGATGGTGAAGTCCATGCGCTTCTTCGAGCCGATATTGCCGGACACCACGCTGTCGGTGTTCAGGCCGACGCCGATGTTGACCGGCAGCCTGCCCTCGCCGATGCGCTGGCGGTTCCAGGCTTCCAGCGTCTTGATCATCGCGATTGCGGCGCGCACCGCACGGTCGGCATCGTCCTCGTGCCCCTCCGGAATACCGAACGCCGCCATGATCGCGTCGCCGATGAACTTGTCCAGCATGCCCGCCTCGCGCTGGATGCAGTCCACCATCAGCGTGAAGTATTCGTTGAGCAGCGCCACCGTGCCCTGCGCGCCGAGCTGTTCGGTCAGCGTGGTGAAGCCGCGGATATCGGAGAACAGCACCGTGCATTCGACGTTCTTGCCGCCCAACACCTCGGCGCCCGCAGCGACCAGCCGATCGGCGATGCCGGGATCCATGTAGCGCGACATGGTGGACTTGATGCGCTTCTCGCTGCTGATGTCCTCGATCACGAACATCGAGCCGATGTGTTTTTGCTCGGCGTCGAGCAGCGGTTGCACGGTGAAATTGACCGACAGCGTCTCGCCCGCCACTTGCAGCGGCGCGTCCATGGAGGTCTGCTGCTGCCCGCTTTCGGTCACCTGCCCGAGCTTTTCCAGCACCCAGGCGTTGTCGCCCGCAAAAAATTCCGCCGCATGCTTGCGCAGTACCTCGCCCGCATGCGCCTTGAGGATGCGCAGGCCGGCCGCGTTGCAGGTGGCGATGCACTCGTTCTCGTCCAGCGTGATCAGCCCGTTCGACATCGACTCCAGCATGGACTCGTTGTAGTTCTTCATCGACTGCACATCTGCGAACAGCTTGGCGTTCTCCAGCGCGATGGAAATCTGCGCGGTAAAGGCGCGCAACCGCGATTCGTCGTCGCCGGTGAAAGGCCCGCCGCGCCGGTTCAGCACCTGGGTCACGCCGATGGTCTTGCCCTCCTTGTTGACGATGGGCACGCACAGGATGGAGCGCGTAAAGAAGCCTGTCTTCTTGTCGAAGGCCGGGTTGAAGCGCAGGTCGGCGTAGGCGTGGGGGATGTTGATCGACTTGCCCGAGGTGAACACCGCGCCCGCGATGCCGAGGTGGTTGGGCAGGCGGATCTGCATCTGCTCCAGCCCCTGCCCGACCTCCGACCACAGCTCGTTGCTCTTCTCGTCGTTGAGGAACAGCGTGGAGCGCTCGGCGTTGAGCATGCGCGTCGCCTCGCCCATCACGCGCTGCAACAACGAGCTGAGCTTGATGTCAGCGGTAACCTCGGAGACGATGTCGATGAACTCCATCTCCTGCTTGTGGCGCAGCTTCATGCGCTCGATGAACTGCGCGCTTTGCAGCGCGAGCGTCCCCTGGCTGGTCATCGCCTGGAGCAGGTGCAGGTCGTGCGAGGTGAATTTGCCCTTGCGCTTGTTCAGGGTCTGCGCAACGCCAACGACCTCGCCCTTCAGCGTCTTGATCGGCACGCACAGGATGTTTTGCGTGACGAAACCGGTCTGCTCGTCGATGGAGCGGTTGAAGCGCGAGTCCGAATAGGCGTCGTGGATGATGAGCGGCTGGCCGCTGGTGAACACGAAACCGGCGATGCCGCTGGTGTTGAGCATGCGTATCTCGCGCTGGATGTTGCCCTGCGCGGCGCGCGAATACAGCTCGTTGGTGGCCGGATCGTTGAGGAACAGCGAACCGCGCGCGGCATTGAGGTGGGTCGTGGTCATCTCGACCAGCGCGTTGAGCACCTCGTCGAGCGTGTCGAACCCCGCCATCTTGTGCGAGACCTCGAGCAACAGTTCCGCCGTGTGCAGGCGGCGGCGCTGTTGCGCCTCATTGTCGGCGGCAGGTTTCGCTTTTCTGGTCTTGGCGGTCGGCTGATCCATTTTTCGGATTCGTGGTTCAGGCTGCCGCTTTGGCGGACAGCGCCTCGATCTGTTCGCGCAATGCGCGGATTGTGCCATGCAGCTGGGCGATCTCGGCGTTCGCCGTACCGGCCGCCTTTTCGATACCGTTATCCTTGTCGATGCGCGCGATCTCCAGGGCATCGCGCAGTGCGGCGACGGTCGCCTTGAGTTGCTGGATTTCGTTGTGGCCGTCGGCAACGGCCTGCTGCACCGACCTTTCGCGTTGCGCCCGCGCCTCTTCCAATTCTTCGCGCAGCGCGACCGCGGTAGCTTCGAGTTGCGCGGCCTCGGCCCTGGCGTCCGCGGCGGAATTGCGCAGCCGCGCTTCCGCCTCCGCATGGGCATTTTCCAACTCCTGGCGCAAGGCCAGCACGGTGAGCTTGATATCGCGCAGCTCCGCCTGTGCCTGGATCAATTCGTCGCCCCCTTGCGCCATTGCGGTTCCGCCCCGTTCTCGCGATTCACGTTCAATGAAAAATGCCGCCCTTGCTCCGGCAACAGGCACGGAAAGCATGTCATGCGCCGAAAATCTGGGGAAACGCAGCGCCCTACTTTCCGTGTTCTTTGCTTTTCTTGCAGCTTGCCTTAACCGGCTTGCCTGACATGTCGTTGTAATATTCCAGAGAGTCCTTGGTCAGGCGTGTGATTTTTTCGATCCAGTCTCTCTGTGTAAAAGAGATGGTCAGCTTATCCCCTTCCAAACTATATTTATATTTTTTTCCTTCCGGAGCCTTCGACGAGGAATACTGCCCGTCGGCACTGAATGTTTTGGTGTCGGGCACGTTCGAGTTTTGCGGGCCATCTTCGCTCATGGTGTTGCAGTCCCACACGCCGACGATGCTTGCGCCTGCCGATATGCCCGATTTATTGCAAGCGGAAATCATGGAAGAAAGCAGGATAACTGTCCCAAAAACAAAAACGATTTTCATTGGTTTACCTATTGATTGGTTAATGCCATTCTTGCCCGGACGATACCCATCGCTTTTCTTTCGGTACGGGAAATTCATCCGCAAGGCGCGAAGTATCCTTGGCCGCGTTCTCCCAGTCAATGCCGACTTCTGCCTTCGGACGGCGCGATTTCTCCTGTCCCCGGCCTGGTTATCGGGCTTTTGAAATGCGGCCGGGCCGGCCGGTCACGGCTTGGCTACTGCCGCCCGCTAGCGCAGCGAACAACATGTTTCAGAACCCCGGCCAACAGCGCGGGACGAAGCCTGCCGAAATCGGCTTTTCGCGAACCGAAAAAAGGCCAACCGCTCGGTTGGCCTTTTCTTCAAACCTGTCACCGCTATCAGGCGCGTTTCTTGAACTCGTTGGTGCGGGTGTCGATTTCGATCTTGTCGCCGATCTCGATGAACGCCGCGACGGGCAGTTCGAAACCGGTGTTGATCTTGGCCGGCTTCATCACCTTGCCGGAAGTGTCGCCGCGCACGGCGGGTTCGGTATAAATAACTTCGCGCACGATGGTGTTGGGCAGTTCGACGGAGATCGCCTTCTCGTTGTAGAACACCACCTCGCAAGGCATGCCATCTTCGACGTAGTTGATCGCGTCGCCCATGCATTCGGCTTCGATCTCGTACTGGTTGTATTCGCCGTCCATGAACACGTACATCGGGTCGGCGAAATAGGAATAGTTGCATTCCTTGCGATCCAGAATGATCTGGTCAAACTTGTCGTCGGCGCTGTACACGGTCTCCTTGGCGGCCTCGGTCAACAGATTCTTCATCTTCATCTTGACCACCGAGCCGTTGCGGCCGGAGCGGCTGTAATCAGCCTTGAGAATGACCATCGGGTCTGCGCCGACCATAATCACGTTACCTGCGCGAAGTTCCTGTGCTGTTTTCATGATTTACTGCCCTCAATTTCGAAGGCGCGCATTTTACCGATTTCCTGCGAAAAATCCAGTAAATTCAACGCCAGATCATTTTCGGCCAATTCCCGCGCCCACCCTTGGGCGCGCGAGTCCAGTTCGCCGCGAGCGGCTGCGAAAGCCGGCCATATCTGCCCCGTCTTGCCGCCGCCGTTCCATGCCTGCCACAAGCCTCGTACTGCCTCGCTTGCGGGTGGGCTGAGCGGCGCGCCGTACAGGTTCAGGAAGGCTTGCAGCTTACGCATATGCACACCGTCGTGCTGCGGGTAGATTTGCCACACGAACGGCCTGCACGCCCATTGCGCGCGGACGAAAGAATCCTCGCCACGGACGAAATTGACATCGCAAGCCCACAATAGTTCATCGTAGCGTTCCTGCTCGACGAACGGCAGCACGCGCACCTGCAGGTTGCCACATGAATAGCTTCGTAGGTCGGGGTTTATCCCGACATGCCAGCTGTGTCGGGATAAACCCCGTCCTACATCTTCGAAATACTGCTCCACCTGCGGCAGGATGCGCCCCTCCGGCACGAGGCACAGCACCGGCTGCACACCGTTTGCCCAGGTATCGAACATCCCCGCCAGCGCATCGTTTTCGTAACAGAACAGCGAGATTTTCAGCGTCTCCTCACCCGGCATTTCCATGCCAAACGAATGCCAGAATGCCTGCTGCTGCACGGCATCATTCCGGAATGCATCGCGCCGCCCGAACAGGTCTTGCTCCAGCAACAGCCCGCCGGTCTGTCTAGTAAAACCGGGAAAGAAGAAGTATTTGGTCAGCGGCAGGCCGGGATGGGGCGAAGGCAGTTTATGACAACCCGCCACCCAGTCTTCGGCCGAAAGATATTCGAGGTTGATCCAGACGGATCGCTGCTGCGCCGCCATCGCCCCGATATAGTTTTGCGGCAGCTTGCAGGCAAACGCCTCTATCACCAGTTCGGCGGGCTGTGCTTCCAGAAACGGCTCGAGCCAATGCCGCACTTCCACTCCCAGGCAATGCTGCTGCGCCAGCGAAGCGTCGGCCTGCGGGCACAGCCTGGCGAAGCTGGCGAGGTCATCCACCCACAGCCGCACGCTCAGGCCATGCTCATGCGCCAGTTGCCGCGCCAGCCGCCAGCACACGCCGATATCGCCGTAGTTGTCGATGACGTTGCAGAAGATGTCGCAGCGATCCGCCGCGACGGCCGGAGTTTCGTCACTCAGCACGGAGCGCCTCTACCGGATCGAGCCTTGCCGCGTGCCGCGCCGGCATCACGCCGGCCGCGAGACCGATGCTGACGGCAGTCAACTCCGCAAGCGCGACGAACAGCCAAGGGGTATGCACCGGCAGCGCGGGAAACAGCAGGTGCAGCGCCTGCGCGATGCCGGCCCCGAGCGCCAGCCCGGCCAGCCCGCCCAGCGCGGACAGCATAATGGCCTCGCCGAGGAACAGCGTCAGCACTTGCCCTTCGCGCGCTCCCAGCGCCCGCAGCAGGCCGACTTCGGAAGTGCGTTCGGTGACGGCCATAGTCATGATGGTGAGGATGCCTACGCCGCCGACCAGCAGGGAAATACCGCCCAGCGCACCGACCGCAAAAGTAATCACATCCAGCACCGAGCCGAGCACCTCCAGCGCCTTTTCCTGCGAGACCAAGGTGTAATCCTCGCGCCCGTGCCGCGCCGTCAGGATGTTCTTGATGCCCGCCTCGACCCTGCCTAGCTCGGCGCTGGGACGGTAGGTGACATGAATTTCCATCAGCCCGGAACGGTTGAACAGCTCCATTGCGCGCGCGGCAGGAATATAGACGGCATCGTCCAGATCAAAGCCGAGCACCTGCCCTTTCGGCTCCATCACGCCGATCACGCGGTAGCGCTGCCCGCCGACACGCAGGTAACTGCCGAGCGGATTGCTGTCACCAAAAATTTCCTGGCGCACCTTGGCGCCGAGCACGACAAAGGCGCGTGCCTGGCCCGGCTCGTCGTCGGGCAAAAAGCTGCCAGTACGCACGTAAATGCGCAGCGCCTGCGGCATCTCGTGGCCGACGCCGGACACGATGGTGCGGCGAGTCCTGCCGTTGGCGCGCACCTCGGCATTGCCCGACACGCTGGGGCTGACGTATTCGACATAGGGCAGGCGTCGCAACGCTTCCGCATCGTCCAGCGTGAGCTGCCGGGACGAGCCGAAAATGCCGACGCTCCCGCCGTGCGTCTGCTTCTTGCCGGGCTGGATGCCGATCAGGTTGGTGCCGAACTGGCTGAACTCGGACAGCACGAACTGATGCAGTCCTTCGCCGATGGAGGTGAGCAGGATCACCGCCGCAATACCGACGGCAATACCCAACCCGGTGAGGAAACTGCGCAGCCGGGAAGCGACGAAGCTGGAGGTGGTGAGGCGGATCAGGTCGGGAAAGAGCATGGGTTAGTTTCGGTTATGTGTTTAACCCGAGCTTGATCTGACACAAGCTATCAGTCTGCCACATCTGTTTTTGCACCCTCATCTTCCATCAATTCGGAATCGCGCTGCCTGAAACCCGTCACTCGCCAAGTAGCGCAATCGGCCCATGGACAGCCGCACCTTCCGGAAAGCGGTCGCTCAACGTGGAATCAAGGGGCTGCGCGCTTTTGCGCAGTCCCGCTTGAGCGTTGGGGCGGTTGTTTGCCAAGAAATATCAATTTTTCTATGGCTTGATACACAGTCTCGCAGATAAAGATTTATAAGGCTCTGATACGGGACACCCTTCTCATCAGCCATTTGTTTGAAATAACCAATAACATCTTCGCTCAATCGCATCGTGACAGATTTTTTGAGCTTGGCCGCATAAGGATTTTTGCGAGATTTCATTTTTGACAAATCATATTCAGTTTTCATGGTCTAACCCCCCGGTAATAGTTGCTCTCGTTTTTCGTGGCTTTTCTTGCCGAGATGATCCGAATAATGTTGCCTTGATCACGTTCGCAATGACAGACAATCAGGAGACGAGCTTCATCACTGAAACCAAGCATCAGAAATCTGTCTTCTGACACGGAACGATCATCATCAAAGAATTGCACAGCAAACTCGTCGCAGAAGACAGATTGAGCCTCATCAAACGAAACGCCGTGCTTCTTCTTGTTTGAGGCCGCTTTGACCGTATCCCACTCGAATTTAATCATGAATACATTGTATGTACACCTGGCAAATTGTCAAGAAGAACTAGTATATAAACCCATTAATTACGAAACATAATGCCGAGCCATTTTTACATCTGCATCCTGCCGCGTGAACGACCACTCGATGCCACGTTGCTCCGTGTTCCGGCGCAACTGCCAGGCATTCACTT
>Ga0209343_10002356_pt1 | contig 24467 bp, 20 predicted proteins | sample RifCSPlowO2_02_FD_184026 | JGI IMG/M metagenome (GOLD analysis project Ga0209343, IMG submission 184026) | Groundwater microbial communities from Rifle, Colorado - Rifle CSP2_plank lowO2_0.2 (SPAdes) (version 2) | ecosystem: Environmental > Aquatic > Deep subsurface > Groundwater | place... | reverse complement strand
CTGAGCAAGACATGAATCGTTCTCCAAGTTGGAGTTAAAAACAAAAGCCCCAAAAGGGCTTTTAAAATTTTGCAATTTCGAAAGTTAAGAGGTTTACTTTTCAGGTAGCATTTCCCTTTGCATCTTTGGCTTCTGCTTTTCCAGCCATTCTTTGACTATCATAGTCGCCACCACGTCGTCTTTGTTGTAATCCAAAATTTTCTGCAAAATCTTTTTGTCGCCCGTTTCTTTCCACTGGTTGTACCAAACCACCGACTCCGCCCCGCCGGCATCTTCGGCCTTCCACTGAAAACCCACATGCCTTGCTACATCTTTCAGACTGTAAAAATATAAAGGCAAGACAACCGAATCAACCACCGCTCGGTGTAAGTCAATAGAATTATTCTTAAATTTTTCAGCCGCTTTATCGCTAACGCCGTATTTTAAAGCGAGACGATCAAAAGTCTGTTTTTCATAAAAAGCATAGTGATAGATAACAAAATTTTCTAAGTCTTCAATAAATTTAGTAAATTCTCGCCATATTTTTTCTTCTTCAGACTTGTCGTTGGCTAAAAAATATCTAAACTCCGGCTCACTGTTGTCTGTTTTCTTCTTAACAAGAAGTCCCAGCATATAGTCAATGTCTTGAGTAGGGTCACTTTCAATATCAAAATATATCTCCGTCTCTACTTCCGGAAAAACAGGTTTTTTTAAAATCAAAGATTCATTTTTAACCAACGACTGGGCTTGGTTGTGGAAACGAACCAATTTATCAAAATTCCAGCTGATTAGCTGGTTACGCAAAACTTCCAAGTCAGCATGAGCAAAATCGTCTATTGTTTTAATGCCGATATCATAAAGTTGACGCTGGTCCATCTGGCTTAAACGATAAATCAGAGAAACGTCTCGACAGCTTTCTGTTTCAGATAGACAAAGACTATACCAGGGAGTGCGCTTACATCCGCTCTTTAAAAATGGCGGCGGCTTTTCTCCGTCTAAAATCTTCTCAATATTTTCCAAAGTCAGATGGAAATAGTCTAAAAACTCATCAATGACAAAAGACTTTTCTTCGCCTTGGCTGTTTATTATGTAAGCTTCGCGCGGTCTGACACCCTGTATTCTTTCCAGCATCAGGCTGTAAAAAACCAGTTGGAATTTATGTTCGTCTTTGATGTCCTTGCTATTTTTAATGTCATAAACCACATAGTAGTAATCCCCAAAATGAGACTTGAGTTTTTTATCGCCCAATTCGCTTAACGGCCGAACCTCCAAAAGATCAGGGATGCCAACCCAATGTTCGTCCATCAAAACACCGTGATAAATATTCTTACCTTTCTTCATCAACTCCGCCGTGGCCAAAAAAGCCTCATCCAAATCTTTAAACATAGCCGGATCAACTTCTTCAAATTTTCTGGATTTTATGATTTCCCTCTCGTGCTTCAAACCATCTTCATAAATCATCTGCATCAAGGGTGGTGTCGCTTTCTTTTTCTCCTGATCTTCATAGAGGTCGTACCAAATCCAATGCGGACACTGGAAAAATTTGTAAAAATGTTGCGGCGTAATTTTTGTTTTTCCTTTTTGCATTATTTACAAGGTGTTTTTTAAGTTAGCTCCATCATACCACTAGGAAATTAAAAAACCAGCATATTGCTAAGCTTTATTTTTTATGTTACAGAAAAGTTAAAGCTCTTGATCTTTGAAAAGAGAATAAATGAAATTACTACCCGAACCCGGCTGGCTTAGAAAAACTTGTCTGACCACTGTTACTATTTTGTTAACATTTCTGGCCACTTCATCTGTTTGGCTGTATGTTACAATCAATAAGCCCGAATTTATTCTGGGCATAAATTACAGAATAAACTTTTTTTATATTGAAATAACAAAAAAATTTGTTTTGGAAAAAACAATAAATGGTAATAGTATTTATTTTTACAGCGATAGTTTCAACGGCAAACCCATTGAAATAGTAAACGAAGTCTACATATACCCTATTCTAAAGAAAGCCTTTGACGATTTCGAAAATTTCGTCGCCCAGACACATAAGTTGAAAAAACCGGACAAAAGACAAAGAAAACGAATAAAGATTACATTCATCAGACCGGAAATCTATCAGGTTCGTGACCTGGCTTATCAGCAACCTAAGTCCAGCGCTTTTGCCGAAGTATTTTCAAGAAAAATATTTATAGAAATACCGACAGAAAAAAAGGGCATATACAATATTCTGGAGGAAAAGAATACCCTGCGCCATGAAATCTTTCACATCTTGTCAGGCGAATATAATTTTTTTGAACTTGCACCGCACGATGACGCCTATGAATTCGGCAGTTTAAAGTAAACCGCGGTTTGAGCCGCGGTTTTTTGTCTCTAGATTTTTACCTCGATCTTTTTAACAACATCGCCCTGTTTAATGGCTCTAACCACATCCATGCCCTTAACGACTTTGCCAAAAACAGTGTGCTTGCCATTAAGAGACGGCTGATCTTCTTGGGTTATGACAAAAAATTGACTGCCGTTGGTATTGGGACCGGCGTTGGCCATAGAGATAGCGCCCGTGGAGTTGGGCAGAGACTTTAGACTATAGTCATACTTGTAACCAGCCGCTTCCAGTTGTTTTATGACCGCATCTGGAACATTTAAAGATTTTGGATTGATTTCATCCTCAAAAGCATAGCCTGGTCCACCCGTGCCGACCGTCCCGGTGCCGAAATTGCCCTTGGCTTTGCCTTCTGTCCCTTCAGCCTGGTCCCATTCCCAAGACAAAGGATCCCCCCCCTGAATCACAAAACCGTCCACGACTCTGTGAAACTTCGTGCCATCATAAAAACCTTTCTGGCTCAAAGTAATAAAATTTAAGACTGTCTTAGGAGCAACTTTTGGATAAAGCTCCAGTTCTATCTTGCCCTTAGACGTTTCCATTGTAGCCAAAATTTTCTCCGGCAATTCGGCCACGGGAGTCGGACTTGTTGTCTCCCGTGAACTTGCTTCTGGTGTAGGAGTTGCTAAGACATTTTCAGGACCAGATTTCTTGTTTTTAAAAAAGAAAAAACCGACCAATAAAACAACTGCGATAATTAGAAAAATAAAAATGGGTTTCATATGAAACCCATTCTAGGGAATAATCAGCTCCAATGCAAGTCAGAATACTTCACCCCTGCCCCTAGAGCCGTTCAGACCATGCAAGAACAAAGACAGTTCCTGCTTCGTGGGCAACCTCTTCTGATGGCTTTCTAAAATTTCAATTTTTTTAATACGGTAAACCCTGTGCAGACCACTGTTTCCAGCCAAAAAACTTCTAAATAAGAAGTCTTCCCCGTTTTCAATTTTAGAACCTAGGGCAAGACACTCTCCCAAGTACGAACAGGAAAGTTTGTAATTTGAATAGAGATAAGGGGAAGCTATGCCGCAAACCAGCAACAAAAGTTTTTGCGGTTCCACAACTTCCAGAAGAAAAATACTGCCGCTGGACGAAGTCAGCCTGATTATATCGTTCTGATTCGCCATCTTCAAATCAAAAAACCTAACCTGTTTGCCAGGTTTTGAAAAAACCAAAGACTCTTGAATTGAAGCCTGTAAAGTATCAAATTCATTAAGTCTGAAATTTCCAACTTTTTTAAGAACTGGCGTTAGCATTCCGGTCTCCTTCAAAATAAGTTTCTTTATTTACTATTATACATCCATGCCCTCTTCTTGTAAAGCACCCAAAACATCCTCCGGAATCGGTATCGGCTCGCCAACCTTGCTGACTCCCGGATAGCGCCAGGCAGAGATAATCTTCTTTTTCTTTTCGCCGATACTTTGATACATGGCCCACACCTCTGAAGGCCTATTTTTTGAACCAGTCGGCTGCATACAAGCGATAGTTTCCGGGGCAACACCCGTTTCAATCCTTTTTGGGAATCGCACAACCCTTTTCACCAAACCTTCTGATATACGATAGTACAGCATTTTACCGACAACGTGATTTGTCCAAAGATACTTATCATCATTTTTGGGTTTTTTATAAAGCATAGTTACATACTAGAACCTTTGCTAAAAAAGGCAATAAAAAAAAGGAGATAAAATACTCCTTTTGCCAGCTACTTTGGCACTCGCCATAAAACAGCCGTAGCATTGTCTTCTATTCTTCTGGTAAATATAGCGTTGTCAACCAATTCTTCCGCAGTCGCTCCTTTTTCAATTTGGCCAACGATAGACTCCATTAAAGATTGGCTATCGCCATGAGAAGGATCTAAAACACCATCAGAAGCAACAAGGACAAAGCTTTCAGGTCCCAGCTTCACAGAGTAAATTTCCGGCTCCCGCGAAATAAAGTCACTGAAAATCTGATCGCCAAGGCTTCTTGATAACTGTGTATAGCCTTTTGAGTTGCTTACATAACCTCTTGGGTCATAAAATGCACCTTTTTTTATAGCCGCCTCCCGTTCCGTTAAGTTGGTTCTAACGTTATGCTCGGGACTAATTATAATCTTGCCGGTGAAATCCTTTACTAAAACCGGAGAGTCGCCTAATATGGCAACCCTTGCAACTAAAGCAACCTCGTCAATATAAGCCAAAGAAATTGTAGAGCCAGAAGACATCTGGCTTGTCTCCTTTGCCAGTAACCTTATAATTTTTTTCAGCATCACCTCATCGACTTTCAACTTGCCGTTATTTGAGATCCTAGAAAAAATATCGGGCAGATTTTTAAAACAAAACTCTGACACTTCCGAACCGTTGTGACCGTCCATTATGGCCAAAAGCCAACCCGAAAAGTTGCCAAATAATTCTGGTGCCAGAGCCAAAAACCTGTCCTCTTGATAAAGTCTCTGACCTTTCTCGCTGGCGCCAGTTACTTGCCCTCTGAACATTTCGCTCTCCTTATGTCTAAATTTAAAAGAAACCTGTTTAAAAAATACTATACCAAATTAAATCTCAATTGGCAATACTCGCAATACCTGTCGCCGCATCTTTCTTTTTGAAAGCCAAAATTTAAAACTTTGTCAGAAATTTCCAACACCTTTTCCTTCAATTCCTCCACTTCGTTCTTATCTATCAAGAACTTTTCCTTGTGAAAAACTCCCCTGCTGTCAGGCTCAATAAAGTCAATTTCACCGGAAACCATATTCACTCTCAAGCTTGGATGCTGATCTAAAAGCAATTTATAAAAAACCAGCTGACGCTTGTAGTCCCCTGTGGCATTTTTTGTTTTGCTTTCAAGTTCATTGCGGCTGATCGTCTTGCCGGTTTTGTAATCCACAACATTCACGTCGGAACCGCCGGAAAGATATTCTATTTTGTCCAAAGAACCGGTCAACTTGATATCACCGCCGATAAACACATCGTGAACCCTGAATTCGTTTTGAGTTTTTGAGTGCCAACTGCCGTTATAGTAATCAAAGTATTTTTTTAGACTGCTTTCACCTTTCGCCAAAAAATTTTGCAGGTCATTTTCTGAAAGTGATTCTTTTTCAAGCAAGTTTTTAAAACCGGCAAACAAAATTTCTTTACTGGCTTCCCCCCGGTTTACTCCGTCAAAAAAATTTTTCAGCCCTGCGTGTATGGCTGAACCATATATCTGATGGCGCGACTTGGCCCTTGGAATACGCAAAAGATTCAAGTAAAAGAACTTCCACGGGCAGGTTAAATAGTTGTTGAGCGCTGTAGCCGACAAGCCTCTTTTGTAAAACAGGCTCTGCAGATATTCTTTTTCAAAAATTGAAAAACCTTTATCCGTTTTTGGCTGATACAACAAATCTTTCCGTCGGTCAAAAATTTGTTCATATATTTCGGAATCGCCAGTTTTTTTCAATTCCGGTTTAACTTCCGTAATAAATTGGGAAGGAGTCCTCTCTCGCCCGTCATAGCTTTGTAAAGAATAAGAAATATAGGCCATTTTTCTGGCACGGGTAAGAGCTACATAGAACAAACGCCTTTCATCGTCGATTTTCAGCTGGTTAGATTTTGAATCTGGCGGATGTTGTTTCTGGGTCGCTGTGAGCCCGAGGTTTGCCGTCCCGATCCCGAAATTGATACAGGTCTTTTGACTACAAGCCCCCAAAGATATTTTGGGACTTCGTCTCAACAAAAGGCAACTTCGGCACGGGGACGCCAAAGAAGCAACATCCGCCAGATTCAATTTAATCAGTTCGGGTATTCTCCTATTACCCCAATGGCCGTCAAAAGCGTTCACAACAAAAACATAATCAAACTCAAGACCTTTGGCTCCGTGAGCGGTCATCAAACGTACTGCATCCGGAGTATAACCCAGACCACCTTCTTTCACGACAACCTTATACTTCTCCAAGGTCTTTAAGTAATTAACAAAGTCTGCAAGCTTGGCCTCCGGATGGCTGTCCAGCATTTTTTTAAGTTCGCCGAAAACAGCATTAAGACGGTTTAATTTTAAAACCGAATCCGGACCAGACATAATATGCGCCAGAAAACCGGAGTCCCTAACAACAGTTTCAAACAACTCTGCCAGAGAAACGTTCTGGCTTTTTTTATGCCAGTCTAACAACTTCGCCGAGATACCAGCTAATTTTACACCAGAGGAAACCTTCAAGTCTTTTAAACGCTTCTCGTCAGCCATCATCTCCAATAAGGAAATCTTCCTTCTGACTCCCGGGGAAACTATTTTATACAAATCAAGACCGGGAATGCCCAGCCAGTCAGCGTGAATTATGGAAAACAATTTTTCTTCGTTTGAAAAATCATTCAAAAATTCAAAGATATCAAGCAACTTCCGGATATCGTAATCAGACAAAGCGTTGTTGGAGGACTCTATCCGAAAAGGTGAGTTGTATTTACTTAAAACATCAGCCAAAGCAAAAACATCTTTGTTGTCGCGATAGATCACAGCAACCTCTTTTGCCACCACTCCCCGACCTATCAAATCTTTTATTTTTTCAGCCACAAAAATAGTCTCTGTTTCGGGACGCTTAAACTCATAAGTTTCGACCAGCTGTTTGGGATGCAACGCTTGAGAAATTAACTCCTCTTTAATCTCCGGTACTTCATCCGACAAGTGAATTGAGTTATTTATAATCAGGTTATGAGCTAAGTCTAGAATCGGTTGAGCAGAGCGGTAATTTTTATTTAAAGAAATGAGCTTGGCTTCAGGATAAAGTTTTTTAAAGAAAAGAAAATTATCCAGCGAAGCGCCTTGAAAGCGAAATATTGCCTGCTTCTCATCTCCGACTACAAAAAGATTAGGCTGGTTATGAAAATTGCTCAAAAGCTCAAGAACTTTATTCTGGGCATTATTGGTGTCCTGATGCTCATCCACCAAAAAATACTGAAACTTCTCCTGTAAACGGATGAGCAAATTCTGGTCTTTTGCCAGAACTTGGGCTGTCTGCAGAATCATATCGTCATAGTCATAGAGCTTGGCCTCGGCCAATGCTTCTTGATATTTATAGTATATCGAGGCCAGCTCGCTGTTTTTATTCAGCCTTCTCTCCATATCAATGTACTTGCCCTTCATCTTGCCTTTGTATTTCCCGCTTTCGTAATAAAGATCATCAATCTTGCCAAAAAATTCTTTTTCTTTCTCAACTATTCTCTGAAAATCTTCCGGACTGACACCCTCTTTCTTAAGACTGCTGATTGAGCGCCTTATCTCCGGCAAATAAAAATACGGCTCACCAAAGGGCTTTAAAAACTCCAAATGAGTGGTGTCCAGAATTTTCTGGATAAATTCAATCTGTTTAATTTCATTTGTCGGCTGGCGGCCGATTACTTCAGGAAAATCTTCCGGATAAGACTGGAGCAAACTATTGCAAAAACCGTGGAAGGTAGAAATGGTAACTTGATAGGCAGTTGGACCAATAATTTCCGCCAGACGGCGACGCATGGTCGAAGCACCGCTCTCACTAAAAGTCAAAGCTAAAATATTGCCCGGGTTAATCTGGGTCTTAAGCAAAATGTTGGCAATCCGCAAAGTTAAGACTTGCGTCTTGCCCGTCCCCGGCCCGGCAACCACCATTACCGGCCCCTCAATATGATCAACCGCTTCTTTTTGTTCCGGATTAAGCTGTCCGTAAAGCTCTTCAAATTTTTTAGAGGTTATTGACATTAGTTGAGTATAACATATCAAAAATAAAACCGGCTTCAAAAGCCGGCAGATCAAAAGGTCAAACAGGTTTAACTTCCATCATATTCCCGGATTCAGCCCTTGAGGGATAATGCTCCCAAGATTCAAGTTGATATATTTCTATTTTATCAATGTGATGAAAATGCCTGTGATTAGCGGCTATAAACTGCCCCGCTTTTTTCATAGCAACTTCCCAAGCCTCTAAAAGGTTTGGAATTTCTCCCCCGTCTTTCCCTTCAAGAGGAACATACTCAATTTTCTTAATTTTAAACTCTTTAGAACTAAAAAACCTGGCTTTTTCCATCAAGTAAAAAGCTGCTAGATATTTAATAACACGTTTCATTTTTCTCCTCCTTTATATTCCTGCCAAAATTTAATAGCTTTTTCAAAATGCTCTCTTGAAATACCGTCAGAAAGCATAAACTGTCCGTATCCCAAACTTTGCATCAATTCCAGGTCCGATATATCCGCCAAAGAAACATCCCCATTTTCAAGACCAAGCATCAGACGAGACGCACATATGGCTTCCGGGTCTTTTTTTATAATAAACTTGAGAGCAGTCAACATTTTTAAGCCGCCTATCTGTATCATCAGATCGTCCCTGGCAGCCATCAGCTGATATTTCTGTAAAAGCTTCGGTTCTGTCCTAGCTATAAAATTCATACCGGATTCAGACTCAATCTTTAAAATAATCTTTAGTTTTCTTGACTCTTCGTCGCCAACACAATTTGATTCCAGCAAATTTTGAAATGCCTCTACGTACCCTAGGCTATCAACAAAAGAAAGCATAAAATTTCTGACCCCGACCCTAACAGCCGCTTCGGCGTAGTCAAAGTCGTTATTGGTCAGATAATTTTTAATCTTGAGGCTCTTCGCCAAAATGTTTACGGCCTGGCCTTTGCCAACCGGATGTTTGGGCAGAGGGTCTACATATATTTTATTACCATTTGCAACACCCTTCAGATCGCAACAATCATCACCACGAAAAAAAACTTTAGCCGGTAATTCAACCTCTATTGGGTTATTAAGCACGATAGCGCCAAGGGGCGGATTCGCCCACTCAGCAACTCGCAACTGCTGACCCTTAAAGTCAACATAGAGAGTTTTGCCAAAACGGTCAGTTTGATTTTTGATAACCCCTATCGTTTTGGCCGGAGAGTAAAGCGAGTCAATTCCTGTGTTGTAACGCACTGCATCCACTAAAGGATGCGAGACTATTTTTCTAAGCAGTTCATCCTGATAAACCGGCGGCAAAGTAACAATCAGCTTCGGTTTTTTGATTTTACCCATGGCCAAGTTTCTCCTCTTTTTTAAAAGGGGCACATAGCCCCCCTTTTTTTATAACGTCCAATCTTCGTCTTCTTTTTTCTTGCTTTTCTTTTTTGCATTCTGCTTAGCCGAAGTTTTCTTATTTTCTGGCTGTCCTAATTTTTCACGGCTTTCGGCAAACAACTTCAGAGACTCTCGCACCTCGGCAATACGCTCCGGTGACTGGGGCTCATATTTCTTACCGCCCATTTCAAGCGGTCTATTATTCATGTCCTCTATATAACCTTCCAACGTTCTGGCCCCGCCAGCAATTGCAATCAGACCCAGAGTAATATCAGCAATAGCAAGATCAGATTTAATTTTAACGACAGACTCTTTACCCAAGACTCTTTCCCATTGTGAAACGATTTCCGGGTCAAGATTGTAGCCGGGATAAAACCTATGAACAAGAAAAACATTTCCCTTGAATTTCTTTTTTAGGTCTCCAAAAACAGTTTCCGCAGAAATGTCACTGTGTTGTCCGCCAAAACGTCTTACTAACTCAGACCCCGACAACTCTTCCCGAAAAGATTCGTCACCGGTAAAAAGAAAAATCGGTGTTTCGGCATTTTGCATCTCATAAAGATAAGCGTAGTAGTAAGCCGTAAACTCATAAGACTCAAAGTGTTGGCCACCCCCACCCTTCTCTATAAAAAGTTTGGAAAGCCAAGGATCAAGATCTTTAATTTGGGCAAAATCACAAAATTGCAAAGGAGCAGAATCCCCAACAACATCTCCAGTCACACCCAAGCTTACCATGGCATCATTCAGGTATTTGTTCATCGCAATCTGCCCAGCCACCATTGGCCACTTGTCAACGATAATAAGGGGTAGAGCATCCATAGAGCCGGTGTTATCAAAATTATAAACTAAGGGGCTTTTGCAAGACGAAATCAACTTTCTGTTAAATGGCAAAAGTTCTTTTGCAACACTATTCCTGGAAATAGTCTGTGCAGCAAAATTGGTATAACCCGCACTAGTCCTGTAACGGTTGTCGCTTACATCTCTGTTATAAAGTGAACCGCCACCACCCATGTTTTTCTCCTATTTTCTTTCTGTTTTTAAAGGTCTCAAGGTCATTAAGACCTGACTCTAAAATACCATCTTAAATAGGTTAGTCAAGGGAGTGGCCAGAACAACTAAACAAATTAAAACCCCGTTTAAAAACGGGGGGTAATAATTTTAATCAACTTCGGTAATTTTTCTGGTTTTTATCTCTTCAAGTATTGCATCCATGTTTTCAACCAACCTCCGAGACTTTATTTTCGCGACAATCTCTTTGGTGTTAGGAGGCAACAGCCTCCTGGAAGAGCACTCGGATAGTCCCAAAAGTGTCATGCGATCAATTTCTGCTTGGCTGGCGCTGGGAATAAAATCTTCAACTGCTTCGGTAAGTGTTTTTTCGTCAACTTCTTTTTTGTTTTTTTGGAAAGCAAAACGGAAAGAGTTTAGGACTATTTTTTCAACATCAGCGCCAGAAAACCCATCAACCATTTCCGCAAACGCGGTAAAATCTTTTATGTTGGTAACTATTTTGTGACGCTTAAACATCACCTTAAAGATCACCGGTAACTCACCACGGGAAGGCATGGGAATAAGAAGTCTTTCGTCGCTACGGCCACTGCGTTTAAGAGCCGGATCAATACGGTCAGGACGGTTAGTGCAAGAAATAACAATCACCTGGCCGCGAATTTTGGGATCAGACAAAAGCTCCATCCACATTTTCATGATTCTTTCGGAAGCACCGGCGTCACCCTTAGGCGCATCTCTTTCGGCGTTAGCCAAATCGGCCTCATCATTCATTACCACAACCGGAGCAAGCGAACGCAACCCGGAAACAAGCCTTTCCATGTTAGCCTCTGACTCGCCTAGCCACATTGAACGCACGTTTTTTACCTTAACAAATTCAAACTTGGCCTCATAAGCCAGCGCCTCAACAAGAGCAGTCTTGCCGGTTCCCGGCGGACCCGACAAGGTGACGCCCATGGAAACAAGCCTAGACTCACCCTTTTGAATAGCTTTAATTATTTCCTGGAAAAAATCTTTCGCATATTCCAAACCGCCAATATCTTCCAAGCCTCTTTCTGGATTAACAATTTCCATGACATCGCCATATTCAGCATTAAGAATTTCTCTCTTTTTTTCTTTAATATAGTTTGGATCAATGGGCTTGTCGGTTTTTTTATACTGGAGAAAAATTTCAAGAATCTGACGCAAGCTCAAACCTTGAGTCATGTTAGTAAACTCGTCCAAATCAAAGTTTTTTGGGACAGCGAAAGCAAATTTATCTTCAGTGTCAACCGCGTCGCCACCCTTGCGCACAACACTCCCAATAAATTCTTTGCGCTCTTTTTTGCCTGGTTTAGTAATTAAGGCAATATGTATCTGGCTGCCACCCTGTTTCAGTTCGGAAGAAACTTTTGCCGATTGGTCGGTCAAAAGAAAAATAATTGAATCATTGGAACGAAGCCCTTCTTCCTGACTCCAGTTCTTAATCCGTTCAACGTTCGCCCTTTCGTTAGGAAGCAGTTCCACTCCACCGCCGCCTTTTGGAGCTATAAAGTGTATAGAATTTATGATGACAACCGTACTGGGCAGTTTTTTCAAAACCTTTTCAATAAGCATGAGGCAGGTGTCTGGATCACGAGGCATATTTCTTTTTGCCGCAAGACCGGCTTTGGCAGCAGCAATTGGGTCTTTGGGGTCAGCGTCTTCGCTTTCTAAACCAACCGACTTCTTAAACTCATCTTTCATTTCAGATTGTGGAAAACTTAAACCCGAAGCAATGTTATAGAAGATTACCATTTTCCTATTCTTAAAAACTTTACTCAAAAGTTTTTTCAAAGATATGTAAGGCTCTTCTGACCCATCTTCAGATTCTGGGTTAGGTATCAGGTCATTTATTTCGCCGTGCAAAAGAAATGTATGCGAGATACCGGCCTTGAAAGGTGTGACAATATTTTCATTAAACCAAGAAGGTAGTTTACTTTTCTTTTCTTCCGGTTCTTTCTTTTCTTCTGCCTTTTTATTTTTCTTCATTGTTTCAGGCTTTCACAAAATGCTTGTGCAAAGTTCCTTGAGCGATAGGCTGGCCTTTTTGCTCCGCTTCGGAGATAGAAATCTTAATCCCCAGCTTTTGAGCAAGAGCCAAAAACTTCTGCTGTTCCGTCACCAGACTCTTCTTTGACTCAAAATGTTCAAAGGAAAAAACGCCTTCGCCTGCTTTGTTTTTACTGATCTTAAGATACCTGTTAACACCAGAGTCAACATCTTTTTCCCCTTCAATGACCGTAGAGACCTCCCCGCCAACAGTTTCCTGATTCATAGAAATTCTATAATCAAGAAGCTGGGCCACAATCGCCAAAACTTCCATCTGAAACTGACTGGAAAGAGAGCTTATTATAGCCTCAACTTCGCTTTTCTCTTTGGCTGTTACATACTTGCCAGTTATAGACAGTCGGCCATTTTCTTTTATGGAAGTTTTTAAAGACTTTGAGCCTTCAATCTTTTCTCTAGCCAACTCAAGAGCTTTTTTAAGCAAAGGGTTCGAGTCAAACTCTTTCAACCAATCTAGAAATTCTAGATCCTCTTCGCCTATTTTTTCAAGCAGATCCTGATCAATTTCCGGCGCTGTAACCTCTTCTTTAATTTCCTGAACTTGGGGTACGGGAATAACGATTTTGGCAACAACTTTATAACCAATATTGCAAGGCATTTTTGTCTCCTGTTTGTTGTCTTTAATTTTTAAATTTCTATTGATATCAATATCATTTTTAATTGATTGTGTCAACTTTAAGTTTGACTAATGGAGTAATAAGGTTTATAGTATGTCAAACAGTTTCAGCGGAGCAAAGATGCCGGAAGACAGTTTTTTGAAAAACATAGAAGTCGCACCGCCGCCGGCCCATGTATTATTTGCCGGGCTGGAAAGAAGTTTCCTCTTTCCGGTTAAAGTACGGCAAAGTAAAAAGTTAAAAAGGCAAGCAAATGAACGTAAAAAGTTAGTCAAACTTCTTGATGGATTTTTCTCAAAAACAAGAAGCCCAAAAATGGAAGTTGACGAAGCTTTGTCCGAAAAAATAGTTAGTCCGACTCAAGTAAACCAACTCTATCAAAGTTTGAGTGACTTTCTTGAGGCGGATGATAACAACGCCCGAATTATTTTGTACCTACCTTTTACGCTTTTGCCCTCCGCAAGACTGGGTAGCAAAATAAAAGAAGTCGCCCAGACGGCAAAAAGATTTAGAAGTTCATATTTAAAAAGCTGGCACAAATTACTTACAGAAAAAGATCTAAGAGCAAACTTCGTTGATGGTGACGTCCTAGAAGATGACCTCGGCACAGACAAAGTATCTCGTGTTTGCAAAGCGGCACACCTTATCCCAGAACTAATAAAAAAGAAATTGATTTGCGTCTTTGAGGTTATAGAACTTCTTAAAGGCGCCGACAATCAAATTCTAGCAAACAGTATACTAGACACTCTGCCTGTTTTGGCTGACTTATCGCTCTTGCCAAAAGAGTACGAAAAACTAATTAACATACCTGAAGCGAAACCACCGATAGACACGCTTCCAATTGAAACAAGCTTCAACCAAGAACCCAAAGAAGGATCCGGACAGCAGTGGCTAGACGGTTTGTTAAAAAATTTAAAAACCGACACCGGAAAAATTGGCCCACAACGAGACTTGATATCGGCAAAGATGACAAAAGCCAGAATAGAGTGGCAAAAAAGGGAAGATTACAACGAATTAATTCGTCTTTACTCAAACCTAATAGCCAAAGCAGTCAGAAATAGTCTGCTAAAACCAACGGACTTAAAAATTTTTATGTTATCTGACAGTCTTCAAGCGCTACTCGGAATAACAGCAATCGGCAAAGCAGTAGAGGAACTGGCAGAAGAGAGCATGGAAAAAGCCAAAGACCTGCACAGCAACTTTTCAGATGCCCTAAGAACGCTCTGGCTACAGACAAAAGAAGAAATTGGGGACAAGTTGATTAGTATCTACTCGCACTGGCTAGCTCTGGGAATAGTAGACACGGCTTACCTCGCAAAACTTGGTTTAGAGATACCGAGGCTTGACGCCGTACTTTCAAACAAAAAAAGCCTTAAAATAGAAAAAGAAATCAGGAAATCCAAAGTTGTTGTAAAAACAATTGAGTCCGACCCCGAACTTTCCAGGTTTCTATATCCTGTCTGCATCATATTTGGCTCACGGTTAAAGGGCTACGCCTTAAGCAATGCTGATCATGATATTGCCTTATTGGTCAAACCCGACATAGACCCCAGTGAAAGACCAAGATTAAAAAATCTTTTAGGACGAGTCGCCTCCACAAAAGCTAGCGGGACAAAATTTGCAGAATTCTGGCTTGAGGAAAAAGAGGACGGACTAGCCATAAAAAATTTCTCAACGAAAGACAGCGCTGTTGCCGAAATTACATGGATGTATTTACTTTTCCACGGAGTCTGGCTCGGCAGAAGAGAAGACCTGCTAATGTTGCACGAAAAACTCCTTTCTAAGTACCTAGCCCTGGATGGTAAAAAACTATTCGGCATGCACGACGCAAGAAAAGTCTATTTAAGAGAGATGGAGCGCGATGTCCTGCAATACCGTTTAATGCACAGAGGCTACTCCCGTTTTTATCCAAGACAAGACGGGTTGCAAACAAAAAATTCCCGATTAGTAGATTCAAATAGCACATTCTGGGACCCCGGTTTCAGAAGACTCGCCACTAAATTATTTTTGACCAGAGTTTTCTTGCCAAAGATTTAAAACTCTACCGGTAAAACAAAAAAACAGGAATATTTTCCTGTTTTGTTTTACTTACAAATCAAATTCTCCGATTTTAACTTTATCCTTCTCTGTCGGACCAAAAGAAGCAATAACAACCGGCACACCCAAACCCTTGTCAATTAAATCAAGAAAAAGTCCGTAGTCTTTTTTATACTTGGTTATTTTAGGTCTGCATTTTCTAAGCAATCTCCCCAACTCTTCCTGATACTTTAAACATTCCTTTTTACAACCAAATGGACAAACTTTTATACCGCTAATGACCTTCCCGTTAAAATCAAAAAAGTTATTTTGATTTTCAGTCTCGGGCAACAGGTAAGTTTCACAAACATCAAAACTAGGAAATTCAAGCAAACGATCTAAGCAGGTTACTACTAAACCGTCAAATTCCTTCTGACCGCCGCAAGCCTCAATAGCATAACGGGCGGCTACAAAATCAAAATGGCCGACCCGGAAACTGCCTTGCCATTTATGTTCTCTGTTGTGAACATCGGGAAGCTTTTTTGTCAGCTCGGCGTCTTCGGTCACAAAAGGACCGGCGCCATGACGAGTAAAGTAGCCTCGCAGAATACCCAGACTTACGACCTCTCCGTTGTAACCAGATTCTCTCAACAGACTCTTTGCCGCATCAGACACGGTTCTGACTTTGGTGGTATAGGGGTGAAAACCAAAATATCTGTCCAGAAGCACGCCTTGAGAACCCTCGCATATTACCGTACCAGGAATTTTTAAGATATCCTCAAGATGGCCAGTCTCAACAACTAAACTAGCTAAAAAGTTAAACTCTTGAGTTGCCCATCCAACAATCCGCTGGTCATTGAGCATGCTAATCTCTAAAAGGGCGCTTTCAGAAAAATCTTTTGTATTTTCCAAAATCGGCCCAAGTTCACTAAGTTTTAACTGTCTGATTGCTTCAATTTTATCGGAGAGCCAAGGTTTGCCAAAATCTTTAGCCCTGACTGCGTCATCACCAAGCTTCTCACTGTCAATAACTGTTTCTCCAATCCCTATGCCAACACTGCCGTAACGGTTAAGTCCGCGTGAAAGTTCTTTCAAACGGTTAGCTATGGCCTGAAACGGAGTCACCACTAGAGCATCTTCGTGGATTGTAATCCGATTAAAGACATCTGAAATCCCAAGATCAATCAAAGCCCTGCCTTCGTTAAGCAAGGCGTATGGCTCAATAACCATATATTTTGAAAGGTGGGTTTTGGCACCAGACAAGGTGCCGCTGCCAAACTGTGAAAAAGTATGTTCTCTGCCATCTGACGTAGTTACACTATGTAGCGCCTGCGCCGCGCCAGTTCTGATTATATGATGAGCCCCGGTCTCTTCTGTTAGCAGGTGAGTTGTCCCGCCTTTTACTTCGTCGCCAAAGCCGAGGCCAGTCAAAACATAAACCTTTGACATCCGACACCTCCTTTTAAAAACAAGGGGCTCGCGATATTCGAGCCCATTTAAGAAGTTAGAGTGTCCAGTCTTCCTCGGACTCTTTCTTTTTCTTTTTGTCTGTCTTTGACTTCCCAGTTTTGGGTCCAGCCTTTGATACTGAACCTGAAATTGGCCAAATGTCGTCACGACTGGCAAAAATCGCTCCCGCCATCGGAATCTTATCAAAGTTTTTCAGATTAGCTTGAGCCTTGAGCGGGATCCCCGCAACAGCCTCAACTATCTTTTTAGCATCGGTCTTGCCAACGCCGGACTCCGTCAAAAAGTCCACAGAAGTTTTTAGATCCAAAACACCCTCTGTTAGGCCAACGATCACAGCCTCAACTTCTGCCAAATCTTCCGTTCTTGGAAGAATAACCACTCTGTCTTGACCAAGAACCTGCCGCCACCAACTAGTCACATAATCGGTATCAAAAACTTGCAAGTAAAAAGCATGCCAATTTTCTAAAAGCTTCTTTCCAAGTTGGACGGTCTCAAAGCCTTTAGGTAGCTCCACTTGGCCGCCCAACACTCTTCGAGTAACGGTTCTGCCCAGAATATCCCTGCCAATCTGATCACCGGCAATAAAGTTGTAACCCCTTAAACCATACTTGCTGATGGCTGTCTTTGTTCTGTAGCCAGTGTAGTACAGAGCAAGCTGATAATCTTCTGTTGAATCCCCACCGGCACGATTCGGCACCAACAAACCCATCTGTCTGTCAATTTCGTTGTCCGGCTCAAATTGTGTTACTTGATATGGAAACTGGTCATCTCTGTCCTGGACAACCCCCGTAGCAATTTGAACATGATATCTCTTTAACACAGCATTCGGACCCTGCACAAAAAGACCTAGCTTCTTGGGTAGAACACGAAAAGCAATATCAACATTGTTGCCCATTGAGCCGGTAGTATCCAGATCGGACTTGACCGGCATAGCAGTGCCAAACTGAAGTAAAAACTTTCCATCCGCTTGGGGCAAAAGGAGATTGTTGGACTCTCGTCCACCGTCAAAACTCTTTGGGTCAACCAAACGATCTAAACCCTTCCCTTCTTGAGCCCGCCGTTCACCTTCGTAAGTGGCTCTACCGCCACCAACAGTCCTAACTGTGTCTGATGTTGCTGCGTAGGTCTTTGAAGACCAATCACCTTTTTCTCTCGGCATACTCTTTCTCCTTTTTTTAAATGTTCTTACAATAAAAATGGATACGCATCCTAAATTAACCGTATCCTGTAAAAAGAATAATACTAACTTAGTCGCATGTCAAGCCCCATTCTGGCTTGACTAATTGCACTTTAAGTAGTACTATAACACAAGTTGTCAAAGTTTATTTGAAAACAAAAAAAGGAGGGCAACTTCTTGATAACACTTCCGGCGGTAATGGTAATTTTGATTATAATTCTTCTGTTTGTTCTTTATTTTTTGGTCAAAAAACATATGACCGAAAAGAACCGCCTTGAGTCTCTGCACATGGAAAACGCTGACCTCTTAAAAGTCTGTCAAACTCTAATTGAAAGAATAGAAAAAACCCTGCCAACGGCAGAAAAGAGGCTGGAGGTAATAAGGGGTAGAATTCCTAAAGAACAATTTTTGTCTCTGCAGGATTTGGTAAATACAGCTGATAAAAACTTGCCTAACATAAAAGTTGGTTTAGGTACGGCAACGACTATTCACCTAGAATCCGGCTGGGAAAGCGCCGAATTGGTTTCTAAGAGTACAGAGGTCTTGCTTGGACTTCTAAGATCGGGGGTTAAATTTTCACAAGCCATAGACAGCAAAATCAGAGAATTAAATGAAGCAGAAAAAAACAGCCAAAAGCTTCTTACTGAAATTTAAAAAGAGCGTTAAACGCTCTTTTATATTGCCTCAAAACCTTAAATACTTATCCCAATATTCAAACAAGGCCTTAGTTGCCCGCAAGTCGCCGATATTGTAACGAGCAATATCCAAAAATCTTTTTTCCTTAAAAAGCTTGCCGACGTCTTCGCCGGTAATTCCTTCTTCTTTAGGACTTTTAATGCCGAAAGCCCGGCTCCAAAGATGCAAATTACCCTTTTTCCGGACCGAGCCGTAAAAAGTTAACTGATCCAAAAGGTCAATGTGTTTAGAACCGTATTTCTGAAGGCTTAGATAACGGTTAGACATTAAATCTTTGCTTGGCCTGATACCGTGCACCGCCGAACGGACCATCAAAAATGGCACATCAAAGGCGCGACCGTTAAAAGAAACAAACTCTTCATAATGTTCGGCCCCCTGCCAGAATCTTTCAAGCATTTCTTTTTCCGACATCGCCTGAAGTTTTATGCCTTCTTGTTCCGTAGATTCTCCAGGGTTATCCGGGTTTTGATAGTAAACCGCTCCCTTATTCTTTTCCACATCCAAAACCCCAATAGCCACAACCTCTCCTGTCAGAGGGGAAAAACCCAAGCCATCTTTCATCTCCTCAAACGCAATTTTGTATTCCTCCTCGCTTTCAGACTCTTTTTTTATCCAACGCGTTAAAGATTCCTGGGTCGTCTCATCCAGTTTATCAAAGTCCTCGCCGATTGTCTCAATGTCAAATATTAGTCGTCCCAATGCCGATATTGATACTTGTCTTTGACATACTGCGCCTTTGGCAGAGTCCCATTCATGACCAGGTCCCGAATGGTTAAACAAGAAACCAACTTTAGCCACCACATATTTCTTTCAAAAACTCTTTATTGTTTGGTTTTCTTCCCAAAAATCCCTTTATTAATTTTGACTCTTCCACACTTGAACCTTTTTCCAAAACACACTTCCGGTAATCAGCGCCGGTTTCTGAATTAAGCATACCCTCCTTTTTAAATCTTGCAAAGGCATCAGCGGCATATACTTTAGCCCACATATAGCTATAGTAGCCGGCATCATAGCCGACCAGATGGCCGAAACCAGCCGCAAACATGGCATTCTTCGGTAATTTTATACCCAAATATTTTTCGGTCAGTTGCCGATGAAGATGCTCTACTTTCTTAAAACCATCCGGCCCAAGATGGAGTTCTAAATCAAACAAAGTCTGAACCAACTGCCTGACAGACCAGAGGCTAATCATATGTTTTTTTGTTTTCAGCAAGTTTTTAAGCATTTCCGGCGGTAACTTGTCACTATGATTTTTGAAGTGCCCCGACAAGATTTTCAACGTCTCCTTGTCCCAAACCCAGTACTCCAGCATCTGCGAAGGCAGTTCCACAAAATCAAGAGCGACCGAAGTGCCGGCATGAAAAGCATATTTAGCAACAGTTAAAACTTCATGCATAACATGTCCAAACTCATGGAAGAATGTTTCAACCTCGTCATGGCTTAAAAGAGACGGACTATCTTTGCCTGGTTTGGCAAAGTTCGCGACCATAGAACAAAAAGGGGCGACATAATTTTCTCCGAGTTGTCTGCCGGACACAAGACCAAACTCCGCCGCATGGCTATATTTTCCTTCTCTGGGAAAAAGATCCAAGGCAAAGTACCCCATGATTTGGCCAGCCTTGTCTTTTACAACATAAAGTTGAACATCTTCATGCCAAAGCTTAAATCTCGCGTCTTGCGATGACGCGAGAGAGTTGACCAGCTCAAAAACCACAGAGAAGAGTTTCGAGTAAATTTCAAAAGTTCCTTTGAGGACCACCTCCAAAGGAAAGTACTCTCTGACTTTTTCCTGGTCAACCGAAAACTTTTCTTTTTGTATTTGATTTGAGTAGTAGGCAGTATCGTAAAATTCAATTTTGGCTTTTTTGTTTCCAGTCAGACGTCTCTTAGCCGACAACATCTCCGCCAAGTCTTTCTTCAGGCCCTTCTTTAACTTGAGGAGGAGACGGCTCACAAATTTTTTGGCTTGACTGCCGTTTTTAACCATTTTTAATTCAGTCGCAAAATCTGCGTGATGTTGATAGCCAAGAAGTCTGGCATTTTCATGCCTCAAACGTAAAATCTGTTTTATGATTTTTAAGTTTTGCTTTCCGCCTTTTTGCAAGTTCTTTTCCGCCAATTCTTTTCTTTTTTGTTCGTTTGTTGCGTTTTCCATAAAAGGAATAATGTCCGGATAGGCCAAAGTCACTATGTATTTACCGTCTTTGTCTTTTTTCAACCCACCGATATAAGCCTCCGGCAAACCCTCCAGTTCACCACGAGTAACTAAAATCTGGTCTTGGTAATCGTTTATGTTTTTGCTGAATTCTCTTTCAAGTTTCAAGAGTTTTTTCAAGTTAGAGCGGAAACGCTTTTTGGCTGACGGACTCAAAGCAAAACCCATTCTTTTATATCGCTTGGCCATGTCCTCAAAAAGCTTTTTGTCTTCACCCTCTAACTTTTCTTTTCGAGCGACATATTCCTGAAAAGCTCTATACATGCCGTCGTCATACTCAATTTTAACTAACTCCACCTCAACTTCGTCTATGGCCTTTTTGGCAACTTCTCTAACCTCTTTGTTAGGACTGACATTCATCAAAAAATCAATAGAATTGATTTTTGGCATAGTTTCAGCGCGAATATCTTCAATGGCTTTAATCGTGTTTTCAAAGGTCCTTCCCTTGGCCGGTATTTTTTTTATTTCTTCATACCTTGACCGTTTTGCGCTTACAGCTTCTCGGGCAACTTTTCTTATTTCTTCCGGACTCCATTGAGTCCAGAGAAAATCTTCTTTTGCGTATGGTCTTCTGTTCATAATTTACCCAATAAAAAATCGGCTAATCTTAGTACTTATATAGCCTAAAAACTAACCGATTGCAATTTTACAGCTATTTACAGAGAAATCGATTTTTTGCTGAACATAGATTCAATTTGGATTCGGCCATCTCCTTTTACAACTTCTCCGATTATGTCAGCTTCCTTTGTTTTAGAAACAATTTTACCGGCTTTAGACTTTGGAACAGAGATGATAAAACCAATACCGCAGTTAAAAGTCTGATACATTTCCCGCTCACTAACGCCGCGCTTGAAAATTTCATAGAAAATTGGGTGGGGGCGTAGCGCGTGTTTGTTGTTTATTACAGCATCCCCGCCATTTAAAAGTTTCTTCAGCTTTGTAAACGCCCCGCCGGTAATATGCATCAGGCCATGAATATCGTATGTTTTGTCTAGAGCTAAAATCGTGTCCAGGTAGATTCGGGTTGGTTTAATAAAATCGGGTCTGAACTTTTTGCCAAAAACTTTTCTGACAAGAGTAAAGCCGTTGGAATGCAAGCCGTTGCTTCTAAAACCGATAAGCACATCACCAACCCGAAATTCATTTGGTTTAATCTTTTTGATAAAACCGGAAACGGTCATACTTATATCCATGCCTTGGGCGTCGTTGTGAAAAGAATTTTCTCCGCCCGTTATGGCAATTTTTCTTTTTTGGCATTCCAAACTCATCGCTTTGACTATTTTTAAAATTCTTCCGTCCTCAACCGGCAAAATAATATGGTTTTGCAGTTTATACGGTACGGCCCGAGCCAAAGCCAAATCATTAAGATTCATGGCCAAAGCGTCTAAGACGGCATTTCGCCAAGTGCCTTTCTGCCAGTGATAAATTCCTTTCGTGCCGATGCCGTCCGTATGGTCAACTTCTAGCCCGAAAAATTTTTTCTTTATTATCGGGTACGGCCCGTCGCTGACAACCACATAAGGCGTACGCCAAGTTTTTTTGATAATCTGATATATCTGACCGCCGTATGGTTTTACCGGGTTATACATTATTCTTTACATTTACTCCTGACTTTCTAAATAAAAAAACTTATCCTCTTTAATTGCCTCTAAAGACTTCGATAATCTTTTTTCCAATTTTTTACTCAAAAAAGACAAGGCGTCATCTATTTTTAAAAACTTATAATCCTCTATCTCGTCTTGGTCTATATTTATTTTATTGTCCTCTAATACCCCGCCGTAAAAAATAAATTGCAGACTATCATCTTTTCCCTCTCCGTATGAAACATAGTCCAAACACAAAAGCTGACACTCTTTTATCTCAACTCCAATTTCTTCTTTAGCTTCTCTTATAGCCGCCTGCTTGGGAGATTCGTTTTCTTCAACCACTCCACCGGGTATTGACCAGTGGTCTTTGTAGCTAGGCTTGATTACAAGCAGTTCGTCTCTTTGGTTAAACAAAAGTACTCCGCTAGCCATTCTTTTCTTGGGTAGAGCTTTAAAATATTCCGGACTTGGATGGGTTTCGGGCAGACGCCTTAAACGATTAAGAGCCTCCTTGGGAAACAAGTTCTTTAAGCCGACAGCTTTAAGCAACTTAAACCACTCGGGATAATATTGATTATCCTCACACATTCTTTCTTTTTCCGGACCTCCCAGCTCAACTGTGCCGGTAAACTTTTTAACTAAATAGTAACTTTCCGCTTGCCCCTCATTTTCAAACTCAAAAGCAAATTCATATTCATCAATGCTAAGTCCTAATTCCTCTTTCAGTTCTCTTTTGAGAACCTCTTCTCTGCTTTCTCCGCTCTCCACACACCCGCCCGGAAAAACATAATACTCTTTCCCGTTTTTAACACGGTGCATCAGCAGAATTTCTCCATCTTTAATTACTATTCCAGCCACTCTATGTTTCATATTTTAGAAGCTTTCTCTGGTTCTCTGTGAGGATAAACAAACACTTGACAAATTTATATATTCAACGCTATGATGCAAGAAGTTATTCAGTCAATCTTTCCTGAAAGGAGAATTATGACCATTTACGACATCCTTGCCATCTGTATGCTCGTTGCGGTGTTCTGGCCAGTCAATCCCGACACACTGCGCGAGATTGACAACATTATATTCCGGACTCACTAACCACTATATACTTCCTGCACTTTACTCTGCGCCCACCATTTCTCGTGGGCCTTTTATTTTTCCTACGCCCCGTGACATCTCTTGAGATTTTGTACGACTAGGAACTATTTTAAATCTTTAAAATAGTTCTTCTCAATAAATGAAATGATTTCTTTTTGGCCAACACCTTTCAATAGTATATTTTTACCAGACTTAATCATTTTTTCAAACTTTGGGATGTTTTCAATGAAATATTCTAATTGTTTTGAGTCAATTTTTGGATATGCGACTCCAAAACTATTCTCGCTAATAACCTTGGCATTCATATGCTGTTCGTACGGTGAAACTGGAATTGCATAAACTGGAATACCTAAATACATTGCTTCTGAGAGCAACGAATGTCCTGCTGTTGAGATAATTCCACTACACCTCTCAACAATATCTAAGAAAATGGGATCCCCATGTTTATAAATGCTTATATTGGGTGGGTATTCAGAGACGAATCCTTCGGACTCGGGCATAAATAAATGGAATTTTGAATTTTTTTGTAATGCCAATATCTCAACTATATTTTCGGCTGTTTGTCCGTACTCTCTGGCAGCAGAAATGTAAACTAAAAAAGAATTTGAAATCGGGTCTCTATGTAGCTGAATTATGGAATCTTTCAGTATTGGGGGGTACACGGAAACATTGTCTGGATTATCTTTTATTGGAACATTGAAAAAAGAACAGGCTATACGAGCGTCGACCCTAGGAAAGAACATACGTAGGCGCGCTATCTCATCTTCAAATGTAAATCCACCTAGTTCCCTAGGAAAATCACCACAAAGATATTTACTCTGCTGATCAATAGTTATCAGGGGTACGTTACGTGCATATGCATATTGAGCACTGATTGGTTCATAGTCGGTAATTACTAAGTCCGGCTTGTCCAACTCCTTTTGAGCGCGATCTAGGGCAAGACAATTTGTTTTAAATACATCCTGCTCTCTATCTAAGAATGTTTCGGCCGTCACTTTAAAATTAAGGCCATCCTTAGCACCAACGTAGAATGGTACTGCAACCCACACAATTCGGACTGATGCATTGTCTTTAAAATACTCAGTATAAAAATTGTAGCTAGCACCATGAGCAAAAATCA
>Ga0209343_10002354_pt1 | contig 24490 bp, 22 predicted proteins | sample RifCSPlowO2_02_FD_184026 | JGI IMG/M metagenome (GOLD analysis project Ga0209343, IMG submission 184026) | Groundwater microbial communities from Rifle, Colorado - Rifle CSP2_plank lowO2_0.2 (SPAdes) (version 2) | ecosystem: Environmental > Aquatic > Deep subsurface > Groundwater | place... | reverse complement strand
GTCAAGTTGTTTTCCGGGATGGCCGGGTTGAGCCACGATGAGCAGCGATTGATCGGCATCGTGCTCAAAGAGTCCGAACGGCTCAACTCCACCATCACCGACTTCCTCCTCTACACTCGGGAGAAGATCTACAAGTTTGAAGTTGCCAATGTGACGGAGCTTCTCGAAGAGACCCTGACTCTGCTTCAGAACCATCCGTCGTTTGACAGCCGATACCACATTGAGAAACATTTCCCCCTCGGACCCGTTTTAGCCTCCGTGGACCCGGATCGCATCCGCCAGGTATTCTGGAACCTGGGGGATAACGCCTTGAAAGCCATGCCGACCGGGGGAACGCTGGCGGTCACCGTACAGGTTGAGGCCGGCCGTGTGGAGGTCCTGTTCCGCGACACCGGGATCGGGCTGAGTCCCCAGCAGGCGGAAAAAGTCTTTGAACCCTTCCAATCGGACTTCGACCGCGGCACGGGCCTCGGTCTGGCCATTGTCTATCAGATCATTCAGGCCCACAAAGGGACCATTCGCACCGAGCCCGCCGAATCGGGCTGCGTTTTTCGCATCGAGTTGCCCCAGTCAGCCCCGACGCCCGGTTGGCCCGCTTCTTCCTCCGACGCCCGCCGCGACCAACTGGTACGCAAATAACTATGGCCAACTTGCTGATCGTGGACGACGAGCCTTCCATCTGCGAAATGCTCGACATCGCCTTTCGCAAGAGCGGACATCGCGTGGAAACTGCGGCGAGCGTCGCGGAGGCCCGCCGCAAACTCGAGAGCCGGATGTTCGATGTCGTGATCACCGACATCCGCATGCCCCAGGTGAGCGGCCTGGAGCTGCTGCGGAAGGTGCGCGATTCCTATCCCGACACCCAGGTCATCCTTATGACCGGTCAAGGCTCCGGGAATGCGGATCAGGCCACGCAGATGGGCGCCTTTGCGTATATCGAGAAAACGCCCGAGATCATCAAGAATCTGGAATTTTACCTCGGCCGGGCGCTCGAAACCTACCGGATCAAAGCCGAGAACATCACGCTCAAGCGGGAGCTGGAGAGGGAGCGCGGGCTCGACAATATCGTCGGCGAGAGCTCGCTGATGGAGGCCGTCTATGAATTGATCCGAAGCGTGGCGCCCACCCAGAGCACGGTCCTGATCCTGGGAGAGAGTGGCACGGGAAAAGAACTGGTGGCGCGAGCGATTCACGCCTGCAGCCGGCGCAAAGACCTCCCGTTCGTATCCATCAATTGCAGCGCCTTCCAGGAAACGCTTCTCGAAAGCGAGCTGTTCGGTTATATGAAGGGGGCATTTACCGGCGCCGCTTCCAACAAGAAGGGTCTCTTTGAATTCGCTTCCGGGGGAACGCTCTTTCTGGACGAAATCGGCGAGACGAGCCAGCCCATGCAGGTGAAGCTGCTGCGGGCCTTGCAGGAGCGCAAGATTCGCCCCGTCGGAGGAAACGAAGAGATCGAAGTGGACGTCCGCGTCATCGCCGCATCCAACCGCGACCTCCAGCAGATGGTCCGCGAAAAACTGTTCCGCGAGGACCTCTACTATCGCGTGAGCGTCATCCCGATCGAAATGCCCCCGCTGCGGAAACGGACCAGCGACATTTCCTTGCTGGCTTTCCATTTTCTGGGGAAATTTAACCGCCAGATGGGGAAGACGATCCGCGGGATCACGAGCGAATCTATCCGGCTGCTGGAAAACTATCCCTGGCCCGGCAACGTCCGTGAACTCGAAAACGCCATCGAGAGAGCCGTGGCGCTGGAAAAAGGCGAAGAGATTACGCCTGACGCCCTCCCGGAAAGGGTCGTGCGGGGCCTGCCGTCGCCCGCAGATCAGGGGGCTTTGGCGCAGTTGCCCGAGGAGGGTCTCGATCTCGAGAAGCACATGCAAGAGATCGAACGGCGACTCCTCGAAGCCGCCCTGGCTCGCTCAGACGGCGTCCGTACCCGCGCCGCCGACCTGCTCAAAATGAGCTACCGCTCCTTCCGCCACTACGCCAAGAAATACGGGCTGTAAATCCGAGCCGCGACCGTGAGGGAGCGGTCACGAAAGCGATGTGGGCTCGCAAACGTTTTGGGACCGCTTGCTTACGCGCGCGGCTCGGATAAAACTACTTCTGTACTGCTGCCGTGTCATACCGGCGGGTGAGCAAGAAGTGGCGGATGCGTTCGTGGTCGGCTGCGTTGATCAGTTTCTGTTCCAGATAATAGTCGAGAACTTCCGGCACCGGAAAGATGCCGTGGACATCGAATCCCTCGCTGCCCAGGCCGTCCCCCTGCTGGCGGTCGAAGAGAACAATGATGCGCCGGACCGGGACGTTTTCCTTCTGCATGCGGGCAGCCGCGGTGCGTTTGGTGAGGCCGGAGGCGAGCACGTCGTCAATCAGGTTGTACTCGCAGCGGTCAGGCTCTTTTGCACCGATCCAGTAGCGGGTCGGCAGACCCGGATAGGTCTTTCCCTCTTTGCGTAGAAGCGCATAACAAATCTCCGGGTGCGTCTGGTTCTGCCAAGCATAGAGCGCCGCGGCGAGCGCAAGCGGCGTTGCCGTGTCCGGAATTCCCACCACACACTGCGGGACGGGATGCGCGCGGGTCAATTCACAGATTTTCTCCACAAACTCCCGCGCCACCTTCCAGAGCAGTTCCGGCCGGCTGTAGAGCGCCTCGCGCAGGTCGAAATAGATCGGCGAATGCAGCCCAAAGCGCTCGCGGACGACGTCGCCGATCAGCACGGCCCTGGCGCGCAGCAGCTCTAAGAGCAGCTCCCGTTGTTGGTCCGTGAATGGCCGTTGATTCATCGCTTCATTCATCACTTCCGGCATCACTTCCGGGACTCCCGCAAATCGCTGCTCAAATCATACCAAAGAACCGGGCCGAGGGGCAGTCCGTGAGCGTGTCCCCCAGGAATGCGGGGAGGCCGCCGGGGACGGGCCTATGGTATGATCCTGCTGCTTCCTATGGCGGACCAACGCATTCCCTCTCCAACACCGGCCGGGCCTCGACAGAAAACCTCTCTGCCCGCGCGCATTCTTGCGGGCCTGGTCCTGGGTGCGCTCCTGGGGGGTCTGGCAAGCGCTTTTGCGGGAGAAGACCGGCAGGCTCTTGATTGGATCGTCAGCCGCGTGACCGAGCCCGCCGGACGCATTTTTTTGCGGCTCCTGCTGATGATCGTCATTCCGCTGGTCTTCTCGACCTTGGCGCTGGCTGTCGCCGGGATGGCCGACATCCGCCGGCTGGGGCGCGTCGGGATCAAGACGCTGCTCTACACCTTGATCGTGTCCGGACTCTCCGTCGTGATTGGCCTTACGCTTGCGAATACGATCCAGCCGGGCAAGCGCATCGCGCCGGAAACGCGCAGCCAGCTCGTAGAACGCTACCGCGGGGCGGCGGAGCAGTTGGGAAGTCCTCCGCGCTTCGGGAGCGCGATTGAGAACCTGGTCCCGGACAACCCGCTCGCCGCCATGACCCGCAACCCGCCCGACATGCTCGGGATCATGGTCTTTGCGCTGATCTTCGGTCTCGGCTTGATGCTCCTCCCGCCAGAGAAGGCCGCGCCGGTGACCTCCGTGCTGGAAGGCGTCTATGAAGCCGTTGCCAAGATCATTGACCTGGTGATGCGCCTCGCGCCCTATGGCGTCTTCGCGTTGCTTTTCACCATGACGGCGCGCTTCGGGTTCGCGCTTCTCGAGAGCCTGCTGTGGTTTGTCGTAACAGTGGTGGCTGGGCTTGCCTTCCAGCAATTCGTCGTTTATTCCGTGATCCTGCGCTTTCTGGCCCGGACGCGTCCGCTCGATTTCTTTCGGCAAATCGAATCCGTCATGCTGACGGCGTTCTCGACCTCAAGCTCGAACGCCACGCTCCCAACCGCGCTCAAAGTGGCACGCGAAAATCTCCGATTGCCGCCGCGCATCTCGAACTTTGTCCTGACCATCGGGGCGACGGCGAACCAGAACGGCACGGCGCTCTACGAAGGCGTGACGGTGTTATTCCTGGCGCAGGTCTTCGGCGTGAACCTCTCGCTCGATCAACAAGTGTTCTTGGTGGTCATGGCGGTCCTTGCCGGCGTGGGGACCGCCGGCGTGCCCTCCGGCTCGATCCCGTTCATCATGCTGATCTTGCAGCAGGTGAACGTGCCGATGGAAGGAATCGCCATCATTATCGGGATTGACCGCATCCTCGACATGTGCCGCACGGTGCTTAACGTGACCGGGGACCTGGTTGCCGCCACATACATCAGCCGCACGGAGGAGGCCATCCCGGAGCCGACCACTACGCCGACCTGAGTGGCCTCCGCCCAACGGGCGCAGCCTGATTAGGCGCGTGCTAGAATTGTAGCGCGATCCAGAAATTCGCGGAGGTGGGATTATGGCGTCGGAGCTAGCGAGCAAAACCTGCGTACCGTGCCGGGGCGGGGTGCCGCCGCTCCAAGGCACGGAACTGGGGGCCTTGCTAAATCAGGTGGACCACTGGAACGTGGTCGAGGAACATCACATCACAAAGACCTTCGCTTTCCCCGATTTTCAGAAGGCTCTCGATTTCGTCAACAAAGTCGGAGCGGTCGCGGAAGAGCAAGGGCACCATCCTGACATTTATCTCGCGTGGGGCAAGGCTGAGATCAAAATCTGGACGCACAAGATAGACGGGCTGACCGAAAGCGACTTCATCCTGGCGGCAAAGATTGACCAGATCCCTCGGTCGTGATTTTCGGACCCTTGCTCGAGATCAACCGGCAGCCATGGCAAGCGGTAGTACAAATTGTGCTGATTCGAGTCGTGGTTCCAATCCAATGCGTGATAGAACCTCGGGGGGAAGCGGTAATCTCTCCAGTGCGCGAGGTTCCACTTTAATAGCTCCAGAGCCGTAAGACTTGCCCACCAGGGAAAGGTTCGCGACCGTGCTGGGGTGTCGTAGGATCTCCCATAAGCCTTCCACGAAATTCGGATCGTTTTTCAATGGGTACACGCAGAGAAATCCTGTCAATGGAACCACGCCGGCGAGATTGCGTATGAATCTAGCATTTCGCCGACCAAGATACGCAAACAAGAAGGGCGGCACAGGGCGACTTTCCATCTTGTACCATGGCTGGCGAGTCCCTATTAGTGGCCTCTGGGGTAATCCTAGGGCTTCGCCTGATTTTAAGTACTTCCGAACGGTTGGAGGAAAATCGACCATCTTCCGAGTGTCAGGAGCAAAAAGGAATGTAGGTCTCCCTTTCGCCTCAAGCGCGTTAAGTGTTGAAACGCTGATTTCCTCACCGCTGACATCGCGAGTTCTTCCAATAGCTGGGACGAGAAATTCTTTTGTTATACCAAGACCGGCCACCTGGCGCGCAGTTAGAAAGAAAAACTCATTGGCTCCCGTGGCGATACCGCGCATTACACTTGCGAAATTCCCCAAAACAAGGGTGGTGGCCTTCTGCGGCATGGGCTTCCTTGACAAGCCGGTTATTAAACCCTCGGCCAGATTCCGTCGAAAAATCTGGAGCAAATCATCTAGTTCTCTCTTAAAGCCCGAACTCACCCATTCTTTGAGGGCATCCGTCTCACCTCTATTGCACCGTGCCCACCAGAAGCTTTGTGTGGGCTTGACATTTCTAATCATGAAAATGATGGGATTTGTATCCACGCCTGGAAAGGGAGATGCTTCGGGAGCAAAGGTAACGACTGCCTGTAAGCAATAGTTTCGTCCAATCCAGTCCCATAGGGACCTGGCAAATACACCCTCACAAGTGTCGGCTGGCATGATGAAAGCGAGTCGGCCGCCGAGATCAAGCCTTTGGAGAGCACGTAGAAGAAAATAAATATGTATACCGGCGCGTCCGTCCAGTGGTTTTCCTATTGATAGGGCACCAAATTCCCTAATCTTTGCCTTATAAGCGGCCGAAAGACGGTGGTGCCTGATGTAGGGCGGATTGGCAACAATGGCGCGATGGCGACCTTCGGGGGGTGAAAGGACGAAGTCAGTTATCTGAACCCGAGAAAGATCCCGCGATGTCAGGCCATTCTTTTTCGCCTCTTCTAGGGCACGAGCATCAATTTCTGTGCCAGAAAGCCTTATCCTTTTTCCATTCCCACCAGCGATTTTCGTAGTAGCAAGGAAAAAAGCACCGGCTCCCACGGCTGGGTCAAATATTTCCCGGCATCCATCTTGAAGGACGTAATTCACCATCGCTTCGGCTATCCAAACCGGTGTCCAGAATTGTCCCTTCTCTCGAAGGGCTTCCCGTTCAGGACCAGCAGAGGGAATTTTTTGTAAACTCATTTATTCCTTAACCCTGTTTTGCAGCATCGAACGAACCCAAAACATCCAACGCTTCCCGGTGAAGTATCAGTCTCCCCCCGTGAAACTTAACGTAAGGAAGGATGTGGCCGTTCTTATCCTGGATGCAATCAGCAACCAGTGTTGGTTCCGACATTGCATCACCGAGAGGATACGCATGCTGATAATAGAATTTGTAGATAATTTTCCTTGTGGTCGCTCCCCCTGGGGCCTGAAAAACCTGTTCTGTCGGTTGAATCTCTCCCGAACGGATCAACCTCTCTGCCGTATCCAATGCTAACCCAAAAGCTAGGTCGTAAAATACATGCCAGATGTGAATGGGCATCTTCCTCTGCCGCTGCCACTCATGTAAAGGACTGCGATCCTCCTCCTTAAGAATCACGGTTGGCAAAACCGCCGATTTCTTCAGCCCTAGCTGGCCTCCCAGCCGCTTTTGCGGTTCCAACTTCGAGCCGTAGTACGGCATGCTCTTTGCTTTCCAAAGACTATTTTCGCACTCCACGGCCAAAATAGCGTGCGACAATAATTCCGTGATTGATTCGCTATCCTCAGGTGTAAATGGCAGCTCCTGCACGCCTCCCAAAGCACGGACAATTTCTTGTGCAGGTGCTTCGTGCCGCTTTGGGAAAATCAATAAGTCTGGCCGCTTAATCCCAGCTAGACCAGCTTTTTCTAAGCGCTCGAAATACAGCTCAAAGGCTTTGGGATCGTCGTCGGGGGCTGTACCGCTAGGCCCGTAAGGCAGAGCGAAATAAAGGCTCGTCTCGTTTACAGCTTGCACGATGCGTTCTTCACTCCAAACCCCTTGAGACCATCGCATTAAGAAGTCACTCCCGCGCAAGCGGCGAGGATTTAGGAAAAAATCAGCCCAAGGAACCCAGTAATCTTCCCTGAGCAAAATTTCCAAATCTTCATCGGTCACGCTGAGTGTTTGCTCGAATAGGACCATTCTGTACCCTTGGGGAACGCCGCTGCTCCCCTCCATCGAACTGGAGCGGCTTGATTTCCTGCGGCTGGCCGAGCTTGGCGAGGTCGGCGGCGAACTTGGGGTAATCGCCAACGACGAAGATAGTTAACTGGTCGGTGTGGAGATACTTCTTCGCCACGCGCTCGATTTCCTCGGTCGTGACGGCCTGATAGCCCGCGAATTCCTTTTCGAGATAATCGGCCGGGAGACCCTCGTACTCGAGGCGCATCAGCGCGCTCATAGCGCGTCCCGGCTCGGCGAAGCGGAAGACGTAGCTATAGAGAAACATTTCCTTGGCCGTGTCGAACTCGTCCTTCGAGACGCGGGTGGCGGCCATTTTGCGGATTTCATCGAGGATCGAGTTCAGGGCCTGGACGGTGGATTCGGTCTTGGTCTGCGACACGACCAGGAAAAAGCTGATGTCGCGCTGGTCGGTCGGAAAAGCGGTGCCGACGTCGTAGGCCAGCCCTTCGTCGTTGCGGACGCGCTTGACGAGCCGCGCGCTGAAGTCCGAGCCGCCCAGGATCGAATCCATCAGGTTAATTGCGAAACGGTCCGGGTTGTCGCGGTTGGCGCCCCAGTGGCCGAGGCGGAGGCTCGACTGGTTGATCTCTTTGGGGATGTAATAGACTCCCGGCTTCGGCTGGGGATTGACCTTGGGCAGGGGCGGCAACGACACCTCCGCCTTGGGCCAGTCGCCGAACAACTGCCGCAGCTTCTCCAGCATCTCCGCTTTTTTGAAATCTCCCGTAAGCCCGAGCATGATCTGGTTCGGGTGAAAGTATTTGCTGTGGAAGCGGACCAGGTCCTCACGCTGGATCTGACCGAGCCTTTCGATGGTCGGCGTGCGCCCTGCGGGATGAGCTTCGGTAAAGAGCAGGCGGTTGAATTCACGCCGAATCATCGGGGCGGGCGTGTCGTTCGAGCTGCGGAGCCGGAACATCGCTTGCCGCTTGGCGAGTTCCAGCCGCGATTCCTCAAATTGCGGGTTCCGCAAAACGTCGGCCAGGATGCGCAAACCCTCCTCGGCGTCCTTCTGCGGGACATTGAGTGTGAGCACGCCTTCCTCGGCTTGCAGGGAAACGCCGAGGTTGGCGGCGATGAAGTCCAGTCGCTCTTCGAGCGTTTCGGGAGGGAAATTCTTGGTGCCGCCGGTGCGCAAGACCTCGCCCACCATCGCAGCCGTGCCGATTTCTTCCGCCGATTCGTAGTACGCTCCGGTGCGAACAAAGGCCACGGCGTCGAGCAGCGGCAGACGGTGGTCTTCCTGGAGATAGAGGATCATCCCGTTTTCCAGCACCACGCGCTCGATCTCGGCCCCCAGTTTGGGGAACTTCGGCGGAAGCGGCGCGCCTTTGAGGCGCAGCGCTCGCTCCCAACCCGGCGAGTGGCGGTCGCTGATTGGCACGCCTCCGCGTTGCTCCTGCGCGACTGCCGTCAGCGACAGGGAGATCAACAACAGGACTGCGAATCCGCGCTGTTTCGTTTGCTTAATCTGCTCTGGCATCCGTTTTCTCACTGTGCTTCCTCCCACCGCTGCGCCGAAGGAGCATTCCCGCTGGCTTCGCCTCCGCCCGCCCCGGGCTTCTGGCGCAGCTCGCCCACGGTACGGCTTTGCTCGGTCAGATATTTCTTGGTTACCCGCTGGATGTCATCGGCAGTCACGGCCTTGGTCTTCTCGCGCTCGGTCAGGATAAACCGCCACGTCCCGGCCAGATGCTCGGCCGAAGACAGGGTCCGGGCGAGACCGTTGTTGGACCGCATGGCCCGGATCAGCGAAGCATCCACACCGTTGCGGACGCGGGTCAGCTCCTCATCGGTAGGCCGCGCGGTCTGAATCTTGTCAATCTCTTCGTAGATGGCCTTCTCGAGGTCCTGGATCGTCTTGCCTTGCGCCGGGGTGGCTGAAAAGACGAAGAGGTTGGGGTAGAGCGAAGAAGAACTTCCGGCGTCCACATTGAGCGCGATTTTCTTGTCGAGCACCAGCGACTTGTAAAGCCGCCCGGTGCGCGACCGTGCGCTTACTCCGCTCAAAACCTGGGAGAGCACATCGAGGGCATAACCGTCTTCGTGGCCGATCGGCGGGACCGGGTAGCCGATGTAGAGGCGCGGCTGCGCATCCGCCTCCACGACGATCCGGCGCTCCCCCCGCTGCGGCGGCTCCGCGGTGATGTTCCGGGGCGGAATGGTTTGGGCGGGCAGGGGGCCAAAATACTTTTCCATCAGCGCCAGGGTCCGGTTCGGGTCAATATCCCCCACGATCGCCGCAATGAGGTTGTTGGGCGCGTAGTAGGTCTTGAAGTATTGCAGAACCTCCTCCCTGCGCAGGTGGTCAATGTCGGAAGGCCAGCCGATGATCGGATTGCGGTAGGGATGGGCTTGGAAGGCCGTCGCCTGGAAGCTTTCCCAGAGCAAGCCTTCGGGACTCGTGTCGGTGCGCATGCGCCGCTCCTCGTGCACCACGTCGCGCTCGGAGTAGAACTCGCGGAAAATGGGGTTGGCGAGGCGGTCGGATTCCAGATACATCCAGACTTCCAACTGGTTGGAGGGCAACTGCACGAAGTACTGGGTCGAGTCCGCGCCCGTGGTGGCGTTCAGTCCCACGCCGCCGAGCCGCTGGTAGGTCTGCCACAGCTCGTCGGTGACGATGTGCTTCTTCTGCTCCTGCTGCACCGCCGCGAGTTCGTCTTTGAGCCGCTTGATCTTGGCTTCGTCCGGCTTCTCGGAAGTCGAGTCGTGCTTCCGCAGCTCGCGGTCCAGTTCCGCGTAGAGGCGGTCAATCTTTTCCATCAGCGGGATCTCGGCCTTGTAGGCCGACGTGCCGTAGGTCTGCGTGCCCTTGAACATCATGTGCTCGAGCACGTGCGCGATTCCGGTCTTGCCCGCCGGATCATCCACGCCGCCGACCTTGAAGCGCAAATAGAGAGCGACTGTGGGCGAGTCGTGCCGCTCGACCATCAGAATCCGCATTCCGTTTTTCAGGGTCCGCTCGATGACGTTTAATTCGACGTTCTGGGCCGGCAGCAATCCGGGCAGCGCCCAGAGCCAAACCCAATAGCAAGCAATGCTCAGCGCCACGGAAACAGCGCGGGTTGGGGGTCGAAGACCGCTTCTCATTACTTGTTCCTTTCCTTTTCTTCCTGCCAGGACGGCGTGTGGCCTGCCACCTGCACCAGTCGGGTAACCCACCAGAAACCGGGTCTCCTTACAGGATAAACGGATCGGCCAGGAAGGCCAACAGAATTCCACACCGCTTTCATGCCGAAGGACTCGCCAGCCTAGCCTCATGAGATGCGTTATACTACGGGAGGGGAGTTATGCAGGCGCGGCGACAATTGCTCGCAGAGAAGTTGATGGATGTGGCGAACATTGCCGTGGCGGCAATGATCTTCGGGCAGTTGATCTCGGGACAGCCATTCCACATAGGCTTGGGGATAGCTGGCTTTGCGCTTTGGTCGCTCATTTATTTCGCGGCTTATTTTTACCTTCTGAAAGAAAGGGAATGACGCCATGCTCGGTCTTTACATTCTGTTAGGAGGGATTGGGCTGGCTGCGCTACTCCTCATGGTCCTCGCCGTCCGCGCAGACCGCAAAGCGCACCACGTGAAGTGAAGGGGTCTCGAAGGTAGCTGCAAGGGAGGTTCATAGTGATGGACGGAAAGCTGCGCATTGCGGATCGGGAGTTCGGCTCCCGGCTGATTATCGGCACAGGGAAGTACCGCTCGTTCCAAGAGATGGCGCGGTGTCTGGAAGCCTCGGGCGCGGACATGGTGACGGTGGCGGTGCGACGGGTCAACGTGACCGACCGCAGCAAAGAATCCCTGCTCGACTACATTGATACGAAGAAGTTCTTTATCCTGCCCAATACCGCCGGCTGCTACTCGGCCGACGAAGCGGTCCGCACGGCGCGGCTGGCGCGGGAAGTGGGCCTCTCGAACTGGATCAAGCTCGAAGTGATCGGCGACGAGAAGACGTTGTTCCCCGACAATTTCCAGTTGCTTGAAGCCACCAAGACCCTGGTCCGCGAAGGGTTTGTGGTCCTGCCTTATACCAATGACGATCTGGTTACGTGCCTGCGGCTGATGGACGCGGGGGCCGCGGCGGTGATGCCGCTCGGAGCGCCGATCGGTTCCGGCATGGGCATCCAGAACGTTTCGAACATCCGCATCCTGCGCGAGCGAATTACCCAGGTCCCGCTGATTGTGGACGCGGGCGTCGGGACCGCTTCCGACGCCACTCTTGCGATGGAACTCGGCGCGGACGGCGTGTTGATGAACACAGCCATCGCGGCCGCCCAGGACCCTCTGGCAATGGCCCAGGCGATGCGGCAGGCGGTCGAGGCCGGGCGGCTCGCGTATTTGGCCGGACGCATCCCAAGGAAGCTCTACGCCGCCGCCTCCAGCCCGCTGGAAGGCGTCGTGCGCTAACTTTCCGTAGAGCGAAAGGACTCATCATGACTTCAAGACTTCGGCTGTGGCCTATCTTTCAGGCCGGCAACACGGTTAGCCGGCTCACTTTGCCAGGGCCGCCGAGCTTGCTATTGATTCTGGTTGCTCTGCTTCTGGGCAGCGTTCCCGGGACCGCTCAGGATCAAGTTCCGCGCAGCATGGAGGAGGTGCATCGCCTGCATCAGGACCCGCAGGCGTACATCGCCATGCTGGAGAACCCGGCGCGCGATGCCTATCAGAAACCGCACGAGGTGCTGATGGCCTTGAACCTGAAGGAGGGAGAGATCGTAGCCGATATTGGCGCCGGATCGGGATATTTCGCCTTCCGACTGGCGCATCATGTGGGCGACCAAGGGCGCGTCTACGCAGCGGATATCAACCCCGATATGATTCTGCACATGAACCGGCGCATCCGGGACCTCGGGGTGAAGAACATGATCACCGTTCTCTCCGACCCGGACGATCCGCTGCTTGGCAAGGCTTCCGTAGACTTAGCTTTTATTTGCGAGGTCTGGCACCACATCGAGAACCAGCCCCGATACCTTGCCCAGATTCGCCAGATCCTCAAGCCGGGCGGCCGGATTGCGATGATTGACTTCCAGAAAAAGGAGTTGCCGGTCGGCCCTCCCGTGGAGATGAAGATCGCGCGAGAAGACCTCCTGCGCCAGATGGAATCCAACGGCTTTCGGCTGGAGAAGGAACACACGTTTCTCCCCTACCAATACTTTCTGGTGTTCGCCTTGAAGTAGCCTGGGTTTTCAAAGATCCCCCCATCGCAAGTTCCTGCATTCTTCCATAGGCGCTTCAACGATCCCAGTTCCTGCCTCATCATTTGTGTTGCAACCCGACTTGCAGAGATGTAGACTTTCATTCACAAGGTAAAAACATTCGCGAGGACAAACCGAAGCAGGAGAAACGGCCATGGTTTCGCTCATCGTAAACGGCAAGCCACAAAGCCTGGACGTTCACCCGGACACCCCGTTGCTCTGGGTGTTGCGGGAGACGCTCGGTCTGACCGGAACCAAGTTTGGGTGTGGGATATCCCAGTGCGGCGCCTGCACCGTGCACGTGGATGGGAGACCCGTCCGCTCCTGCACGACGCCCGTCTCGCAAGTGGCCGGCAAGAAGGTGACGACCATCGAAGGCCTTTCGGCCAACTCCAGCCACCCGTTGCAGCAGGCGTGGATCGCGGAGCAGGTGCCCCAATGCGGCTACTGCCAGTCGGGCCAGATCATGGCGGCGGCGGCCTTGCTGGCCGCCAAGCGCCGGCCGAGCGACCAGGACATTGACACGGCGATGTCCAGCCACATCTGCCGCTGCGGGACCTACCAACGCATCCGCCGCGCCATCCATCGCGCGGCCAGAATGATGGGAGCGGAGGCGTAACATGAGCAAAACGACGACTCTGAGCAGACGAAGCTTCCTCCAAGTGAGCGCCGCCGCCGGCGGCGGGTTGATGGTCGGTTTCTACCTCCCCGGCCTGGTCAAGCAAGCCAAAGCGCAAGCGGGTGTCTTCTCCCCGAACATCTGGCTCCGCATAGCCCCGGACGACACTGTGACGATCATGGTGACGCAGTTAGAAATGGGACAAGGCGCCATGACGGGGCTGCCAATGATGCTGGCCGAAGAGCTCGACGCCGACTGGAACAAGGTGAAGCTGGAATGGGTGGGGGCCAACCTGGCCTACGCCAACCCCAATATGCGGGGAACTCAGGTGACCACCGCCAGCCAGAGTGTGCGCGGGTATTGGAAGCCGTTGCGTGAGGCCGGCGCGGCGGCGCGCCTCATGCTGGTGACCGCGGCGGCGCAGACCTGGGGCGTTCCGGAAAATAGTCTCTCGACGGAGAAGAGCGTGGTTCTTCACGCGGCCAGCGGCCGCCGCTTGCGCTACGGAGAGCTGGTTGAAAAGGCGGCTTCCCTTCCCGTTCCCCAACAGGTCACGCTCCGGGACCCGAAAGATTTCCGCCTGCTCGGGCAATCCCTCACTCGCCTGGACCTCAAAGAAAAGGTCAACGGAAGCGCGGTCTTCGGGTTGGACGTCAAGGTCCCCAATATGCTCGTCGCCCGGATTCTGCGGTGCCCCGTTTTTCAAGGAAAAGTAGCCAGTGTTAACTCCGACAAGGCCCGGGCGGTTCCGGGCGTGCGTCACGTAGTCCAGGTTGGGTCCGTGGACACGGGCGCTCCCGACGGCTTTGCAGGGACCACCAGGGCGCCGGCGCAAGGCGTCGCGGTCGTTGCCGACACGTATTGGGCGGCTACCAAGGGCCTGCAAGCCTTGGAGGTGAAATGGGACGAAGGGTCCCTGGCCACGCTGAATTCCGAAGACATTCGCCGGCGGATGGCTGAAGCGGCCGAGCGGCCCGGCGCCGTGGCGCGCAACGACGGTGATTTCGATCAAGCCCTGGCCGGCGCCGCCAAGCAATTTGAGGCCGTGTACGAGCTCCCGTATCTGGCTCACGCCACCATGGAACCGATGAACTGCACCGCCGATGTGCGCCCCGACGGTTGCGACGTCTGGGTGTCCACGCAGACGCAGACCTTCTGCCATCGGGCCGCGGTCCGGATCACGGGGCTGCCCCCGGATCGCGTCAAGATTCACACAACCTATGTCGGCGGCGGCTTTGGACGGCGTGGCGAAGGGGATTACGTGGCGGAAGCGGTTGAAGTTTCCAAAGCGGTGGGCCGCCCGGTCCAGGTCGTCTGGACGCGGGAAGACGACATGCAGCACGACTATTACCGTCCGGTGACCTACGTTCGCTATTGGGCTGCCCTGGATCAGTCCGGAATGCCCATTGGTTGGAAGGCGCGCGTGGTGCAGCCTTCCATATTCTCCCGCTTCAACCCCCGCGCGTTGGAAGAAATGCGGGGGGTGGATAACATCTCCGTCGGTGGGATAGCCGGGATGCGGTACACCGTCCCAAACCGGCGGGCCGAATACGTTTACTTTGAGCCGGGGGTCCCAATTGGTTTCTGGCGGGCCCCGGGCGGATCGGTCAGCGGCTTCATCACGGAATCCTTTGCGGATGAGCTCGCCGTCGCTGCCGGAAAAGACCCCTATGAATTCCGGCGCCAGTTGCTCGACAAAGAGCCGCGTTTGCGGGGCGCCTTAGATCTTGCTGCCGAGAAAGCCGGCTGGGGCAAACCGTTGCCCAGAGGCCGCTTTCGGGGAATCTCTGCCCAGGATTCGGTCGGGAGCTTTCTGGCCCAGGTCGCGGAGGTCTCCGTCGCCCCGGACGGCAAAGTGCGAGTGCACCGCGTCGTCTGCGCCGTGGATTGCGGTTGGGTCATCAACCCGGACAACATCCAGGCGCAGGTCGAGGGAGGAATCATCTTTGGTCTCACCGCAGCCCTCTACGGGGAAATCACGATCCGGAATGGCCGGGTGGTGCAAGGCAATTTCCACGACTACCCCATGCTGCGCATGAACGAAGCGCCGGTGGTTGAAGTCCACATCGTGCCGAGCACCGAAGCGCCCGGCGGGATTGGCGAGGCTTCCACGCCGCAGATTGCCGCGGCCGTGACCAATGCGATCTTTGCCGCCACCGGCAAGCGCATCCGGCGGCTGCCGATTCGCGCTGCGGATCTGCGCAGGGCTTGATCAGCGCCCGGCCCGGCCGGCGGCATCATTCATAAGACTGCATCTCATCCACCGAGAACTCGCAGACTTCGCGGCAGTCGCGGCAGTAGTAGCAACCGTCCTGGCAGAGTCGTACATTGAAATCGGACCGGCAGAGGATGCAGAATTTTTCGCACTGGCACTTGTATTCCGGCAGGCCGCACGCGGTGCAGTGGTATTCGACCATGGTCCCTCCCTGGTTCCAACTCTTCCCTGCACTATAGCCCACCTTGCGATTTGCCATCAAGGTTTCCCGCAACGCCGTACTCGAGCAGGCCCCACTCGAGGGTCCAGAGCGTCCGGCCCCATTTGGTTTTCTCCTTGACAGGGGGAGCGGCGTAGTCAAGAATGCAAGGCGAAACCCCTGGTTGCGGGATGCCTTACTTCGTATTCCATAAGGAGAGACCGTGTGACGCAAAGTAGCCTTTCCTTGGTAGAGAGCACGCGATTCCGTCTGCTCGCCCGTCTGCCGACCGTTCTTGTTTCGTTTCTGGGTGTCTGGTTCCTGAGCCTCGGCTTGCCGGAAGCCAGTGCCAGAAATCTCTTGATTCGTGGTGGAACGCTGATTGACGGAACGGGGAGGCCGCCGATCCCGGACGCCCGGATACTGGTCGAAGGAAACACCATCCGGGCGATTTGGAGCGGAGACGCTGCCGCCCCGAACGTGCCCTCCGATACCCAGGTGCTGGACGCGCGGGGAAAGTTCATCCTTCCCGGGCTTATTGATTCCCACGTGCACTATCGCCCTTACATGGGCGAGTTGTTCTTAGCCTACGGTGTGACGGCAGTCTACGATTTGGGCGACCCCATCTATTGGAATGCCGCCGTCAAGAAAGGGTTGAACAGCGGAAAGATCCGCGGCCCGCGATTCTATTATTGTTCGGAGTTGGAGGTGGCTGCAGAAGGAGGCGGAGGGGAAGGCCGGAGTGCGCCCGCAGTGGCGGCCCGCTCGCTCGCTACCCTAAAGACGCCCGCGGACGCGAAACGCGCTGTTGCGGTCGTCAAGGAAACCAGCGACTGCATCAAACTGAGTGAGTTCACCAAGGGCGACTTTTTTGCGGCCATTGCCCGTGAAGGCCGTGCGGCGGGCCTGAACGTCATCTCCCACTCGCTCAATGCGGTGGAGTCAGCCGGCTGGGGGATTGGCGGAATGGAACATATGACGGGGGTCGCCCTGTCCACGATTCGCAGCCCGGAGGGGCGCAAGGCCGTCGAGGGGATGACCATCGAGGCGGGACACAAGAACAGCTTCCTCTACCAGTGGATGGAGCCGGCATTCTTTGACGAAGTCATCCGCCACCTCATCGAAAACAACGTGTTCCTCAATCCGACGCTGCACTTTGAGTGGAAAGCCCTGACTGAACATGCGCGCGACCACGAGCTGGAAGATACGCGGCTGCTCAACAACCCGGGGCTTCAGTACGTCCCCTTGGATGAGCGACTGGTCACTCTGGGGCAATATCATTGGGCGGACAACCGCTCTTCGGCGGAGAGGGAGCAGTTTCTCAAGGGCTACCGAAAGGTCCAGGAATTTCTGCGCCGCTTTGTCAAAGCCGGAGGAAAAATCTACGCTGGCACGGACAGCGCCGCGGCAACCACGCCGGGCTTGAGCCTGCACCACGAGATGGAACTGCTGGTGGATGCGGGCCTCTCCCCGATGGAAGCGATCCTGTCGGCGACGAAGTGGGGGGCGGAGGTCATTGGACTGGGTAGGGGACTGGACAAGCAACTGGGCACGGTCGAAACCGGCAAACTCGCGGACCTGGTGATTCTCCGGAGCAACCCGCTGGAGGACATCCGGCGGACCAAGGAGATCGAGCAGGTGATTCGCGACGGCGAAATCGCAGACACGAGTTTTCACAGCGATTACCAATTCCCCTTCCCTCGCTATGGGCCGGAATCGAAGCATCTGTACAACCCCATGCCGGTCCTCCTGGACATCACCCCACCCGTGGCCGTCCAGGGGAGCGAAACGAAGCTGCGGGTGATGGGGCGGGGCTTCGTTCCAAGCTCGGTGGTTTACCTGGGGAATCTGGTGGTTCCGACGACGTGGGTAAGCCCGCGGGAGCTGTCGGTGGCGCTCCCCTCCGCTCAAACGGCGCGGCCCGGGACACTCCTGATTACAGTGCAAACTCCGAAGCCGGGGGGCGGAATCTCCGAGGCCATCGAGTTCATCGTGAACTTCCCGTAAGGATGTCGTGCCCGGATGGAACGTTTGCTCACTCTACTTTCCGAAACAGAATGCGGTGGTAGCCACGGCACGTTTTTTTTGTGCCGTGGGTTTTTCTGAAGAACCCGGAACGTCCCGCCAAGCGGGATGAACAACATGCCGTGGCTACGACTCGATAGAGCCAGGAGGATTCCAATGATGTCGAGAGGTTTCGTGCGATTGCGGAGTCTGATGGTGGTGTTGGCGGCGGCGGTCTTGGCGCTTCCGGCTAACGCAGCCTCGGAAGAAGACCTGCTCAAACTGTATCAGGAGAATCGTCCCTACGCGATCGTATCTCCGGCATTGTTTGACCAACTCGGCTGGGACTTGCCCGACGGCGGAGCGACGGTGAAAGCGCTGGCCGATGCCGCGCCGGGCGGGGCGTTTGATCCGCGCAAACTCGAGGGCTTGCCGGCCGCGAAGCTCGGCTACCGGGCCAAGTGGCATGAGGCGCGCTACAAGGTCTATGGTCTCGATTGGGAAATCGGCGGCTTGCTTTTGACGCCGAACCGGCCCCTTCCGGGACTCCCGACCATTGCGATCATCAACGGCGGCTCGGCCAACTGGTACGAATTCTATGTGGACCTGTTCAACAACCCGGGCCTGGGGCAGTACCTGGCGCAGAAAGTTCCGGTGTTCCTCATCACCATCCCCGGCAACTACAAGCACGGCGGCTGGACCGAGAAGCCGTATGACAGCCGAATCCCGGCCTACCTGCTCCACCAGGAAATTTCTGCAAAAGAAGCCAAACTCCGCAACGCCGTCTATACCTTCCGCGTCGTCACCGAAGGCGTCCGGCAGTTGATCGAGAAGGCTACGACCGGACCGGTGGTGGTCGTCGGGCATTCGACCGGAGGCGAAATTCCCTTCCTGCTGATGGAGACGAATCTCAAGCCGCGGCTCAACGCGCTGTTTCTCGGCTGGGGCAGCGGCGGGCCGGCGGGCCTCGGCAAGATCATCCAGGGCGAACAGGAGCACGGGCGAAGGAACCTCGAGCGGTTTAAGGATTACCCGAACGTGGCCGATCTGCGGGCGCGCACTCCGGACGGGGAAGACAGCTACGTTCAAAGCCGGTACATCGGGCCGCTGAACCCCTGCAAGGGCGCGAACGAGCTCGAGGTGGCCAAGTGCTGGTTCCGCCAGGAAGAGCGGCGGCGGCCGCAGTTCAAGCAGGTATTTCAGGACGCCGAGCACCAGGGAGCCGATGCGCTGCTCGACCGATACAAAAAAGAAGTTCGGGAGGCGCTCATCGGCAACGCGTTCGGCGTCAAGCCGGAGGAAGTCATCGCCGACCTTTTCATCACCAATCGCGCTCCGCTCACCGGCTACAAGAGAATGCTCTGGCTGGTGGCCCGGCTCGATAACGGCCATTGGAATTACCGGAACCCGCAGAGAGCAGCCGAGGTTCAAGTCGCCAACGAGTTCCGCAAACTCAACCCGCAGGCAGCCATCCGCGTCGCGGCGTTCGACGCTCCCATGACTCACTACGGGCACATCGAGCGCCCCAAGCAGCTCGCTGGCGGCCTGGTGGCGGCGCTGCGATGGCTGGTCGAACCCTGAGGCTAATTCGGGGGTATCTGGCCCTCTTGTGCAGAAGCGACCGGGACGGGGCTTGCCTCCGTCGAAAGCCCGCCCGGGGGGAGCGCAAGCACCCTGCTTCCGCAATCGTCTTTCGCTACGGTTTCCCAGCCGGTCTGGGTTGGACAAAGGGCAGGCTGCACGCCCGCCAGGCGTCGAAGCCGCCGGTGACGTTGATCACCTGCTGAAATCCGCTGCGCTGGAGCAGGCTGGAAGCGATCAGGCTGCGGTAGCCGCTCTGACAATGAACGACGGTCAGGCGCTGCGGATCAAGGTCCGCGAGCAACGCCGTCAGCTTATGGAGGGGCTTCGAGGTGGCCTGCTCAATATGCCCTTCTTCCCACTCCGGAGGGCGTCGCACGTCGAGCAATTGGATATCCCGTCCGTCGTCCCGCAGGAGCCGGTGGAGTTCTTCGGCCGAAACGTAGGGCGTTTGCACGGCAGGGAACCCGGCGCGGGTCCAACCGGCAATTCCGTCGCCCAGATACCCAACCACCCGTTCGATTCCCACGCGCGCCAACCGGACCCGCGACTCGGTGACGCGCTCCGGGTCTTCCGCGACCAGGATCAAATCCGAATCCAGTCCCAGCAGCGTTCCGGCCCAACTGGCGTACTGGCCCGAAAGACCGATAAAAATGGAACCGGGGATATGGGCCGCGGCGAATTGATCCGCCGGGCGCGTGTCGAGAATCAGGATGCCTTCCTTCTGCTTTGCGAGCACTTCAACGGGAGAGAGGGCGGGGAGCGGACGCAGCTCCGAGAGCGGCGGCGCACCCGCACGGTTGATTTCGGCGTCCAGCGCAAAGTATCCGGGCCGCTCCGGAAGTTCCGACGTCAGCAGCCGGACAAACTCCTCGCGGGTGGCGGCCCGCACGGCATAATTGGCCGCTCTTTCCTTTCCAATCGTCGAAGACCGTTCCGAGCTCATTTGGCGGCCACAAAGCGAGCCGGCTCCGTGGGCCGGATAGACCTCGACCGCGTCGGGCAGCTTCAATAGCTTATCGTGCAGGCTGTCGTAGAGCATCCCCGCCAGTTCTTGCGGGGTCAGTTCGCCGGAAAGGTCGGGGCGTCCCACGTCTCCGATGAAGAGCGTGTCGCCGGTGAAAACGGCAAAGGGTTCGGGAGAACGGTCGAAGTCGGTTACCACAATGCAAAGGCTTTCCACCGTATGGCCCGGGGTCTCCAGGAATTCGAGCCGGCAGCGGCCAAAACGAATCTCGTCGCCGTCCCGGACGGGAACGTGAGGAAACTTCGCGCCGGCCTTCGCCCCCAGGTAAATCCGCGCGCCGGTCGCCGCGGCCAGTTCGCGGTGCCCGGAGATGAAGTCGGCGTGCAGATGCGTCTCAATGACATGCGCGATCTGGAGTCCGTTCTTCCGGGCCTCCTCGAGATAGATCGCCACGTCTCGCTGGGGATCGATCACTGCCGCCACTCCTTCCGAGCCGATCATGTACGAGGCATGGGAAAGACAAGCAAGATAAAATTGCTCGAAGTACATTTGCGTACCGAACCCCTTCTTTGTGCCCCGCCCGTTGCCGGGATAGGACCATTCTACCCCAACCCTTCCTCAAATTCAGCCGCACGTAACGGCGTACGCCGAGGCACATTCTCTATCGGTTTATGCAGGTCCGGAAGCCTAGCTTCGCTGCTGGGGGTTAGGGTACTGCCAGTCGTACGAATCCGCTCGGTTCACTGGCGAGACCTCAGAAAATCCATAGCCAGCCTTAAAACGCATTTGTTATCATATTGTTGCAAAAATGATCAGGAGTAAATCAACAGAATGAATCTGCGTTAAATACATAACAATTTACTTGACACAGCTATTTCGTATTGGTACTGTCTTGCGTGCCGTCATCTACGGCACTGCAATCGTGGGGCGGTCGCTGACGGGTTTGACCAGCCCGGAGTCTCCTAGCAACCGCGACCTGTAGTCAGCGTATCAGGTCCAGGCCCACGGAGACCACTGAATTCCTGCCAGGGTACAGAAGAACCAGTTGAGTCCGAAATCGGGTCAAGCGCGTCAAGGGGGGGAGCACCGCGGATGGATTTCGGTTTTCACGGACAACCGCATAGGAAGAAGGCAAGACCTTGTTCTTCCCGATAGAAGGATCACCCGGAATACGAATCGGGTTTGGGGAAATGGTGAGAGAAGGCAACCCACAAGGGCCCGCTTGGGCAGTGGAAATTTATCGCAACGCCTTGATTAGCCCTTCGCGGGGTTCTGACTCAGGAAATTCGTCTCCAGAGTCCGTTTCAAGCCCTTTCCAAATGGGCAAAGAATTCCAGTCGGCATCGCGGTGAGAAACAGGCTTCCGAAGAGATAGGTGACCTCGTTCATGTAACCCGGGAGGTGTCGTGCGCCCATTATAGGGAAACTGCCAAACAACCGGCGCGTCAAGAAGCTCCCCCGGTTTTCGCCTGGGCGGGCGTGACCTTCCGCGCTAACGGATTCCGAACTCATCGCATGGACGGCCTCCAGGCGAAGCGGTTTCCTCGGAGATTTGGAGGCGCCCAAAATGTCCTCTGAGTCGGCCCCCCCTTTGGGAATCGTTCCGATCCAAATTTTCTCCCGGGGAATCGCGATCGCTCCTGCCCCAATGGGCTTGTCGAGTTCCACGAACCGCAGAAGAACTTGTTTTTCCCAATCCTGTCCTTCTTGCTGCATGGCTTCCCGCAGGCGGTGGGTCAGTTGCCATGCCGTCTTATATTGGACCCCCAGGACCTGCCGGAGCTGATTGGCGGAGATGCTTCCCTGAGACTTGCCCACAAGTGTCATGGCGGCGAACCATTTTTGCAGGGGGAGATGGCTGTCGTGGAAGATCGTTCCGGTTCGCACGGAGAATTGATAGCGGCACGAAAGGCATTGGTACAGATGTCTTACCTTGCCGGTTTTCCCGCTCGCCTGGAAGCGTGAGATTCGCTCATTCCCGCATTTCAGGCAGCGGACCCCTTCCGGCCACCGGATTTCCTCTAAGTAAGCAATGCACTTTTCTTCCGTATCGAATTGTTCCACGAGCTTCGCCATGTTCATCCCGCCCTCCAATTTAAGTGCAATGCTGCCAAAAGACAGTTTCTTTGTCAAGTACATACTTCTCTGCCCCTTCTAACTAAAGGAGCCGCAAATGATACGATTGTTTAAGTATCTCATAGGCTCCGAGCTGTCAACACTATCATTGCCTTCGGTCTACTCTGAGATCTCCGGCCGCCAAGGCCAAGCGGTTTTCCCGTGAATTGTGAGGGGATTCCAGGGTCTCGGAAACGAGCCACCGCCGGAAGCACATCTGTACGAACGTACGCCGCAGCAGTTGTCCCGCTGCAGGGCTCTGCCATAGAATGACAGAGGCTCGACAGGAATCGCATTCTGCAATTTTCTCCCGCAGAAGGAGAGTGAGGACCGCGCGGAAGTGAGCAACACCATAGCCATCGTAGGATGCGGGGCACTGGGAGGCGTTTTCGCCGGGCTGCTGGGCTCCGCCGGCCTGGATGTGGTGGCGGTTTGCCGCTCCGAAGAGCAGAGCAACATTCTGGCCGAGCGCGGATTGCTGCTGATCGAAAATGAGAAGGAAACGCAAGTCCGCCTCCGCGCCGCTCCAGAACTTCCGGAGGCAGAATCCTTCGCCCTGGTTCTCGTGCTTGTGAAGGCGTTCGATACCGAAGGCGCAGCGGCGAGCGTGGCCCGGCGCGTCTCCCCCAAAACTCCCGTGCTGACCCTGCAAAACGGCTTGGGCAACGCCGAGGCTCTCGTGGCCCGGTTGAGGCCGGAGCAGGTACTCGCCGGAACCACCACCTTCGGCGCGCAACGCGAAGCTCCCGGCGTGGTTCGGCTGACCGGACGCGGCGAATGCGTGATCGGAGCGTGGCATCGGTCGGCGGAGCGCCACGAACGCCCGGTGGCCGAGTTGCTCTCCCGCGCCGGCGTGCCCTGCACGGTCGCGCACAATATCTTGCCCGTTCTGTGGAAGAAGCTCGCCGTCAACGCCGTGATCAATCCGCTCACTGCCATCCTGCGCGCGAGCAACGGCGAGTTGCTGGGGCGCCCGGAGCTGGAACCTCTTTTTTCGGATGTGGTGGAAGAGGTCTGGCGTGTCGCGGCCCGCTATAAGATCGGCTTGCCGACGCCTCCGGAGTTGGTGGAAGAAGTTCGCCGCGTCTGCCGGGTTACGGCCGCCAATCGGTCCTCGATGCTGCGGGACGTCGAAGAGCGACGCCGCACAGAGATAGACTCGATCAACGGCGCCGTCGTCCGCCTGGGCCGCGAACGAGGTGTTCTGGCCCCGGCCAATCTCACTTTGACCACCTTGGTGCAGGTCCTGTCCTCGCCGTCGCGCGACCCCGGCGCTACGACGCAAATGGGGAGCGGCACAGCAGATTCTATGGCCCCTCGTCGTTAGCGCTTTTCGGCTTTGCTCCGGGAACGCTCCTCGGGATGGCAGGGCGAGAGGCACTATGGTTTGGTGGTGTCCACTTCGAGCACCAGGTAGATGTCTTTGCGCTCGTCGAACATGCTGACGGTGCGGGCGGGGCTCGCGGCGCCTCGATATTCGGCGTGGACGGCGTAATCGGCCTCGGGACTCAACCCGGCAAAGCGGTACTTGCCCTCGGCGTCGGCGATGTGGGTTTTGACTTCGAGGGTTTTCTTGTTCTTGAGGTGGACCACGGCCTGCGCCAGTCCCTTGCCTTCTTTGTCCACGACCTGGCCGGTCAGATTCTTGGGGGCGCGCGGGTCTTCTTTATCGGAGCGCGTGGGCGGGAAGCGGACCTGCCCCGGGACGCCTTGCGCGAAACCCGGGCTGCTCAGAAGAGATGGCGCAGGGAGGCTCCAGCCGAAGACAAGAAACACGACTCCCCAGCAAGCCCACCGTGCCGGCAACCCGCCTGAAAGCCGCAGGCGGCCCTGGATGCTATTCCTCATGTTCTTCCTCATCCTCGTCCAATTCTTCTTCTTCGTCTTCTTCCAATTCTTCGTCCTCTGCCAGATCGAGTTCAATCGGGTTTGTGTTGACGACCTCAAGGTCCACGCCACATTCCGGGCAGGTGACGATTTCACCTTCTTCCACTTCGTCTACGACAACATCCACTAGAGTTTCGCATTCCGGACAGTGCGCCATCGAACCACCTCCTGCCGGGTCGGCCCCCGTCTCCGCTGCCAGGATGAGTCCAAGCCTACAGAGATCCACGGCTGCCCCACAAGAAAATTATATTACCCCTGGCAGGCTTGGCAAGGCCCAAATATTTTCGGTAGTGTCTCAGTTTGACGTAAGGGCATGGCTTCAGCCATGCCGAAAACCCGCCGCCGACGGGGGGGCTTCAGCCCCTGAGGTGCTTCCCTCAGCGGTTAAAACCGCTGGAGAATGCGCTGTTACGGCACGGTTGAAACCGTGCCCTTACGGTCCAGAAA
>Ga0209343_10002352_pt1 | contig 24519 bp, 25 predicted proteins | sample RifCSPlowO2_02_FD_184026 | JGI IMG/M metagenome (GOLD analysis project Ga0209343, IMG submission 184026) | Groundwater microbial communities from Rifle, Colorado - Rifle CSP2_plank lowO2_0.2 (SPAdes) (version 2) | ecosystem: Environmental > Aquatic > Deep subsurface > Groundwater | place... | reverse complement strand
AATGCGGCCGAGCGATACCGAGTTCAGATTGACGCGGCGGTGGACAAGTGGCGGCCATTTTACAAAGAGTTAAAAAAGACGGGTAAAAAACCGATTCTATTCGTTATGGCCGAAAACACTACCGCCGCAGACCAAGTGGCCGACTATTTGGATTCTTTCAAAGAGCTGTCTGATAAAGTTTTAACTATTCACACCGACAAGAAAGGCGAGGTCAGTAAAAAAGATTTGGATAACGCGCGCAAATGGGCAAGAGAAGTTGATGAGCCAGATAATCCATACCTTGCCGTTGTTTCCGTGCTTATGCTTCGGGAAGGTTGGGATGTAAAGAATGTAAAAGTGATTGCCCCGTTACGACCATTGAGCGCGGACTCAAAAATCTTACCGGAGCAGACACTTGGTCGCGGACTACGGCGAATGTTCCCCGGCCAACTTTTAGGCAATTACACCGATGAGTTGATTGTGATTGAACACCCCGCGTTCCACGATTTGATTCAAGACGCACTAACCGAGCAAGGAGTGGAGATTGAGTTTGTCCCAATACAAAAACCGGAGACACTCCCGAAAATTATCAGCGTTGATGAGAACAAAAAAGAGTATAATATTGCCGTTCCGGTTACACAAGGAGGTGTAACAAGGTCGGTAAAGAAACTCCAAGAATTAAAAGTTTCTGATTTTCCATCTCCACTATTTCACTATAAGGATTTAAACCCCGTGGAGATTAAAATGCGTAAGCGGGATTTGCTTACCAAGCAAGTTGAAGCAGAAGAAATACTCACAATGCCATTTGCTGATAGACCGGATATTTACATCAGCGCGATTACAAAAAAGATTCAGAAATATAGCCGCGTGCCCGGCCAGTTTGAAAACATTGCGGGCATAACAAAGGATTACATAAAAAATAAACTCTTTGATAAATCGTTGGACTTTAACGAGGATGATTTGAAGCGGCTCAATAACGCCAAAGTCAGAGTGCGGCTGATAGAGGTTTTTGTTGACCGCATCAATGACCTTACGGCTGTATCCGAGGATATAGAATTAGTTGGTGAAGAATTACGAGCGATAAATATAAAACCTTTTCCGTGGTCGCGGGATATTTTTGAAGCAAAGAAAATTGTCCTTAATTTCACGCCGATTGAGAATAAATTAGAGGACCAATTTACACGCTTACTTGATAACGACGACGATGTGCTGGCGTTTATGAAAAATCACCAACAGACGCTCAATTTCCGTATTCCGTATATTGATACCAACGGATTTGTAAGGAACTATATACCGGATTTCATCGCTAAAACAAAGGATACTTGCTGGGTTATTGAAACGAAAGGCAGAGAAGATGTTGATGTAAAACTCAAAGATAAACGAGCCGAAGAATGGTGTAAGCAAGTGTCTAAACTAACTGGTAAAGAGTGGTCATATAAGAGGATAGACCAAGCGCGATTTGAGAAAGGAAGATTTATACGGTTAGGAGATTTAGTTTAGTTTATGGAAATCGAATCAAAACAACCCCGAAGCAAACGCTCCGCGTTGCAACGGGGCAGACAAATTCTTGAACGGCGGAAAGAGATTGAGCAGGAACTCATGGACATGCTCAAAGAAACCGATTTTGGAATTACCCCAGTAGCAGAACAAGTTCGCTACGGGACATGCTTTCCGCACAAGGTTCTCGGCGGCATCTCCCCGGCCGAACAATTATTAGAGCATCACCAGCCCCAAAAATAACATCCTTATAAACTGGAGTTTATAGGGATGTTGTGTATAATGAAACTATGGCGAAGATGAAAACAGCAAAACAAATGGAGCGGCATTTGAAGGGGATGGCGAACCATTACCGCATTGAAATATTGCTCCTGATCGCGGCCAGCGACGGCATAACTTTGGAGGGGGTAGTTAAAGCCCTGGATGCCAACGAAAAGACTATTGGCGAGCATACTAGGCGCTTGTACGTGGCTGGATTGGTGAATAAAAAATATCGCGGCAAGTTTGTGGAACATACACTATCGCCGTACGGCAAAACTTTCGTCCGCTTCTTGCAAGATTTTCAAAAGACGTAATAACATCCTTATAAACTGGAGTTTGTAGGGATGTTAATGTACAAATAAAATGGACAAAACTGACATTCCCGGTACTTTTTCCTCCAGAGGCGGATCCGCCTTCGGCGGAAATGCTACCAGCGGGGTCACCTTGGGTCCGGTCAACGAAACGAATATGGCCAGAATTTGGAATAAACATAAACAATCAAATGCCCCTCTTAAACCCCATACCAGTTCGCTACGGGGCAGGCGAAAGGTCTTCGTAGGATTGTCTGGGGGCGTTGATTCAAGCGTGGCCGCGTATTTGCTGAAAAAACAGGGATACGACGTAGTGGGCGTGTTTATTAAAAGCTGGGATGGTTTACCGACAAAAAATGGCATTAAATTTCGCGAGCAGTGCCGCTGGAGAGAAGACCGCCGCGACGCCATGCGCGTGGCCGCGAAATTAAAAATTCCTTTTTTGACGTATGATTTTATGTCCGCTTACCGTAATCGAGTTATTGAATATTTTTTTAATGAACACGCGGCCGGTCGGACGCCAAATCCTGATATAAAGTGCAATAAAGAAATTAAGTTTAAATTATTCTTGGAACGGGCGCTCAATGAGGGCGCTGATTTTGTGGCCACAGGTCATTATGTTAGACTGCGAGCCGTAAGCCGTAAACCAGAAGCCGTAAGCAGATCAGGCAGTCTAAATAGTTTAAATATTTTTGAGCTTTTGCAAGCCAAAGACAGCGCCAAAGATCAGTCATATTTTTTGTGGACGTTAACCCAAAGACAGCTTGCTCGTTGTTTGTTTCCAATCGGCGAATACACAAAGACAGAAGTGCGAGAGATGGCAGGTCAGGCTGATCTGCCAACGGCCAAAAAGCCGGACAGTCAGGGCATTTGTTTTATTGGAGAAGTGCCTATTGTTGAATTCTTGAGGACGCGGCTGCAAAGTCGCGTCGGCGCGGTGATAACGGCTGATGGTCGAATAATAGGGGAGCACGAAGGAGCGGTGTTTTACACTATTGGACAGCGGCATGGTTTAAAATTAAGTTCGCGTTTGCCGTATTATGTATGCGGCAAAGACATTGCCAACAATATTGTTAGAGTGGCGGAAGGCAATGATGACCCGGCGCTTTACCAAGATATGGTTGAAGCAAGTGAGGTGTCGTGGGTTAACAAGGCGCCGCGAGTGGGTAATAGATTAACGGCCAAAATCAGATATCGCCAAAAATCAGAGCCCCTTACTGTAATCGGTATCCGTCATGAGTTAAATAAACATACTAACATACTTGAGAATGTAAGGATGTCGTGGTTATTTAAATTTGATCGGCCGCAAAGAGCGGTAACCCCGGGGCAATCCATCGTGCTCTATGAGGGCGAAAGAGTGGTGGGCGGCGGAGTAATCATGTAGGGGTATGTTTGGATTTGACCGACAGGAAATGAAATTACTGCGTGCTCTAAATTCTCCGTCCAGAATCCAAGATTACCTAGAAACCATCAAAATAAATTTTGCTGACACGTGCCTCTCGCCTCGTCGGGTCATACGCGAGAAAAAAGCGCATTGTCTGGAAGGCGCAATGATGGCGGCTGCGGCTTTGCTAATTCACGGCGAACGGCCGTTACTGCTTGATTTACGGGCCGTAAAGCGCGACGATGATCATGTTGTTGCTCTATTTCGCCAAGACAATCACTGGGGCGCAATCAGTAAAACAAATCACGCTGTTTTGCGATACCGTGAGCCAGTCTATAAAAATATTAGAGAATTAGTCATGTCCTATTTTCATGAGTATTTTTTGAATAACGGCAAAAAGACTTTGCGCGAATATTCGCAACCGATTGATCTTACTCGTTTCTTGAAACGGGGATGGCTTACCTCCAAAGACGATCTTTGGTATATCTCGGAATATCTTGACGCGGTGCCGCACAAAAAAATTTTGAATTCCAGTTCAATTGCTAAATTACGCCGGGCTGATCCTATTGAAATTAAAGCCGGAAAAATTGTCCAATGGAAGCGCCGCGCTTAGGTTACTCAACCCTGATCCAGCAACCTGAGGCATATTTCTAAAAAACGGGCTCTTCCTTGCGCTCGTTTTGCTTCACGACACTTGCGAACAAAGATGTTTATGAGTAAAATAGCCATTATATGAAAGCTGACGAAATTCGCAGAAAATTTTTGCAATTTTTTGAATCCAAAGGGCACGCTATTATTGCTTCGGCTTCGCTGGTGCCGGAAAACGACCCCACCGTGCTTTTCACCACGGCTGGCATGCACCCACTGGTGCCGTATTTACTGGGACAAAAACATCCGGCCGGCACGCGTCTTGCCAATGTCCAAAAATGCGTGCGCGTTCAGGATATTGACGAAGTGGGGGACAATCGCCATGACACATTTTTTGAAATGCTTGGCAATTGGTCGCTTGGCGATTATTTTAAAAAAGAGGCAATTGAATGGAGTTTTGAATTTTTTTCCGACAAAAAATGGCTGGGCCTTGATCCAGCCCGCGTTTACGTGACGATTTTTGAAGGTGATAATGACGCGCCGCGCGACGATGAATCAATTCGTATTTGGCAAGAACAGTTTAAAAAAGCGAATATAGCGGCTGGGCTAGCAGAGAACATAAACGATAGGACAGAGGGCGTTAGAATTTACGCCTATGGCAAAGATAAAAATTGGTGGGGTCCGGCCGGGCAAACCGGCCCGTGCGGACCGGACACAGAAATGTTTTACGACATGAAGCCGGGCGGGGTGGGAACAGCCGGACACCTGCACGAGGGTGACGAAGAACGTTACGGACAATTTTGTCATCCCAATTGCGACTGCGGACGGTTCATTGAATTTTGGAATGACGTTTTTATGGAATACAATAAAACAGCAGACGGCGCTTATGATCCTTTGAAGCAAAAAAACGTGGATACGGGCATGGGGCTGGAACGCACCGCTATGATTTTACAAAACAAAAACGATATTTTTGCCACTGATTTATTCCAGCCGATCATGGAAACAATTCAGAAAAATTCCAGCAGTTACGATATGCGTTCCGCGCGCATTGTCGCTGATCATATCCGCACGGCCGTATTTATTTTGGGCGACCGGGTAACTCCGTCTAACGTGGAGAGGGGATATGTTTTGCGGCGGTTAATCCGCCGCGCGGTGCGTTTTGGACAAAAATTGGGAATGATAAAAGATTTTACCGTTAAACTAACCGACGTAGTGGTCAGTAAATACGGCGCGGAATACCCCGAACTCCAGCATCATCACCATGATATCGTGTCGGCCATGCGCGATGAAGAGGAAAAATTTATAAAAACCTTGGCGCGCGGCCTTAAAGAATTTGAACGTCTGGCCCAAAGCGATCGTGTGACCGAAAGATTATCTGGTGAAGACGCTTTCACGCTTTTTTCAACCTATGGATTTCCTCTGGAGATGACAGTGGAAATGGCCAAAGAGCGCCGCATTGAGGTTGATGAAAAGGGTTTTTGGGAAGAATTTCAAAAGCATCAGGACATCTCGCGAGTCGGCACGGAAAAAAAGTTCAAAGGGGGGCTGGCCGATCATTCATGGGAAACGACCCGTTTGCACACCGCCACTCATTTACTGCAGGCCGCTCTCCGCAAAGTTTTGGGCAATCATGTTCTGCAAAAGGGTTCAAATATTACGGCCGAACGTTTACGTTTTGATTTTTCACACCCCGCGAAATTAACCAACGAGGAAATAAAGAAGGTTGAGGATTTAGTTAATGATGCTATTCGGCGAGATTTAGCCGTCTCTTGGCAAGAGATGTCTTATGATGAGGCCAAGGCGGCCGGCGCCATTGGTCTGTTCGCCAGCCGCTACGGCGAAAAAGTCAAAGTGTATTCAGTGGGAGATTTCAGCAAAGAGGTGTGCGGCGGGCCACACGTCAGCCATACGGCCGAAGTGGGCGGCCTTAAAATTGTCAAAGAAGAGGCCGTGTCTGCCGGTATTCGCCGCCTCAAGGCCACGGTTTCATAAGTTAATGAGATCAATCATAAAATTTAATGGCGCTGGAAAATTTGTTATCGCTTTTTTTCTAGCGGAATTGGTTTTGGCTTTATTATTAACAACCTTAATTTTTTTACCATCAGCCACAGTCAACATTAAAACCAAAAGCGAACCCGTGGCCATAATTATTAATGTGCGCCTTGATTTAAATTTATCCAAATTATCGCCGACACTCTTGAGTGTGCCGGCTCGCCTGGTCACGAGAGATGAATATCTCAAGATCGGTGATTTGGCTGAACATGATTGGGTTACTGATGACCGACTGGCGCTTGAGGGAGACGCTAACAGGAAAATATTTCTTTACCGAAAGACAAATTTGGTTTTACTGGCCAAACGGGAGATTGCTAAAGTACTGCGTCAGGGATGGGAAATTCTGCCGGATAGCCAACCAAAAATTAAACTGCAAAGGGTTATCCTTGACGCTGACGAAGCCGGCGCTCTAGTAGTAGCGACCGTGGAAGCAACGGCCGTGCCATCTCTGCTATATGACAAGTGGCGCCAAGAGGCCGGCCGCCGCCCGGAACAACTGCAGGCCGATATTGAATCCATTGATGGCGTGGATGATGTTAAAATAAGTATTTCCCCGCGTTTTTGGCCGTTTTTACCGCTCCGATCTAAGCAAATCATATTTAGCGCTGACGCTATTGACACGCACTAAACTATTGTTTACAATATGGCCATGTTAGAACCAATCTATTTTGTAACCACGGATAACACCGTTGGCGTTATTTTATGTTCCTAATTTATACCGCCTAGAGATTGGGAACGTTTAGATGGGATTATCTATACATACAGTGCAAGATTCTGATGTTCCAGCTAATGGAACAACCAACAATACAGGGAGCTCAAAAGATTTCCTTGAAGCAGAAGGGGAGATTGTTGAACTTTTACCAGCGGCTACTTTTCGGGTACGCCTCCAAAATGGACACGAAATATTGGGTCATTTATCGGGCCGCATGCGCATGCATCGCATTCGTCTTTTGCCCGGCGACAAAGTTAAAGTTCAAATGACCCCTTACGATCTAACCAAAGGAAGAATTATATATCGTTTTTAATTTTTGTTTTATAAATGTCGCTCATGAAGGTTCGCGCCTCGGTCAAAAAAATGTGCAAACAGTGCCGTGTCATCCGCCGTCGAAAGCGGTTGATTGTTGTTTGCACAACACCGAAGCACAAACAGCGACAGGGCTAACTAAATTCTGAGTAATTCTTTGTATGGCTCGCATTGCCGGCGTAACTTTACCGAACGACAAACGCATAGAAATCGCTCTGACTTACATTTACGGTGTAGGGATTAACTTGTCGCACTCCATTTTGGCCGGGGCAAAAATTGACGGCAACATTAGAGTCAAAGATTTAAAAGAGAACCAGCTTAGCGCCATTCGCGAACAAATTGAAAATAAAAAACTTAGGGTGGAAGGCGACCTCAAGCGCGACATTCTCATGCACATCAGGCGGCTAAAGGACATTGGCTGTTATCGTGGGGTTCGTCATATAAAACATTTGCCATTACGCGGCCAGCGTACTAAAACCAATACTCGCACAGTCCGCGGCAACGTCCGCCGCACAATGGGCAGCGGGCGCAAAGATGCTCATCAAAAAACCTAGGGTGAATTTTATGATTACCACGCCATCATCAGAGCCGACACTACCAACTGAACTCGCTAGTAGCGCGGCTGATTCGCCGCCAGCTGAACAACCGACGCCCGAAAAAAAGAGTCCGATGGTGCGTTCACGGCGCAGAAAAGTAATCCGTCAGGTACGCACTGGCCATGCGCATGTGCAGGCCACCTATAACAATACCATAGTGACGCTGAGCGATTTACAAGGTAATGTATTGGCCTGGTCCAGCGCCGGACGGATGGGCTTTCGCGGCCCAAAAAAATCAACGCCATACGCCGCCGGCGTTATCGTTAGGGACGTAGTGGAAAAAGTTAAACCCTATGGTTTGAGCGAAGTTAGTGTTTTTGTTCGCGGCGTGGGCTCTGGACGTGAAGCCGCTATTCGCGCCCTGCACGCCAATGGTCTGCAAGTTCTTTCCATCCGCGATGTTACACCCATTCCGCACAACGGCTGTCGTCCGCCGCGGCCAAGGAGAGTCTAGTTTTATGGGTCGATTGCTTGGTCCAAAACATCATCTCTGCCGCCGCTTAGGGGAGCGTGTTTGTACTTCAGAAAAGTGCCCGGTGATGCGCCGCGCTTATCCGCCGGGCGTGCATGGCCCCAAAGGATATGGCCGCGTCACCGAGTACGGGACACAGCTAAGGGAAAAACAAAAAGCGAAATACACATATGGAGTGATGGAGAGACAGTTTAGACGTTATTACGAACAAGCGCTATCCCAGACCGGCAACACGGCAGAAATTTTTCTTCAGCAGTTGGAGCGGCGCTTAGATAATGTTGTTTGGCGACTTGGTTTTGCTCGTTCCCGACAGGAGGCGCGGCAACTCGTTAGCCACGGCTGGGTATTAGTTAATGGCCAGCGCGTCAACATTCCGTCCTACATTGTCAAGGTTGGCGAAACGATTTCCCTAAAGAAAGAAGCAAAAAATAGTGCGCGCCTAAAGGCGATAGGGGAGTACACACAAGCGCGCACGCCTGTGAGCTGGCTCATGTTTGAGGATGCTAATTTATCAGGCAAGGTTATGTCTTTGCCCAGCCAGAACGATTTTCCCAAAAACATAAATATGACGCTCGTCGTCGAATTTTATTCTCGTTAAAAATTTTTATATGGAGCAAATTTCTCTTCCGACGAAGATAGACTATCAAAGGGAGGCGGACGCGCGAACGGGCACGCTGGTAATTGAGCCGCTCTATCCGGGTTATGGTACGACGATCGGCATTGCCTTGAGACGGGTATTGCTTTCATCGCTTCCGGGAGCGGCGGTGACAGCCGTAAAAATACAGAATGCCCCGCACGAATTCACAACCTTGCCCAAAGTGCAGGAAGATGTTTTGCAAATTATTCTCAATTTAAAACAATTGCGCGTGAAGGTGTTTAGCGACGAGCCCGTTAGATTGCGTCTAGCGGCTAAGGGCGAGTGCCGGGTTACGGCCGCCGATATTGAGAAAGACAGCAATGTGATAATTGTGAATCCAGACTTACTCATTGCCACCCTCACCGCGCGCAATGCAGAGCTAGAAATGGATATTTGGGTCAGCCAAGGACGCGGTTATGTACCCACCGAAGCCAGAGAAAAAGAAAAAATGGAGATAGGCACTATTGCCATTGATTCATTTTTTTCACCAGTTCACCAAGTAACCTTCAGAATAGAACCGGCGCGCGTCGGGCAAATGACTAATTATGATAAATTAATCATGAATATTTCCACCGACGGCACGATAACGGCGGCCGAGGCAGTTTTGGCGGCTGGCAAACTTTTAACCAGCCACCTCATGCTTGTTTCTGAGAGTCTAGTCACGGCAGCGGAAACGGCGGCGGCGGACACCACGGTGACGGTGCCAGAAGAAACAGCAGTAGCGCCGAAGAAAAAGCGAGGCCGTAAACCAAAAGTCAAAGAAGAATAAAGATAACAAAATGCGTCATCGCCATAAGGGAAAAACTTTAGATAGAAAAGCACAGCCGCGTAATTTAATGCTGCGCAATTTAGCGTCAAGTTTAATTTTATATGAAAAAGTAACAACCACGACTGCGCGCGCCAAGGCCGTAAAGAGCATGGTCGAGCGCCTGATTTCTCTTGGGCGCAAGGGCGATCTTGCGGCGCGACGCGAGCTCTTAAGAATTTTACCGGTAAAAAATGCCGCGGCCAAGGTAGTTGAGGATTTGGGGCCGCGATACAAGAATCGTACGGGAGGTTATAGTAGAATCATAAAGCTGTCGCGTCGCCTCGGAGATAACGCCAAAACAGTGCGCTTAGAATTAATAGATTAACACTATGCCCGCTGCCATAACGCGCAAAATTCATGTGGTGGACGCCGCTGGCCAAACAGTTGGCCGCTTGGCCTCAAGCATTGCCCTTATATTACAGGGGAAAAATAAAGCTGTTTACGCGCCAAACCGCGATTGCGGCGATACGGTAATTATAAAAAACATTAGGCGAGCTGTTTTTACTGGCAAAAAGATCGGACAAAAAAAATATTTTCACTACAGCGGTTATCCCGGCGGTATGCGTCAGGATTTACTGCAAGATTTATGGTCTAAGAATCCGGCCTCGGTTTTTGTTCGCGTGGTCAAACAAATGCTGCCGGATAATACCTTGCGCAAAAAATGGCTAAGGCGTTTAAAATTTGAAGCCGAAGATCTAAAAACAAGATAATGATATTTTTATGACTGCGACTAAACCAAAAACAAATAAACCGACTGCTGCCAGATCGTTACCCCGAACGAAGCGTACCGCCGCCACGCGGCGCGAGCACGTTCAGGCAAGACCGACAGCCAAAAAATCAGCGGCCAATGTCCCGCCCGCAAAAATAATAGAGCATAAACGCGATTACATCCAAACGGTAGGCCGGCGAAAAACAGCAATAGCGCGATTGCGTCTCAAGATGCAGGGGAGCGGGCAGTTAATAGTTAACAACAAAAACTACAAACAATATTTTCCGTTTGCCTTATGGCAGGAGGTGGTGACCGAACCACTACCGTTGGTAGGATTAGATAAGGATATTGATATATCCGTTAAAGTGAGCGGCGGCGGTTTGCCTGCCCAAGCCGAGGCCATCCGTCTGGCTTTGGCGAGAGCCTTGCTTGTTCATAACGCAGATTGGCGTCCTGTTTTGCGTAAAATGGGATACTTAACGCGCGATCCTCGCGAGAAAGAACGTAAAAAGCCGGGTCTTAAACGGGCCAGACGTGCGCCGCAATGGCAAAAACGATAATCGTCACCCTAAACTCTATACTGAAAGCGAAGGTCAAACAGCCTTCGTTTTTCAGTTAGCTATGGTTTCTTTAATATGTTAAAATTCATTCTGCCCCGTTAATCATTGAGTAGAGGCCGGGTCACTCATAATCAATATGCCGTCGCCAGAAAATATTGCTAAAAATACAACCTATCTAACGGTCGCTCTTGTTGTTCAGAAGATACTTTCTTTCTTCTTCTTTTTATTTATCGCTAAAACCTTAGGGAATGGCGGAACCGGGGAGTATGTGGCCGCTTTTTCTTTGAGCTCCATTTTTGGGGTTTTCGCGGATTTTGGACTAGGGCCGGTTCTCATACGTGAGCTGGCGCACGACGAATCAAAGAGCGTTATCTATCTCGGTAACATTATCGCTATAAAATTATGGTTATCGGTAATTGCTTTTGGCGCCTTAGTGGGCACGGTTTATGCGGTTCGGCTATTGGGTGGCGGCCATCCGCCGTTAGCACTGATTATCGTCGCCGGCGCTGTTATGATTGTTGACTCTTTCGCTCTCACTGGGACAAGCGTTTTTCGAGGGCGGCAAAATCTTTGGTTTGAATCAATAGTTGTTATTCTGAATAAAGTTCTGATTCTTGGTCTCGGCCTGGTGGCGCTTTACCTTTGGCCCTCCGCGCTCAATGTAGCTCTCACTATACTCGCCGGCAGTATTGTTTCGTTTTTTGCCCTAACATACTTTCTCAACCGCGAGCTTCATTTATCGTGGCGGCCGCGCCTGAATAAAATAGTTATTCTAGAACTTAAAAAATTGGCCCTGCCATTTGCTCTGGCAAATATTTTTGCCGCGGTGTACGCCTATAGCGATTCCGTGCTTTTAAGTTTTCTGAAAGGCAGTCAGGCCGTGGGCATTTACAGCGTAGCGGCTAAAACAATGAATGCCTTTCAATTTATTCCCATGGCTTTTATGGCGGCGGTCTTTCCGGCCATGAGTTATTATCACCGCCATGCCCCGGAACGGCTGCGTGATATTTTTGAGCAATCGTTTCGCTACCTTCTTCTTATCAGCGCGCCTTTGGCTATTGGGCTCTTTGTCCTAGCCGATCAGTTCGTGGCGCAATTGGGGGCAGACTATTGGCCAGCGGCTCTGGCCGTGCGCATTCTTGTGCCCAGTCTGGTTTTTGTTTTTTTGTCCTTCCCTCTGGGAGCGCTGTTAAACGCCGCCAACCGCCAGCACTGGCAGACCGCGGTCATTGGACTTAGCATGATTATAAATATTGGTTTAAATATATGGCTGATTCCTGCTCTTAGCTACATTGGAGCAAGCTGGTCATGGTTTATTACCAATGCGGCTGTTTTGCTAATTGGATTATGGCTGGCGCGTTTGGTGGTGGCTTACCGAATATGGCCGCTCGTAAAATCTTTAGGCCGAGTTTTGGTATCTGTGGCTGTAATGGGATGGGCGACGCTGGCCATGACTGCGTTTATGCCGTTATTGCTGGTGGTGTTGCTCAGCGGCATAATTTATACGGCCGGGCTTTTTGCGCTGCGCGAATTATCACTGGCCGACGTGCAGTATTTTTGGGGATTATTTCACCGGCGCGAAGCTGAATTAATTACAGTCTCCAGTTCTGAATAACATATTCCTGCTTATGGGTAAAATACTGTTATTAACTCTTGAATATCCGCCGTCGGGCGGCGTGGGCCGAATGTATCGCGAGCTCGCCCGAGCCATGCCCCCTGAACGAATAGTCGTATGGGCGGCACCGTCAACCGCCGAAATATCGCCAGACGCCTTTTATACCGATAATTATACTATCCGGCGCTCTCCCTTGCTTAGCTCTTGGGGCTGGCCGCGCTGGCTGGTAACGATTTTTAGACTGGACGCATACTTAGAACAGCAAGGCATTGATCAGATTATAGTCGGCCAAGTATTGCCGCTCGGCACGGCAGTGTGGCTGCTTAGTCTGGTGCGGCCCCTGCATTATGCCGTGTTTGTTCATGGCCTGGATGTGTTGAAACCGATGAAATCAAAACGCAAAAAATGGCTGATTAAAAAAATTTTCCATAGAGCCAACGGTATTTTTGCAGCCAATAAATTCGTGGCTGGCTTGATTAAAGAACTGGACGTACCGTCCGCGAAAATTACGGTTATTTATCCAAGCCCTGCCTTAAGCAAATTCCCCAACGCCGCGCTAGTGAAACGCTTGGGCGACGAGTTTGATTTAGCAAAAGCGCCAGTTTTGCTGACTATCAGCCGATTGGTGGAGCGCAAGGGACATGATGTTGTGCTTCGCGCCCTGGAAATAGTCTGGCGCGAGGTACCTGATTTAAGATATTTTATAATTGGCGATGGGCCAATGAGAGCGCGCCTAAAGATTCTTAAAAATACTCTATCTCGCCATGAACAAGTTAAATTTTTGGGGGCACTAGACGACGATGAGACGACTGCTTGGCTGTCGCTCGCCGCTATCTTTATTATGACACCGCGCACTCTGCCCAATGGTGACGTGGAAGGATTGGGCATTGTTTATTTAGAGGCCGGCTATGCCGGTAAACCCGTTATTGGCAGTTACTCGGGCGGAGTGTCAGAGGCAATAGTTGACGGGGAAACTGGCTTGCTGGTTCCGGAAAATGATATTAAGGCAACCACGGCCGCCATTCTTAAATTACTTCATGACCCGGCGCTCGCCGCTCGTATGGGCGCGGCTGGACGCAAACGGGCTCTTGGTTTTAGCGCCAGATCCGGCGCCAGTAAAATCTTAGAATTTTTTAATCATCAAACACGATGATTAGTATCATCATTCCCGCCTACAATCACGGCGCGGCCCTGCCGTCTTGTTTAGCCAGTTTACGCCGCCAATCGTTTAGCGATTGGGAAGCAATCATCGTTGACGACGGATCAACAGATGACACGGAACAAATCGTGAATAATTATACGCAGAGCTGCCGCCCAGAACAGTGCATTCGTTATTTTAAATTAGATCATAGCGGCGCGCCCCGAGCCCGCAATGCCGGCGCTAAACTGGCCCGCGGCAGTTATTTGCTGTTTGCTGACGCTGATTTAATCTTTGACCAGACGGCTTTAAAAAAAATGTTTGCCGCCCTAAAAAATAATCCTCAAGCCGCTTACGCCTACTGCAGTTTCAAATTTGGCTGGAAAAAATTTACCGGCCGAACCTTTAACGCGGCGGCCTTGCGGCAAAACAATTATATTCATACCTCGGCTCTTATCCGACGCGAATGTTTCCCCGGCTTTGACGAACAGCTTAAGCGTTTTCAGGACTGGGATCTATGGTTAACCATGCTGAAAGGAGGCCATGTTGGAGTATTTGTGCCAGAAATTCTATTTCAGGCCTGTGTTACTCGCCGCGGCATTAGCGCCTGGCGGCCGCGCGCCTGGTATTACTTTTGGTCTTTGGTTGTTCGTTTGATTGGGCTCGCCCCAGCATCGTTTCACCGCTACCTGGAGGCTAAAAAAATTGTCCAACTTAAGCACGGCCTCATATGAACGAGAGCGCCGCCGCCCCCGATATTTCTGTTATTATTGTCAGCTGGCGCGTTCGCCATCTGCTAAAGCAAGCACTTCTTAGCATTGTCAATTCAGTTGAGCAAGCGCGCCGCGCCGGCCATGCCTTAAACGTGGAAACAATCGTGGTAGATAATAATTCAAACGATGGCACAGCGGAGATGGTGAGCACCCTGTTTCCAGCAGTGCAGTTCATAGTCAATAAGGTAAATCGCGGTTTTGCCGCGGCTAATAATCAAGGATTAGCCGCCGCCCGCGGCCGCTATATCCTTTTTCTAAACCCGGATGCGGAGTTGATAGGCGGCGCCCTATGGCAAATGTACGAGTTTATGCAAGAGCAGCCGCTGGTTGGCCTGGTTGGCCCGAAACTGGAGAATCCGAACGGCTCCCTGCAGCGCTCTTGCCGACGTTTTCCAACTTTTTGGTCGGCCTTCATGATCCTCTTGAAGCTGCACAATTTTTTCCCAAATAGTCTGCCCATAAGACGATATTACATGTGGTCGTTTAAATATCAGACGATGCGGCGCGTTGATCAAGTGATGGGCGCCTGTATGATGATTAATCGTAAAGTTTTGGACGAAGTGGGTTATTTTGATGAAAAATTTTTTATTTTTTTTGAAGAAGTGGATCTCTGCAAAAAAATTAATGAGGCCGGCTATATTATTTTCTTTTACCCCGAGGCGGTGGTGCGGCATCACCGTTCCAGCGCCTTTCAGCAGCGGCGGATTCTCTGGCGGCAATGGCATTTTGCCAGAAGTTCTCGCCGCTATTTTTGGAAGCACCATGGCGTATTGCCAGCTAGCTTACTTGCCATCGTGTCTTTTATCTCTTTGGGTCCGGCATTAATCTTGACGTTTATCAACTCCCTTGGCGTACGACTGGCCAAGAATGAGAATTTATAGAAGCCGTCATGACAAAAACTGAAGTTCAATATTGGATCGCGGGATTACTATTGGCCGACCTTTTGTCTTTTTTGGGACATTATGAACCAACGGTCAGTCAAGCGCTGTTTATTATCGCCGTAACTGCTTTTTTGGTTGTATCCTTAAGGAATCTGGAGCTGGCTCTATTAATTACTCTGGCTGAAATTTTTGTGGGGTCAAAGGGATATCTTTTTTTGTTTACCTATAACGATATTACTATCTCCTTTAGATTGGCGGCGTTCATAATTCTGTTCTTGGTAAGCTTACAGCAGATAAAAAATTTAGACAAAGAAGCAATTTTAAAATTAGTGGGATGGGCCAAACCAATATTGGCCCTGGGCTTTATTGTCTTTCTGTCCTTTATTCGCGGACTCGCTCACGGCTATGGATTTTGGCAGGTATTTTTTGATGCCAATGCTTATTTTTTCCTCGGGCTCCTTCTGCCCTTATTTATCGTCACCCAAAAAAAAGAATTCTTGGAGCGTGTGGCCTATCTTTTATTCTACAGCGCCGTTTATTTGTCGGTCAAAACGCTTTTGCTATTGTATTTTTTTACTCATCAGTTTGAGTTTTTTCTGCCTGATCTTTATCAATGGGTACGCCATAGCGGGGTAGGGGAGATTACCTGGACAACCACCGGCGCTTGGCGCATTTTTATACAAAGTCAAATTTACGTATTAGTGGCTTGGTGGATGGTCGCCTCAAAAAGCGAACCAGATTATTCTATTTTAATATCGCCCAAAATTATCTTTATCCTTAGTTTATTTATGTCTGCTTTGCTCATTAGCTTTTCTCGCAGCTTTTGGTTTGGTTTAATCTTAAGCATGGGCGCGGTGGGCTTCTGGAAACTATATAATCGCCAATTTAAAGAATTGGCCATGTTAACAATGGCGAGTATTATCAGTTTCGTTTTGGGAATCGTCATTATTATAGGGGTCATGAAAATACCACTGCCGGCCGCCAGCACCGACGGAACTTTAAATTTGTCGGAGCGTCTGCAAATTGAGGAAGCGGCCTCCAGCCGCTGGAATTTACTAACTCCTCTCTGGTCAGCTGTCAAAAAAAATATGATTTGGGGAGCCGGCTTTGGCGCCGCCGTTACCTATACCAGCAACGATCCTCGCGTGCGCAGTCTTTCCCCGGATGGGCGATATACAACGACGGCCTTTGAATGGGGCTATCTTGATATTTGGTTAAAAATCGGCCTCCTTGGTCTAGCGGTATATGTCTGGATAATTTGGAAAATATTTTCCGCGGCCAGTCAAACGTTAAATTTAAATAGCTCTCTGGCGGGGTTATTGACTGGTTTATTGGCGGTGGCGGCCGTTCATGTGGCCAGTCCTTATCTAAACCATCCGCTGGGCTTGGGGCTGGTTCTGCTTCTTTATACCCTCACTGTCAGCCGGCCTGATTTTAAGCGTTTTTATGGATGAGATATTGTGCATTGACAAAACAATTGGTAACTGCTATACTGCTTTCAACGTTTAAAGCCACGAACGATTTTAACAAACAGCGAGTTTCCATCGCCAAGTTAAATAGTCGAGCTTTAGAACGAATCCCTACTGGGACGAAAGCGAGGTGACTATTTAACATGGCATTCCAAAATGATGGAAACTACGCCCCTCAAGGACAGGGCGGTTTCTCCGGCGGACGCGGATTCGCGCCGCGACCGATGGTTGATGTATCAAGCATGGGTTTGAAGTGCGCGAATTGCGGCATGGATATTAAAGAACTGCCGTTCCAGCCGTCTACTGACCGACCTGTCTATTGTCGCGATTGTAATCGTCAGCGCCGGCAAAATTTCAGCGGACCGCGCAACCGTTACTAAGAATTAAAATTCTTTAATCAACAACCCCGCCGAGGCGGGGTTGTTGTGTTATGGCAACTGAATAATTATATCATGATAACCTCTGAAAAATTGTTCTGCCATCAACGGCATTTTGCCTTCCACCTGTAGTTTATTAATTTTCAGGGAGCCGTTAGCGGCGGCCACACCCAGCGTATGATTTAGCCAAAAAAATGTGCCGGGTGTAAGGGCTGGCGCGGGCGCAGAGAATAATTCCACCTCAAGCAATTTAATAATTTTATCTTGTTTGTTTATTTTCCGGCGCCACCATATACCCGGCCAAGGATAATAAGCACGCCACTTGCGCTCAATGGTGACGGCTGACTTATTCCATATTATTTCACCATCAGTGCGTTTGATTAATTTATGGTAAGTAGCTAACTCATGGTTTTGCTCTTGGGGCTGAATTTGCCCGGCCAAGAACGCTGGTATGTATTTTACAACCATGGCCGCGGCCTGCTGGGCTAAATTTTGCTCAAGATCAACCGCCCTCTCCCAGCCAGTCAAGGTATAGCTTTCCTGGGCAATGATTGGCCCATGATCCATTTTTGCATCCATTAAAATTATAGAAACGCCGGTAGCAGTATCGCCGTTAAGTATGGCGGCAGCAATTGGCGCCGGACCGCGGTGTTTGGGCAGAAGAGACGGATGAATGTTTATGGCGCCGCGGCTTGGAATTTTTAAAATATTTTCTGGGATAATTTGCCCATAATCGGCGACAATCATTAAATCCGCCTGACCATCAATAAATTTATCGTTTAAATCCTCTAGGCGCTGAGGGGTTAAAATGTTTAGCTTGATTTTTTTAGCGGCGGCCTCAACCGCTGAAGGTATGAGCAGTTGTTTTTTGCCGCTCGGACGCGGCGGCTGGCTAATAACTAAAACTATATTGCTGGCGTCGGCCAGCGCCAACAAACTGGGAACAGCGAATGGGCCTGTTCCAACAAAGATCAACTTTGCTTTGCTCATAATTCAGCCGACGTCCCTACCGAAGCGATCCACTTGGCCCGATCAATAAATAATACGCCATTCAGATGGTCCAATTCATGCTGAATAATGCGCGCTGTTAATCCCTCGGCCTTAAATGACACTTTTTTGCCTTCTCTGGTGTAGGCCCGATAGCGAATCGTTTTTGAGCGTTTGACCGGTCCAAATAATCCGGGAACAGAGAGACAACCCTCCTCCATGACTTCTTTGCGAAATGATTTGTATATAATGACCGGATTTATGAGAGTAGCGGCTTGCTTGCCCGAGGCCACGATAATTAAACGCAGACCTTGCCCGATCTGCGGCGCGGCCAGTCCCACACCATCAGCTTGCCACATCGTGGCGATCATGTCTTCCGCTAAATCCTGAAAAATTTTTTCCGTCAACACTTTCAAATCAACTTCTTTGGCTCTTTGTCTGAGAAGGGGATTGGGGTGGCGAAGAATTGGAAGTATTTTAAGCATGGCTAGATTATGATATATAATTTTTAATCTGTCTATTTTTTGTACTAACTAATAGACACCGGATCAACGTCAATTTTCCAATTGGCGTCAAGGTGCGGCCAGAGCTGATTTAATTTATAATCAAGCGGCGCTTTTATTAAAACTGTTTTTTTATTTTTTTGCTGGTCCAGGTTAACGATATTTAAATTATGATCGTCCTCAATTGACCGCGGCAAAACAAATTGCTGATTGGCGGCGGTTAGCTTAATGAGACGCGCGTAGGGCGGGTAATGAAACCTCTTTCTGTCATAAAGTTCGTGTTTGGCAAATTCGCTCTCTTGGCCGGATTTAACGGCTTTAATCGCCGGATGTTCAGGCAGATTGGTCTCAACATAGCAATATTGTTTAGCGGCGGCCCATAATTGATGGATTGCGGTTAGGCCATCCTCATTGGCATGCCATTGGGGCGACAAAAACAAGCTCTCGGCCTGCATTATAGTCACTGTATTAAATAAGGGCAGAGCCCAGAGGCGAGGCAAAATTATAGAGGTGGCAACGGTGATCTCCACTTGGTTGGATTTAATCTTATTGAGCAGGGCAAAAAGATTACTGCTCTTTTTCAAAGAATCACGATCCAAGCGCTGAATTATTTTGTTTGGAAATTTATGTTTTAGCTCCTCTAAAATTCTTTCAATGCCCAACCCAAAATATCGCAATTTTAAACCATGGCAGTGGGGGCAAGAGTTGAGGTTATTTTCTATGTGACCGCATTTCTGGCACTTAAGGGCAGCGGCCGAATGCTCGGCCGAAGTTGGGTCCTGCGGCTGAACCCCGCTCGGCGGAACGGGGGCGGGAGTGAAGCTCCACGGCTTTACAGCCGTGGCTTCTTGCCGAACGGGGTTCCGTGGAGCGGAACCCCGCACCGTCCCGCCAAGCGGGACTGGTGCGTGGGTAAAATAAGTTAAAAATGAATGGCATGCAGAACAGCGAAAAGCATATTGACAATCATTGCATAAAACAGCCGCATAACCAAGACGATTTACAAAAACTAAACTTTGAGCGCTCGTTGAAGATTGGCCAATGGCTTTGAGAGCGGCCTCGGGAATAATTGCGGCCCGATTTTCCTCACGAGAAACACGGCGGTCCAAGATGATTAATTTTGCTTTGGCGCCAGCTTGAATCCTGCCAAGAATTCTATTTTTCGGCCAAAGAGGCGGTAAAATCCGCGTTGTTAAAAACGGCACTTGCTCAAACGCCGTCAATCTCTCGGCCAAATATCTGGTGTCATAATATGGCTGTTGATCCCATGATTTATAATTATCATCCGCTTCGTCAAAAAGGATAACTGACCGCAGGGACTTGAATGGTAAAAATGGCCCGCTCCGCGTAGCAAATATGACGCTGGCCTCTCCAGTGCTGATGCGCATCCAGTCAAGGCCTAGCTGACTGATTGGCGCGCGAGAAGACCAAATTACCAAAGCGAACTCATTAAAATATTTTTCATAAGACTTTTTGGCAATCTCTGCTGACTCATTGTCCGGAAAAAGCAAAAGGACTTGACCTCTATTTTTGAGGCGGCGACGTATATATTCAATGAACAAAGGATGACGCGGATCATAAAGAGAGCCAATAATGGTTAGCTTGCTCCGTGCTCCGAGAAGCAGTCGCAAAGTGCGGCGATTGATCTTGGCCAAAGGCAGGGCAGTTGATTTTTGACGATGGCGCTGATTTTTAGCCTGCTCGCCCTGCCGCGGCGGGACGAGGTGGATTTTGGCCGTCAGCCGCGAGACTACAGTTTTGTAAGCCAAGGTTCGGCTGGCGCCATAATGATTTTCTAATTCATCAATAAGCCCCCGCTGGCCAAAGGTCAGCGGGGGATAGGGGAGAACTGCTTTAATACCTAATATTTTTTTTATCGCCGTTTTTTGCTCATGGTATATCCTCACCGCCGCACCTTGTATGTTTTGGCGGCGAAAAGGTATGATCACAAGCTGGCCCGGTTTTATGTTTTTTTGAAGACCAACCGGCAGGCGATAAGTAAATTCCTGGTCAATACCCCGCGGTAAATATTTGATGGGAACAACGTCGGCGAACATGATCACAATTTAAGATTAATGACCATATGACCGATACCAAACGGATTCTCGTAAGATAATATCTCTGGAGTGTAATGTGTGTTTTTCACTATGCCAAATAGCAGCAAAAGCGGACGCACAGCGCATTCTTTAACCTCTAGCAGTGTTTCCTTTTTAAAACGAGCCAAGGTTAAAGGATGCTTTTTGGATATGGCCTCCAGCACTCTTTGGTCAAACGTTTTGGCCTTGGCTGAATAGCCGGCCGGCGACAGTTCACTTAACCGATGAGATAAGTTGAGCGAGGCCACCAAAGCGATTCTTGTTTTTTCCTGATAAATCGGCCGCCGCAATCTTTCACCAATAATAAATTCCGGCTTATCGTCTTCTATGGTATCATTGATGGGCACAAGTTTTATATTTGGCTGGCTCTTCAATAAATAAAACAGGGTAGTGCTAATGCTCCCGTCCAGTTTTTCTTGGCTTGAAATTGTGACAGGATACTTTTCGCGCAGTGTGTCAAAACGGTGTTTTAAATGGTGGGCCATGGCAATATCACCCGGCATGCTGAAACCTGCACCGTATTCACCGAACTCTTCAAAATTGGCCAGGTAGCGGGCATGAATGTTAAAGGTGAGCGATTTAGAATTACTGCTTGGGTTAAGCGGGTGGTTTGACAAAATAATAATAGTTTCCGGTTTGGCGGCCATAAGCTGTTGAGTGACGGCTTGCATGGCCTCAATTGTTTTGGACAGATTATTAGTATTTTTCTTGCCGATTGAGGGAATCAATAGCGGCGAGTGCGGTACAATGGCAGCAAAGACTAGGGCCATATTAGAGTATTTATTAATTTAATTTTAACCGGTAATAGGCGGGCCATCAGGATGGACGGCTAAGGCGTCTGGCGTCGTCACAATGATATTTGACCACTGGTAACCAAGGTCTTTAAAGATTTCGGCGGAAGCGATGGGGCGCTTTTGCCCGTTTGATATAACATAAACCGTAGGTTGATTGGGGGCAGTCACTAATTCAGCGTCTTTAAATTTAACCGGTTCACCAGTATAATATTTTTCCAAGGCGGCCGGCGGCACTGGCTTTATGGGATATCGCGCGAAACGGTTGCGCAGTATTTCTCTTGACTTGATGGGATGCTTGACGCCATAGGATACATAATATACGCCGCCGGTCGTTTTATCCTGCATGAGCTCTCCTAAGGGCTTGGCATCGGCTGTGGTAATAGGCACACCCTCAAAGTATAAATTAATATCATCCCAGCCGGCATCAATAACCTCTTCAGGATTAAACCCCAGAGCGCGGAAAATTTCACGAGAAGCAATGCCGCGGCGCTTATCATCCACTAACAAAAAGACTGTTCCTCTGGGCGAGCGCAGCAGCGAGTAATTTGGAAATTTAATTGGTAAACCAATATCATAACGCAAGATATCATTGGTGGAAACAGTCACGATTTTTTTGGCATCGTAATCAGAAAATAAGGCGGCCTTGGATGTGACCAAGCGAAGCTCTCCATTAGTCAGCAGCCAAATATTTTCAGTGCCGCGCTCTTGTAAGAGCGTTCCGTTGGGATAATTTCTGGCAAAATATTCATTCCATTTAATCCAAAAATTACGGTTGCCATTAAGGTGCGGGGTATAGATGTATAAATTGGCCGTGGCCTGCGTGGCTGGCGTCACGATGGTATCGTCAATCAGTCTGGCTTCGCCGCGCTTAACGCCAAATTCCGCTGGATGCTCAAGGTAATAGAGCTGGCGCCAGGCGGCCCGATCAACCTGAACGGCGAATCCCTTAAATTTTTGAATGGCCGGATCATCAGTACTGCATCCATCGCAAACCGCATAGCCGGCGGCCCAATCTAAATCACGCGGCGATGGATTAGAATTCTCCACCAAACTTTGCTCGCGCTGCAAAAGTACAATCAAGAATTTTGGGTTGATTCTATAACTATTCGCGGCGCGCCAAATAATTTCTGAAGCATCTCGCTCAATGCCGTCAACATCCTTGGTCCGATATGATGATAAAATACCGCTCTTGCCGCCAAGAAACCTCCTGATTGAATCTACCGACATTGACTCATAGTCAGTCAGTTCCCAATCGTCAATGATGAAATTTGGATTAAATGGTTTCCCCGCCGATTCATTATTTTGCTCTTGGGCACGGGCTGGTTGAAAGATAAAAAAAGCTAATAAAAATATTAGCCAAACATTAGTACGTAATTTCATGCTTGATATTATACTTTATTGCACGAGCTCTGACAATACAGCCAGACCGTTATTGTTGCGGGGTCATTTTACTCTACGAGGATTTGGTTTTATTTTTAACTGATTTAATATTAATTCCTTTATCGTCACTGTCTACGATCACCTCGGAATTTTCCGATATCTTTCCTTCAACAATTTTTTTAGCCAAGGGGTCGAGCAGGAGATTCTGAATCGCTCTTTTTAGCGGCCGCGCTCCATATTCAGGATTGTAACCCTGTTTGCTTATGAACGCTTTTGCCGCTTCTGATACTTTGATAGTAATATTTTTCTCTTTCAACCGCCCCTGCACCTTAAGCAATTGCTTATTAACAATTTCCGCAAGCTTATCTTCGGCGAGATGATGGAAAACGATTATATCATCAATGCGGTTTAGAAATTCCGGTTTAAAATGCTCTTTTATTACAGCCATAACTTTTTGCTCCATCTCTTCTTCGTTGTCCTGCGGGCCCGCACGTCGCTTGGCCTCAGCAAAACCAAGCGTGTACTCATGAATCACTTGATTGCCCAAGTTAGAGGTCATAATAACGATGGTATTTTTGAAATTTGTCACTCTGCCCTTGGCGTCGGTTAGTCGTCCATCGTCTAATATTTGCAGCAAAATATTAAATACGTCCGGATGCGCTTTCTCAATTTCGTCAAAAAGTATAACGGCATACGGCCGGCGGCGAATTTTTTCCGTCAGCTGTCCGCCTTCCTCATAACCAACATAGCCGGGCGGAGAGCCGATCAATTTTGCCACGCTGTGTTTTTCCATATATTCAGACATATCCACACGCACCAGCGCTTGCTCATCATTAAACATAAATTCAGCCAAGGCCTTGGCTAACTCTGTTTTACCCACCCCGGTCGGCCCCACAAACATGAAGCTTCCAATTGGCCGATTTTCTTCGCCGATGCCGACGCGTGAACGGCGCAAAGCATTGGCCGCCGAAATAATGGCCTTGGCTTGACCCACTACGCGATTATTTAATTCTTCTTCAGCTCTCGCTAATTTATGCGTTTCTTCTTCCAGCATTTTTGTCACCGGAATGCCTGTCCAACGGGCCACTACCGCGGCAATATCGCGCTCCATTATTTCTTCTTTTAAAATGCGCTGACCGCTTTCTTTTTGCATGGCTATTAATTTCGCTTCCTGTTTCTTAACTTCTTTTTCCAAATCGGGAATCTGCCCGTAACGAATTTCCGCCACGCGCTGAAACTGCGCCTGCCTTTCCGCTATCTCGGCTTCCTGTTTCAGTGTTTCTATTCTCTTTTTGGCTTCGCGAATTTTACCAATGGCTTCTTTTTCATTTTTCCAATGCACGGATAATTGATTATTTTTCTCCTGCAAAGAAGCGAGCTCCGACTCAAGAGCGCGTCGGCGCTCCACTGATGAAACTTCAGTTTCATTTAGCAGGGCCTGTTTTTCGATTTCCAGCTGAATAATCCGCCGCTTCAGTTTATCCAATTCTGTGGGCATGCTGTCAATTTCCATGCGCAGAGACGAAGCCGCTTCGTCTATCAGATCAACGGCTTTGTCCGGCAGAAATCTATCCGTTATATAACGCGCCGACAAATTGGCCGCCGCCATAATGGCTGCGTCCGTAATG
>Ga0209343_10002351_pt1 | contig 24521 bp, 20 predicted proteins | sample RifCSPlowO2_02_FD_184026 | JGI IMG/M metagenome (GOLD analysis project Ga0209343, IMG submission 184026) | Groundwater microbial communities from Rifle, Colorado - Rifle CSP2_plank lowO2_0.2 (SPAdes) (version 2) | ecosystem: Environmental > Aquatic > Deep subsurface > Groundwater | place... | reverse complement strand
CCGATTGGCGCATGCAGCGTCAACGGGTCGATCCCCGTCAGCTTCTTCAGCCTTGTTGAGCTCGCGCATCGACACGATCGCCGCTTTGTCCGGGTTCGCCTGCTTCACGGCCAGGAAGAGATCGCCGGGACGCTGGCCATCCCACGCCATGATCGCGTCGGCGACCCGAACGAGCGCGGCCGCGTTCGCGTCCTGCGCCGCCTCAGGGTGGAGCGTCAGGAGAGGTGTGAAGACGCAAAGCCACAGCGTGACGAGGGCTGAGAAGCCGAGACGGAGGCCCATAACGGAACACCTCTCCCTCGGAAAAATCCCCATCTGATCGCGGGTTCTTCCGCAGTGCGCCAACTGGATTCAACTTGCGCCAGTCGTTGGCGTGTCGCCTGGTGTTATGCGCGTGTGAACGCCGTCGGGGCCCGCAACTTTCGGACCGCGCGCGCCCTGGACTCTGGCGCGCGTGTTCGGAAGCGAATTGTTCACTGATTGTTCCGCGAGCGTTTCAACCGTTCACCGCATCAGCAGCAGCACGTCTGCAAACTTCTGGTCCAGCAGCGTCGCGCCAGCGAACTGGCAATGTCGCAGTTCCTCCTGCGTACAGTCGATGACGATGAGTCGCTCGCGTGGGAGTTCGGGCCCTCCCCGAACCTCCAGCTCGTCGTACCATCAAACGGTTCATGGACCCATTCGGCCGATTGCGTGTCTAACGCTGTAGTCCGCCTTACCCAGGAGCCAGTGGGTACCGCATGCGCCCGTTCCTTCGCGACCTGACGTGCAGTTTTCGCGCACTTCGCGCAACGCCCGCAGTCGCTCTCGCCGCTGTTCTCACAATCGCTCTTGGCACCGGCGTCAACACCGCGGTCTTTGCCGTCGCCTACGGCGTGCTGCTTCGGCCACTCCCCTGCCCTGAACCGTCGCGCATTGTCGTCGTGTCGTTCCATGCGCCGAACGGGAACGAGTTCGGGGTCCCGTTGACCGAGATCGAGGATTGGCAGCGCCGTGTCCGCGCGTTCGAGGCGACGGGGGCCTACAGCGTCGCCGAGTTGACCATTCGCGGCATTGGCGAGCCGCGTCTCGTCAGGACGGGCCTGGTCACGCCTTCGTTCTTCGAGGTCCTTGGCGTGGCCCCGCGCGCCGGCCGCTCGCCCTCGGCATCCGATCCCGACGAGTGGATGGTTCTCGCCAGCCGGTTGTCGCCCGCCCATTCGGGGCAAGACTCCGCGCTGCTGCTCGGCAGCCCGGTCATGGCGGGCGACCGCGGCTTTCACGTATCGGCAATCATGCCGCCGGAGTTCGGGTTTCCGGCGGAGGACGTCGCAGCCTGGATTCCAGCCGCCCCGCTGAGCCGGATCCACCTGGCGTCGGGCAGGGAGATACCCCGCACCTTCCGGCTGATCGGCCGGCTCAAGGATGGTGTGAGCATCGAACAGGCGCGCGACGATGCGCAGCGGGCGTTTTCGCAGGTGGCGACCACAGACAGAGGCACGACCGAGTTGCGGACCCTCGACGATGTCCTTTTCGGGAAGGTCCGTCCTGTCCTCAACGCGCTCGTGGCGGCAGCCATCCTGGTCCTGCTCGTGGCCTGCGGGAACGTGGCCACGCTCCTGGTCAGTCGCGCCGTGGCCCGCAAGCGCGACCTGGCCGTCCGGCTGTCGCTCGGCGCCAGTCCCTGGCAGCTTGCGCGCGTCGCCCTCGCCGAGAGTCTGCTGATAGCCGCTGCCGGTTCCGCGCTCGGCATTGCGCTCGCCCTTGCGTGCGTGCGCCTGTTCGTCCGCGCCGCCGCCGGGGTCATTCCGCGAGTGGACGCGATTGCCGTTGACCTGCCCGTCCTGGCTGCAACCGTGCTCGTCGCCTTTGGCGTCACGCTCGTCTGCGGACTCGCGCCCGCCATTCATGCCATCCGCTCCGATTTCGCTCCCGCCTTCGGCAGTTCGCGCACGAGTGCGTCCCGGGGCGCCCGTCTCACGCGACGGGCCCTCATCGTCGCGCAGATAGCGATCTCGATCGTGCTCCTCAGCGGCGCCGGCCTGATTGCGCGCACGGTGTTCGGTCTGATGTCCGACCGCGCAGGTGCCGATCCGGATCGCGCCCTCGTCGTGAAGCTGATGCTGGCCGATACCCCACGCTTCGATCTGGCGTCGCGCATGCCGGCGATCAGGGAAGTGCTGCGGAGCGTGCGCCTACTGCCAGGCGTCGAGCACGCCGCGATCGGCACGAACATTCCGCCGCGCGTGTCGCAGATTTCGTTCAGCGTCGAAGTCACGTCCGACGGCCGTTCCGAGGATCACCGCGTGCACCTGGCGTCCGTGACCAGCGACTTCTTCGAGGCGCTGGGAACCAGCGTGCTCGAGGGACATGGGATCACCGAAGCCGACGAGCAGCGCGACGGACCCGTCATCGTCCTCAGCGAATCGGCGGCACGACTGCTCTCGCCAGGAAGGAGCCTCGTCGGGCGCGAGCTGCCCTGGCCGCTGCCGGCGGGGGCGGGAAAAGGAAAACGGCCTCTCGTGGTCGGCGTGGTCCCTGACGTGAAGTACGGCGGCCTCGATGCTCCGGCTTTCCCCGCCATCTACACAAGGTGGGCCGATCTGCCTGCGAGCGTTGGGCACCTGCTGGTACGCACGTCCGGCGATCCCGCGTCGCTCGCAACGACGCTCAGGAAAACCCTGAGGAACGTCGCCCCGTCGCTTGCCGTGACTGACATCCGCACGCTCCGACAGGAATACGCCACCTCGATTGCCGATCGCCGAATCCGCCTTATTCCGGCTGTGGGCTTCGCCGTTCTCGCGATTGCCGTGGCGCTGGTCGGCCTTGGCGGGCTGCTGGCCCGGGCTGTGACCGAGCGGCGTCGCGAGCTGGCGATCAGGACTGTCCTCGGGGCCTCGCCACGAGAGGTCATCGGGATCATCGTTCGAGAAGGGATCCTGCTGGCCGCGGCCGGGGTGATTCTCGGGCTCGGTGCGGGAGCCGGGGCGGCCAGGTGGCTGCGGTCGCTCCTCTACGGCGTGAGTCCTCTCGATCCGCTCACGTTCGGCGGCGTGGCGGTGTTCGTCACTGCAGCGGCGCTGCTCACGTCGTTCCTTTCCGCCCGTCGCGCGGCGAGGGTCGAGCCGCTCGAGCTGCTGCGGTCGGAGTAGCCCCGCGAGCGAGTGAGTCGGGGGGTCCGGCGGGGCGAAGTCCCCCCGTGTAAGTGAAGCACGCCGACGGCCCATCCGTAGCACCGAAGTAGACATTGATGAACATCACCCTTCACATCCCGGATTCGATCGCCAGAAGCCTTCGCGTCCCTGAGGCGGAGGCCGAGCAACGGGTGCGGCAGGAACTCGCCGCCGCGCTCTATGCGAGGGGTCTCCTTTCGTTCGGGAAGGCATCGGAACTTGCCGGCGTCAGCCGTTTCGCCTTTTCCGATGTCGTTGCCCAGCGTGGGATCCCCCGGCATTATGGCCAGCAGGAACTGAACGAAGACGCCGCCTATGCCGGCGGTCAGTAACACGTCCCCAGTCTTCAACCTCCCCTGCATCGGTCGGCTGGATCTTCTTCGTGTGCAACTCGGCGCGATGTTGTGTTTACGCATGACCTGAACTTCGGCACGTTGCTCGCGCTGACGCGCGACAGCGGCCCGAGCGTCATTCAAGTCCGCACCCACGACGTCCTCCCCGCACACCTCGAACAGCTCGCCATCACGGCCACTCGGACGTATGAGCCGCAGCTGCAGCAAGGTGCGATCGTCACGGTCGATGAATCGCGCAGCAGGGTGCGGATCCTGCCCATCGGTTCCTGGAAGGGATAAGCGCTCGGAACCTGGTGACGGCTCGCCGCCCTTGGCTTGTGGCTGCATGCGTCCGCGCCACACGGTGTTGACATGTATGATAACTTTGTTGTCTAAATCATGAGGCCACGCCATCGTCCCGCGCCGCTGGGTGAGTTCGAGCTGCTCGTGTTGCTCGCGACGCTGAGCCTGGGCGACCAGGCGTACCCGGTCTCGGTGGCCCGCGAGATCGAGGCGCGGACGGGCCGGAAAGCGTCACGCACGACGGTGCTGATCACGCTGGAGCGGATGGAAGACAAAGACCTCGTCAGCTCGCGGTACGGCGAGCCGACGCCAGAACGCGGTGGACGGCCGAAGCGGTTCTTCCGGGTCAAGCCACGAGGCGTTCAGGCGACACGGGATTCGCTCGAGCGCATCGAGACGCTGACCTCGGGACTCGAGTTCGTGCTGAAGAGCAGGTGAAGGGAATCATGCCCGTCCCGATCCGTCCGCTCGCGTGGCTCTTGCGAATGATGTCGTCGCGCCACGCGGCGAACGCCGCGATTGGCGACGTGCTCGAAGACCTCGCCGAGCGCCGCGACGCCGGTCGCTGGCCGCGTCATCCCGCGCTGTGGGCCAATCTGCAGATCATTCGGGCAATCCGGCTGGAGATGCTCGCCGCCGCGCCGCGGCTGCTCCGCTCGGCCGGCCTGATCCTGCGCGACGCGCGACGCGCGATTCGCGCCGCTCCCGCCCACTCGCTGTTCGTCGTCCTCATCCTCGCTGCCGGAATCGCCCTGGGAACCGTCACGTTCTCGGTCGTCGACGCCGTGGTCCTGAAGCCGCTCCCCGTCGAGCATCCGGAGCGATTGGTGTCCATTCCGACGCGAGATCAGGACTTCAAGCAGCGCATCACGCCGGAGATTTATTGGCGGCTCCACGAGCACCTGGACAGCGTCGAGGACCTCGCCGCCCGGATGAACATGACCGGCACAATGGCCACCGTGGCTGGGATCACGGACCAAGTGACCGTCACGCGCGCCAGCGCCGACATCTTCCGGATGCTGCGATTGTCGCCGGCGATCGGCCGGTTCTGGACCGCGGACGACGAGCGGCGAGGCAACACGGACGTCGCGGTGCTGGGCTACCGGTTCTGGCGGCAGCAGCTCGGCGGCGACCCATCGGTGCTCGGCAAGGACGTGTCGATCGGCACGCGAACCTCCACCGTGATCGGCGTACTGTCGTCCGCCAGCGATCACCCGGAGGTCGCGGATCTGACCAACGCTCCCATCTGGGTGCCAATGGTCGTGCCTCGAACGCCGTCGGAATCGGTGCTCGCCATCGTGGCGCGCATGCGGCCGGGTGTGACGACCGCTCAGGTCGCCGGCGACGTACAACGCCTGGCCGAGGCACCTGACTGGCAGCCTGCGGTCAGACGGCTGCTCGACCTCTACGTGGCGCCGGTCCGCCACTGGATGCTGCTCGCCCTCGGCGCCGCGGCCCTCGTGGTCCTCGTCGCGTGCGCGAACGCCGCCAACCTGATGCTCACGCGGTCCGCCGCGCGCACCCAGGAGATGGCGATCCGCGCGTCGCTCGGCGCCTCGCGCCGGCAGATCGCGCTGGCGGTGCTGGCCGAAGGCCTCTTGCTGTCACTTGGGGCGACCACTGGCGCGCTGCTGTGCTCGATCGCCGGTGTGCGCCTGGCGAAAGTCGCCGTCACGACCGCGCTCCCCGGGATGTTCCGAGCCTCGACGATCTCCCTGAACGGCCGCGTGCTCGCCGCGGCGATGGCCTGCGCCGTCGTCACCGGCGTGCTGTGCTCGCTCGTGCCCGCGTGGCAGACGTCCCGGGCGCCGGTGTCCACGCTGCTCAAGGACAGCGAAGCCCCCACCGCGACCGGTCGCCGCCGCTGGCGCAGCACGTTCCTCACCGCGGAGATCGCGACCGTCGTCGTGCTGCTGGTCGTGTCGTGGCTCTTCGTCGTGAGCCTGATCCGGGTCACCCGCATCGATCTCGGGATCGATCGCACCAACCTGCTCGCGGTCATGCCGCGGCTCGCGTTTCGAGCTCCTGTGGACGAGGTCCGGCAGCGGATCGAGAGCGTGCCCGGCGTGTCGGGTGTCGCGCTGTCGAGGGCGGCCTCGCTGCCGCTCTTCGGCCGGGCGTTCCACGGCGCGTGGTGGACGACGACGCTGGAGCGCGCCGACGGGACCTCCGGCGCAGGATCCTCAGTCAAGGCCCTGCAATATCGCGTGACGCCCAACTACTTCGCCGTCGCGGGCCTGCGGTTCTCGCGAGGCGGGACCTGGCAGGCCGACGCGGCTGGCGGTCCGCCCGCCATCGTCCTCGACGAACAGGCGGCTCGCCGCCTGTTCGGAGACGAGGATCCGATGGGACGGCAGGTGCGCGCCACCGAGCCGGCTGGCATCTTCACCCTCGTCGGGACGGTTCCTCACGTCTACGCGCGCGGTGCGGAAGAGGACGACCCGCCGGCGGCGTACTTCAACCTGAAGCCCGATCCGGCCAGGATCTTCGCAGGGCTGCTCGTCAGGGCGTCGCGGCCGCCCGAACAGATGCTGCCGCTGCTGACGGAGGTGCTCGAGCCGGTGGGGCCCGACCTCAAGGAGCCTTTCGTGTTCGCCGCCGACGAAGCCGTCAGGAGGCTCACCGCGACGCGGCGGTTCAACGCGGGGCTCATGTCGGTCTTCGGACTCGTGGGAATGTTGATCGGCGCGGCCGGCGTCTACGCCGTCATGACGTCGTTCGTCGCGCAGCAGACCCGTGAGATCGGTGTGCGAGTGGCGCTCGGTGCAACGCCGGCGCGAATCCAGCGTGCCATGCTGGCGCTGGCGTGGCGTCACCTGCTGGCTGGCCTCGCGCTTGGGGTGCCGGTCGCGTGGTGGCTCTCGCGCGGGTTGACAGCGCTCCTCTTCCAGGTCACGGCCGCCGATGCGTCGGTCTACGCCGGCGTCGCCGCGCTCCTGAGCGGGGTCGGACTCATGGCTGCATGGATCCCGGCGCGCCGCGCCGCCAGGATCGATCCGATCGTCAGCCTTCGGCGCTAGGAGTCTTGACCCCAAGAAGTCTGACTGTTTGAGTCAAGTTTTTCAGGCGGCAAGTTTGACCTCCTCGAGGAACTGCGCGAGCGCGGCATCGAGTCGATCGAAGGCGCGCTGGGCGCTGGGCGACCCCGACGGCTGCAGCGAGCAGGCTGGTCGGAGCGCGCGCGTGTAGAGGCGCGCGTAGAACATCGCGACCTGGGCGCCGGTCGGGGTGATGCGATACCGGTGGCTGCGCGGCACACGCTCGATGAGGCCGTGCAGCCGGAGCCGACGAAGATCGTAGGTCATCGAGCCGGCCGAATAGGTCTCCGGATCTCGACCTTGGAGTTGCGCGAGGTGATCGCGGAATTCCCGATGCCGAAAGCCCGTGGGCGCGAGGGCGACGAGACAGAGCGCGTGCATGAGCGCGTGCACGCGACGATCCCCGAAGCGCAGACCCGCGGCGCGTTGATCGTGGACGACGACCGGGGACGTGACGGCGTGCAAGCGGTCTTCACCGATCAGGCAGTCGTGGCTCAGAGATTCGACGCGCAAGAGGCGCCGGTTGGCGGCAAAGCCGATCTCCCGCAGCGCGGGCAGATTGCGGAGCGCACGACCGATACGGAAATCGTAGGTGTCATTGATGGTGGTTTCGGTGCGAAGGGCCTGACCTTCTTTGTGGTACTGCTTGACCTTGGACTTTTTGTACTGCACGTGGAGCGACGGGACGACCCCGTCCGTCAAGACGCGGGTGCGGAAGCGTCCCGGGGTGCGGCGCGTGACGCGCCGGTCGAAGATCAGTTGCATCTGATCGGGGCGGCCGATGTCGAGATTCTCCCGGATGACCTCTTCGAAGAAACAGCGCCCCGTGAGCGGGCGATCGAGGACTTGGGTCAAGGCGAACTCCGCTTGCAGGATCGAGAGCTGGTACCGATAGCCCGCGGCCCGGTGCGCCGCGGCGAACGGATGCGGGAGTCGGCGCAGCCATTTGCGGAAGACGGCCTCGATCTTGGCGGCGTCGAGCGTATCGGCGATCCGTTGCACGCGGGCGGATTTGTCACTCGAGCGGATCCCATTGTCCAGCGGCTCGAACGGCACCTCCCGCTGCGTCAGCTGGCGCTTTAACCACTCGTGCCCATTCAGACAGAGCTTCGCGGGGTAGGGAAAGTAGGAGCAGAACTTGATGAACAGCGGGCCGAAGTCCTTGTCGACGAGGTAGACGTAGTAGTGGTTGACCATCGCCGTCGAGCGGATGATCCAGGGATAGACGCCACGCGCGTCGCGCCGCTTCTCGGTGCGGAAGACGCTGGCCTTCTCCTGAGCTTTGCCGACGAAGAGCACGCCTTCCTTGCCCGTGAAGGTCGCCAGATACTTCTGGGCGATGTCGTCCTTGCGCTGGCCCTTCTCGAATGTGATCAGGTCCACCCCCTCGGCCTTGACGAAGCGCTCGATCGCCTCCACGAATCGCTGACTCATCGGGGCCACCATCACCGTGGACGGTACCCGTACGCCGAGCTGCGTCTTCAGGAAGTACACCACGCCGCCGCCCGTCTGCAGCGACGGGACGTAGGCATTGAGATACATCCGGTCGATGGCTTCCAGCTCGAAGGTCACGTGATTTCTGAGGATCTCAGCGACGTTTTTGCGTACCATGATGGTGGAGCTCCCGGAGAGCGCGGCCCACGTGGCCACAGACCCGAACAGGGTCCATTACTTAGGCGCAGGGTGCAAGCCCTGCCTTGCTCCCGGGGCTCCGCTTTTTCTAACGAGGCCCTGCCTCAGACCGCCCCTCTCTTCGCTCCGTTCACGACATGCTCGACGGTCTGAGGCAGGGCCTCGTTAGCCTTTGCCTAACATCAACCCGTATCGCGTCCGTTTCATCACAGGGATGTGACAGACCGGGTCCAACCTGCCCAACGCCGACCGGACGGACGACGCAGGAGCCACTTCGCCGGTCCCGTTGCAAACCCGTTGCAAAAACGAACGGCCCGGCGAGTGATCGCCGGGCCGTAAGTCGATGATATCGTTGGCGCGCCCTGCCCGCCTGCGCAACTACGTTGCTTCGGCGAGGCACTTGCGCTTTCGCGCCATCACGCTATAGCTCGCGCTTGATTCGAACGCGAGCGGAGGCGGATGGCGCGCCCTGCAGGACTCGAACCTGCGACCTCCTGGTTCGTAGGCTAATGCAGGTCTGATTTCTCGTTGGTTCTCCGCTGGTTCAGCCCCTGCGAGGACCTCCTGCTACCCGGTGTTCGGGAACAGATTGTTCAGTGATTGTTCACTTCGGAATTGCAGTTCCGTCAGCTCGCGACATCAGCCGCGCGGTTCAGCTCGCACGCACTTCCGGACGAGAGATGCGAGATCTGGTAGAGGGTGTTGGCCAAATCTCTTGAAGTACGGGACAAACTGGGAAGTGCGGTTGATGTCTATGTCACGACCGTGCAGGAGTTCATGCCTGATGTTCGCCAGAGCGTGTATCTTGCTCTCGACGTCCGGAACGCTGGCGGAAAGACGTGCCGTCACCGCCGCGCGAATCGCCCGCATGCCATTCCTCTGCTGCCCGAAAAGTGAATCCAGGGCAATGAAATAGTTCGCGAATGCGGTCGTCCCGGTAAACAGCCACGCCGCCGCGACAAAAGACAGCGCTGTTCTGAATCTCGTCTCACGCTCGTCGTCTGCCCTGCGCACGACAAGCTCGCGCAGATCGGTCACGAAGTCGGGAGACATTGTCGTCGGCCTCGTGAGTTGCGGCATGATCGACCCGACCGACCGGGCCTCCGGCTGTCCCGTCGCAGCGATGCGAGCGACGACAGAGGCTTCGCCAGACGTGCGATGCAGCGCTTCCCAGTCCGGCAGCGCTGCCCAAAAAGCTCCGGCCAGTGAGCGCAATCGTCGAATGCCGTCCGCCCATCCCGTGCCGACCAGACCCACCCACGACGACGTCCGATCGAAGGCCGACATGCTGGACGACCGAAATGGCGGAAAGCCTCGCAGATCGGCCCATTTCATGCTGATGCCAAGCGTGGTTTCGATCACGGCGTTTTCCACGCTCGGACGAATCCATACCAACGATTCAGCGACGAGGTCCTCCGGTGGTTCACGATTCATCCATGGCAGCATGAACAACGCGCGTTCGTCGTGAGTAGCGAAGGCCACGAGCGCTGCGCGCATCTGCTCCATTCCAGAGGGCGTCACGCAATCGAGCAGAGTCGCCGGCCCGACAAGTGGCCCGAACATAAACGGCTCGATTTTGAAGCGGTCCATGTTCTTATGAATAACAGCGATCACACGATCGACGAGTTTGTCAGGAGTCCCCTCGTCCAAAAGCTGCGGTCGGACGTCGGCGAGCGCGAGTACGAATGCAAGGTAGAGTCGGCGATTGGGAATCCAGCATCGCACCCCGATGCGGTCGACAAAAAATGAATACTCATGGCCTGGAGCCCTGTTGCGCAAGCCGTCCAGCAGTATGTTCAGGTGTTCATCAATGACAGCCGGCACATCGTTCACTACGCTTTTTCCTCTCGTATTCCATTGGGCAACTGAAACCGCCCCAACGCGGCGACTCACGACGCCAGTGACGGCCGCCAAGAACTGTTTTTCAACGTGAATCAGGCGGTCGCAGCCCCGTTCGGGCTTGTCGTGCCATCGTGGCTTCAGCGCGCGCATCGGCGGCCGAAGCGGCGACAGTCGGGGCGTCGGTGGTGAGCGCGGCGGCGCCGCAAGTTGTTGTAGTTGAAAGGCTCATTTCGAGGTGTGTACGCCCTGATCACGGCAATTGTCCGCGCGCGCCACCATCGTGTCGCCGCACTTTGTCCAGCGAGCCCGCATGGCCATTGCAGCGATCAGCGAGTACCTCGCCTACGGAGAAGTGTTCGAGGCGGTCGAATCCGCCAAGGCGGAGACGTCCGGTTCAATGTCCGGCACACGGGCATTGGCGGTGCGGATCACTCGTGCCGTAGCATCGACATCGCATCGACTTGCATCGCGCGGCGCGCCGGTGCCGCGGCAGCAATCGTACTCGAGACTAGGAGCACGATCGGCACGGCGACGAGTGTGACCGGATCGAGCGGCTCCACGCCGAAGATCATCGAGCCCAGCCACCGACTGACCGCGACCGCGCCGGCGAGGCCCAGCGCCACGCCGGCCGTGGTGACGAGCACGCTCTCGCCAGTAATCAGCCGGACGATCTGGAACCGGCTGGCGCCGAGAGCCAGACGCACGCCAATCTCCGGCGTGCGCGCCGTGACGACTTCGCTGACGAGCCCGTAGAGCCCGACGACGGTCAGCGCGAAGGCGAGGAGCGAGAAGAGGCCGATCAGCCAGAGGTTGAATTCGCGAGGTGCGACGAACGTTCCTACCCAGTCGTCCATCGTCGCCACGCGAGTCACAGGGATGCTCGGATCGATCTGCCGCACCACGTCGCGCACCGCGGGCAGGATATTCATAGGGGGTCCCGACGTGCGCACGACGAAGTCGTTATACGAGAGGACGGTGCTCTGCAGGGATGGCAGGTAGACGATTGGCGGCGGCGCGGCTTCGAGACTCGAGAGTCGCGTGTCGCTGACGATGCCCACTGCCGTCGGCCATGTGTTCTGGCCGGAGATCCGGAGCCGGCGTCCCAGGACGTCACTGGTGCCCCAGGCGGCGTGCGCGAAGGCACGGTTCACGATGACGACGGGATCGCCCGCCTTGTCGTCCGCATCGGTGAAGTCGCGCCCGCGATGCAGGCGAACGCCGAGCGCTTGGAAATACGCGGGGCTCACCACGTTGAGGGCGGCTTCCAGCCGGTCAGGACGCCCGTCGACCTCGAAACTATCCGACTGTGCGCCACGCAGGGGGATGGCGCCGTTGCCTGCGGCGACGACGTCCGGCAACGCGCTGAGACGAGCACGCAGATCGCGAGCGAACTCGCGCGTGGCGGCCGATCCGTTGTACCGCGGGCTGCGCTGCAGGTACACGCCGAACGTGAGGACATTCCTCGGGTCGAACCCGAGATCGAGGCTGTGCACCGCGACGAGGCTACGCGCCATCAGTCCCGAGCCGACGAGCAGCACGACCGCGAGGGCGACCTGAACCGTGATCAGCGCGGACTTGAGCCAGCGGCGATCGCCGCGGCCGATCGGGGCGAACGACCGCAGAACGTCGGTGCGGCGCTGTTCGAGACCGATCAGCGGCGCCACGCCGCACACGACGCCTGTCGTCAGAGACAACGCGAGTGTGAAGAGGAGCGTCCGGTGGTCCACGGCGATTTCCTCGAGGCGAGGAAGGGTCTGCGGCGCCACCGCCGTAACGGCTGGGACGGCCCAGACGGCGACGAGCAAGCCTCCTATGCCGCCGGCAAGCGCCAGAACCGTGCTCTCGGTGAGCCACTGGCGGACCAGCCGGCCACGTCCCGCGCCAAGCGCCACGCGGACTGCGACCTCGCGGCGGCGATCGGCGGCGCGGACGACGAACAGGCTCGCGACGTTCGCGCAGGCGACGAGCAGTACGCACCCGACACCGCCCAGTAGAATTAAGAGCGTCGGCCGCACTCCTTCGGTCATGCTCTCTTTCAGTGGCTCGACACGTACCGTCCGCTCGCCGAGCTCCTTCGGGTGCGCCGTCTGAAGCGCGAGGGCGACCGCGTTCATTTCGGCCCTCGTCGCCCCTATACTCACACCAGGTTTGAGTCGGCCGATGACAATGAGTTGCCGGTAGCGGCGTTTGCCCCGGAGTTGCGATTCGACGAGCGGAATCCAGCAGTCGGCTTTGCCGGTGGGCGTGTCGGCGAACTGAAAATCGGCCGGCATGACACCGGCCACGATCGCATCGAGGCTGTTCAGCCGGACGTGGCGACCGACGATCTGCCGGTCAGCGCCGAACTGACGACGCCAAAGTTGGTCGCTCAGGATGATTGCCGCCGGACTTTGTACGTTTTTGGGGCGCGCGAACGTCGCGAGCGCCGCGTTCGCCGGCGACGTGTAGTCCGACGCCATGAACGGTTGTCCGAGCGGCATGCGGACGCCCGTGAGGGTGAAGAAGCCCGGCTCCACGAGCATCCCGACGATCGTCTCCGGACCGGCGTCGCCTGTAATCAAGAGGGTCGTGCCGCCAAAAGCCGTGAGCATCTCGAATGACGACGCCGCGCCGCGCCAATCCCCAACGTCGTCCATCGACGCGTTTTCCTTGGGCGCGGTCGGCGACGACGAATAGAGACGAACCAGCCGGTCGGCTCCGGGTGCCGGCAGTGACCGCAGGAGCACGCGATCGACCACCGTGAAGATGGCGGCGTTGGCGCCGATCGCGAGCGAAAGCGTGAGGATCGCGACGAGCGTGAAGGCCGGCGATCGTCCCAGCGTCCGGAGCGCGTAGATCGTGTCGCGGCGGAGATCGTCCAGCCAGATGACTGAGCGGGCGTAGCGCTGGTGATCGTTCGCCGACTCGCTGCCGAAGATGTCCATCACGCCTTCCTCACTCTTCGGATGCTACCTCAAGGCGCCTCGGAGAGTCTTTTGAAACGTGATTTTAGCCCGTTATCCGGTTAGGCGGTCTCTTATGAGAATTCTGTACTCGTTGTCCGCGTTGTTCAAGCAGCCGACTTGAGCCAACGACGTGCAGGAGCGCGTCGAGGTCGGTAACGATGCGTTGATACAACCGGTCGAGTCGCTGGCGTTTTTCCTCAGCAAGACGGGCATCGACGCCGACCGGCGCGAGTAGACCGGCAGTGAGCGGTGCGTAGACGCGCGTTCGAAGAGCTTCAAGAAGACGAGGCAGATTGTGTAGCCCTAGGGGAACAAGCGATAGCGTCGCGTGTGCGGCACGCGTTCGATGAGGCCCTTCGCGCGGAGCTTAGACAGGTCGTACCGCAGTGAGGCGAGCCGGTACTCGTCGCGTCGAGCGCTGCCGCGGCCGGCGCGTGCAAGTCACGCGTGGTGAAGGTGTCGCCCGCCGCGATGTGCGCGAAGCGGACGAGGGCGTGCATGAGGGCGAGTTGTCGAGGGTGATCGAGCTTGAGTCCTGGCACGCGTTTGCCAGTGGTCAAGCGTGTCGGTTCGGCGAGCTGCCGCAACTGGGCGGTCAGACTGTCGGCGAGTGCTTGCAGGCGAACGGGTCGCTGCACGTCAGGAAGGCATTGGACTCCTGACGAAACCGAATCTCCTCCGCGCGCACGCGGGTCGCGAGCCAGTGATGCTGGTTGAGGCACACGCGGGCCGAGAACGGAAAGTAGGGGCACAGGCGCACGAACATCCGACCCCACTCGGCGTCGTTCAGGTAAAGGTTGTACTGGTCGACCCAGCGTCGCGCGTACTGGAGATGCCAGCGATCATCTTTGCCGATCGCCGTCAGGATCCGGGCGGGCTCGCGCCCCTTCACGATGACCACGACTTGATCCGGTTTGGCTCGGCGGAAATACGGCTCGACGAAGGCGTCCCGTCGACCCGCTGGCGCCTTGACGATGGGGCCGCCCACGTTTGTGCGTGCGCCTCACCCCAGCGCTGGTACTGGGTGGCGATGCCGCGGAGTACTGCGGGTGGGCGCGAATCAGGGTTCTCTTAGGCTTACCGCTGCCTGGGTTCGTGCGGCGTGCAGTGCTGCGGGAAGGCTCGCTAAAACGGCGACCACCAGGAAGACGAAGCTGACCTCGGCGAACATCGTGGCGTTTAACCCAGCCACGCCGAAGAGCAGTGTCCGGAGATAGCGTTGAAGGCCGAGCGTAGCCAGTGCCCCCAGCACTAGCCCTAGGGCAGTGATCCACACCACAGGCACCACCGCCAGCCAAGCCAAGTTGGCTCGGGTTGCCCCGAGTGCTACACGAATCGCCAGCTCATGCCGGCGGCGGGCAACGGCCACTGCAACAACTCCGTAGAGGCTCAGCGCGGCGAGGAGGATCGCGATGCCCGCGAATATCCCGAACAGACCCGCGGAGACGCGTAACGTGGCCTGCTGAGCGGCCACGAGATCCTTAACTGCCTGAACCGCGCGGATCGGCCGATGGGGTAAGGCAGACACGATCGCTCCCCGGATGTCACCCAATAGCCCGTTGGGGTCCGTCGTGCTCCGGATCACAAACGCCTGCTGGGTTCTCGGATTCTGTCCTGCGCAGTAGAAAATCTCCGGTCCGGGCGCCTGGCGAACGTCCGTGAATCGCGCGTCAGCGACGACCCCGACGACCTCTACCCACCATGGGTCCGCTCCGCTCGAGACAACGAGTCCGATCCGCCGCCCCAAAGGCTGTTCCCCCAAAGCCAGGCGTCGCACCCCCTCTTGGCTGACGACCGCGACCGCCGGCGAGTTCGGGAGGTCGGTGCTCGTACAGGAACGGCCTTTCAGAAGGGGTATGCCGACCGTCCGAAAATACGTCGGCGAAACCACGTGCCACCCTGCGATCACGGCGGGCCCGTCGGCTGTGCCTTGTACCTTGACGGGCAAGGGGGGAGCGACACCCTCCGGCGGGACGTCGGTCCCGGTCGCAACGGAAACCACGCCCGGGACGCGCTCGAGACGTCGTTCTGCCTCGGCGATCTCGGCCTGCGTCCAAGCCATCCCGCCCTGCGCTCCTCGCACGACGACCAGATTATCCCCGGCGAAGCCCGGTTCGATCCGGAGCAGGTTCGTGACGCTGCGCGCGACGAGGGCAGCGCCGCAGGCGAGCATGACGGCGAGCGCCACCTGTGCCAGGACGATCCAGTGCCCACCCCTCTCTGACCGATCTCTCCGACCCGGCGCTGGCCCCGAAGCTTCCCTGAGAGCAGCTCTTGCCGTCCGGAGCCCACATACGTGGGCGACACCGAGTGCCAGCGTGGCGGCGACTAGTGTGCCGGTAGTAAACGCGACCGACAAAGTGAAGGCCACCACCCGTGAGTTGATCGCCAAATCTGCGAGTCGCGGGAGATTTGGGGGCAGGTTGCGGCCCGCAAGTCCCACGGCCCAGTAGCAGCCAACCAAGCCCAAGACACCGCCAGCCATCGCGAGGAGCCAACTCTCGACGAACACCTGCCTGAGAATTCGCCCCTGGGAGGCTCCCAGCAACACCCGTAATTCAATCTCACGCCGACGTGCGACCGCGCGGGCCAGGAGGACGTTCGCCACGCTTGCGCAGGTAACAAGTAGGAGGAAGCCAGCGGCGGCCAAGGCTTGGAGGACGCCCGGCAGACCGGCGCCCGTCAGATGGCGGCGCAACGGTACAACGGATAAACGGCGTTGGGCTCCTGACCATGTCCGCAGTGACCAGCTATTGGCGGCGGCTGCCGCCTCGCTAAACGAAAACTCGTCATCCAGACGGCCGACGACGTGGAGGTATCTCAGGGAGTTGGCGACACCAGCTGCCTCGAGGGCGGCTAGCGAGTCCAGGGAACGGCCCCCGGGCACGCGCAGTGCCGGCAACGGTCCTTCAGCGAGAGTCCAAAGCCTGGCGCCAGCGACAAGACGTGGCATTCCTGCGGGCAACACGCCGAGGAGGGTGTAGGACTCCGAGCCTAGTCGGATTGTTTTGCCCACCGTTTCGCGATCGCCTCCGAGTCGGGTTCGCCAGAGCTCCTCGCTGACAACCATCGCACCTAAGCCGGCGCTGGCGGCATCATGTGAGGCGAAGGTACGTCCGAGCATGGCCTCAATGCCCAATACGTTGAAGAAGTTCTGCGTGACCGACGCCGCCGGTGTCAGTTCGAGGCCGGCCTGCGTTTGGAGAACGACCTGTTTCGAAACGGCAGCCGCGATTTCGGCGGGCACTCCACGATCTGCGCGTAGGGTGTGAAAGCCTTTGGCACTCATCCTGCCGCTCGCATCGACCCCGCCTTCCTCTGCGATGATCACCAGTCGCTCGGAATCCCGAAGGGGCAAGGGCACGAGCCACACGGCGTCGAAGACGCTGAAGACCACAGTCGTTGCCGCCAAGCCCAACGCGAGTGTGGATATCACGATCAGCGACGCCTGAGGCGTTCTGACCAGCGAGCGCAACGCCTGCCGGAACTCACCTGACAGGTTGTCCATCGTCGTCTTTTCCTTCGTTTGCTGACGCCGCCCGCGGACGAAGCCCGGTGACGAGCTCGATCTTTCGGTACAAGGGGCGCGCGCCTTCGTCCCCGGAGGTTCTTGCAACCTGTGCGAAAAGAACAGTATTGCGCGGGTCGAGCACCATGACTAGCGCACTGGGGCGGGCGCCAAGGTGTCGTTGGAACACTCCTTGCCGGTCGAGGACAGAGATCTCCGAAACGTCATACTGCCGCGTGAGGAGTTGGAAATCGATCTCTTCAATGTTCGCGAGAACTATCCCCGCTGCGATACCATGCCGCGCGAGCAAGCTCTGGTTCTCCTTCAGGATCCCGACCTCGCGGTGGAGGCTTCGGCGGCAGCTGACCTTATCCGGAAAATAGAACAGCACCCGCGGGGTATCCGGCCGCGGCTCAAAGGCGTCGAGACGCGGCGCAGTCACCCGCAACTCAGCCAAGATCGCCGTGAGATCGACCCCCTCAAGGCTGTGCTCGTACAGCGCAAACTGCTCGTCGAGGCTCGGAGTTATCTTATTGCGCAGGGTTGCGTTCTCCTCGCGCAACACCGTGAGCTGTCGGAGGAGGAGTGCGTCGAAGACAACGACCATCAGGAGCCCGCAGATTACGAGCGTACGTTGGAAACGACTCATCGCTACATGACTCCTGGCGCGAGACCTTAGCCTTGCGGTCGGACGAGCCGATAGCGCACAACACTCCTGTCGAGCGGCACTCCTTGCCCTGTAATCCGAGCCGGGGTGAGCGCGTAGAGCGAATCGCCATGCGCGAGTAGGTCTCCAGCGTACTCGGGCAATTCGAGCGCGCTTGCCACTGGCGTCAGGTCCAACTCGTAGAGGTCGAGGAATACCCGCTCTTCCCCGGGCGCGGCGTACACCACGCCGATCATCTTATCGTCCAGCAGGAGGAGCTGCCGGATGTGACTCCAGCTTCGGTGATACGCCTGCGCCAGTTTGAGTCGGTCGACCCCGTCCGGCGCTTTGGGAGGCGGGCCGGGCGGCACGTAATGATCGGGTGAACCAGTGCGGCGCAACGCGACATTCCCAGAGAGATCGTAGACCGCGATCAGGTACTCGTACGGTGTGATCACGTACAGCCAGCCGCGGGCGTACGCAATCCCACCGCCTTCGGACGCCGCCCACCCGGAATACCGTTTCGATTGGGGGGCGAAACCTCTCAAAACTCGGCCCTCGTCGTCTATTTCGTGAACGACCGCCTTTGACGCCAACGCCTTGGCCCGCGAACTAGAATAGCAGAAGATCCTGCCCTCCGGTGTCACCAGGAGCTGGTCGACGAATAGCGCCAAGTCGAACATCCGCCGGAACTGGAAGTCCTCGCCGAACTCTAAGACCCGCAGCAAGTCGCCGTCGTAGACGTAGTAACGCGCTTGATCGGCGCTGTACCCCACGGTATGTGGATAGGTGTACTCTCCGAGTGCTCGCCCCTCGGTGCCGATCCGTCCCGCTGGCGAACCGTTTTCGCCGAACACGTAAATGGCGCGCACGTTTAGCTTGTCGAGGACTACAAACCGACGCTCACGGTCGATCGCCTTCAACAACGGCCGCACACTCAAATACTCCTCCTGCGCCCGAAACTGTACTCGGCCTGCTTCGCTGAATACGTCGGACAGGGTCTTGGCGGCCGTGTAGATCAGTCGTTCGGTCGGCAAGAGCGACGGCTGGGGACGCTCGCGCACCGGTGACGCGCAGGCGCAAATCCAGCCTGCGGTGGCCAGCACACACAACAGGGCGACCGGTGCCCGCGGCGCGCAATCACGCCGCGGACACCTCAACGGCGCCTTGAGCACACTCCGCAAGTCGCCTACCACGAACGGTCACCTCTAGTTTTCCTCGATCCAGACGTGACTGCTCTCTGTATCGCAGCTCACTTCCCCAGAATCGCTGCAATGCCAGACGCCGTTGGCGACGTACTCCAGCTTGAAGCCGAAGTCCCCTTCACTGGCACTCGGGGCGGCAATCGCCGACACGTTCACGACGAACAGGGAGGCGATCGCGACCAGAATGGCCACCGACACGATCCGTTCCGAGATTGCCTTGTGCATGCAGATTCCTCCTTGTCAGAACCGGAAGCACTAACGCAGTCCCCGCGCGACGGCCTCCGCCGCCTTCCAAGGACCGCTCGTTCCTTCTGACATCACTTATCCGATTCGGCACTCGCAAATGACACACACACTTTCCCGGGCGCGTGGCGGATGACTGTGCCAGCGCGCCAAAAAGGGGCGCGCCGCAGCAGAAAGGTCCGGAGACGCTACCTCCGCCGTTTCTTTCGTCGCGCGCCGCGACGGAGCCGGCGCCGGTTCCTGTCTGCGCGCTCCGCCCGCTCGTGCAGCCGCTTGACCACCCTCCGCAACTGGCCCTTCCGCGCGTCCGCTGGAAGGTGAGCGATACCGAGGGCGTTCTCGGCCTCTTCGATCGTGCTTCCGAACAGGGCCTCCACGAAGGCGCGCTCGTCGGCCGTCCGGCACACGGCGAATCGTCGCCGATGCGTCTCGCGTGCCGCCTCCTCGGCTAAGAGCCGAACTTCCGGATTCACTTCCGCGGAAGCGCACCCTCGGCTCCCAAAGTCGATTCGCTGCGTCGTTTCGTGCGCCCGGCGCGACACAGACTTTCGGATTCGGTCGACGAGGCAGTCGTGGCAGATCTTCTTGGCGAATGTGATCGGATTGCCCAGATTCGGATCGTAGCGCTCCGGTTCATGCCAAAGCTTCATGACCGCGTCGACGATGCTCTCGTCGACGAGGTCCGCGTCCAGCTCGATCGGCCTCCCGCGACGCTGCCGGCAGAGCACAATGAACACGCGCCGGCAGAACTCATCGCGTGCCTCGCGGTCGCCCGCGACCGCTCGAGCGTGCAGGGCATCCAAGTCGCGCTTAACCGGGCGCGCTCCCTCCGGAGTCGCTTGAACGGACCAGCGCGCGCTTCCCCGGGCGTAATCCGTATCACACCTCTTCATCTACAACACCAACTGGGCCGCCGCGTCGCCACTGCATTGTGAAGTCAGCGCCCCTCGCGATCAGGCCGGCCCCAGTACGAAATTCTGACTCGCTTGCAGTACCTGCGTTCGCCTTGATTCTTCACACCGCGTCTGATTCCTTCACTCGGTGTGCTGACCGTCGGCTACTGATCTCTACCGTCGAAGTTACTGATGAGCCGGACCCCCCGCGGAAGGTGCTCTAAGGCTGGCAACTCGGACGTGTCGCGCACGGGTACAGAAGACGGGTCGTGCCGGGCACCCGCTCAGCGAGTGAGACCGGCGCGCGGCTCTACGCGCGGCAGCGACGATTGGGATGTGAAGAAGTGGCGCAGTTCCGTTGGGGACGCACCGAACATGATTTCAAAATGTAAATCAAATTGGCTGGGATGCTGGTATCCAGCGTCGTACGCGATTTGCGAGATCTGCTCGGTCGTTTCAAGAATTTCGCGCAGCGCCGCCCGCATGACCGCGCCGCGACACCACTCGGAGGCTGTGCGCCCCGTCTGCGCAGTCAGCAGGTGACTCAGATACGCTCTCGAGAGGCCGACACGTCCGGCAAACATCTGCTGCGACAGCTTGCTTCCGGCAGACTCCAGGTTCTCTAAGGCATCGCGCAGTTTCTGATGCCGCGGAGGTGGCGTCCTGACGCCTTGCAGAATCGCGTGTCTCATGTCGCTCGCCAACACGGTCAATGACGTCTCGGCGCGTGTCAGGACGATGCGAAGGGCTTCGGCGCACCCGAAGAACGCGACCAGCCTGAGACGGCGATTGAGAAGCAGCCGAAGCATCATCGAAATCAAGCGCGGCTTCGTCACGCACTGTGTAAGCCGGTCGCACTGTATTCGCAGCCACTCAATCTCCCCAAGCTGAGACCCCTCATGTAGTCGCTGCCGATCGCGCCGCGCGATCAAGGTGCGTAGCAGCGCTGCGATTTCTTCGGCATCGAGCGGCTTCATTCGATAATCCGCCGCGCCGAGCTTCATCGCCGCAACAGCAGTGTCGACGTCGGCGAAGCCGGTCAGGATGACGATGGGCGCGGTGACGCCGGCGTCGACGAACTGTTCCAGAACATCGAGACCTGATTCATCTCGTAATCGCAGATCGAGCAAGATTGCGTCGAATGCACGCTGTTGCGCGAGGCGAAGGCCCTCCCGACCGGTTTCCACGCAATCCGCAACGAGGCCTTCTAATTCCAGTGAACGCACGTCATCGTCTCTGGAGTGGACTTCATCGTCGATCCAGAGGACTCGGGGCTGATTGATGGTTCGTTCGGATTCTGGGCATGATGGAAAGTTGCCGTGAGGCAGACAGCTGGCTGGGCCGTACGATGACAGCTCAAATAGGGGAGGACCGTAGGTCGTCGACGCAGCATCCATGGTCGTCCACACGTGCTGAAACGGGCGTCAACGCGGGCGTCTTCAGATCCTGAGTTTCGCATGAACGCGGATGCGCACGAACATGGACCTGGCTTTCGCATCGATGACTTTCGACCAGGCCGAAGAGAATCGAAGACGATCTGGATTCTACACTCCGAAGCCTCCTCGTGGCAATCGGACCCGTTTTGTCGACAACCTGTTCTGTCGCGACGTTTATCTGTTGAGGTCGCACCCAGTTCACAACAAACGAGCCTATTACTATCACTGCAATTCATCGGACGTGGACCGTCAGATCGCCCGCGGCTGGAGGCGCCTGGGACAGGAAACTCCGATTGCCGCGGTTATTCGGTTCGAACGCCTCATCTACTCGGGGTCGGGGGATTCCGCGGGTCCGTCGTGACGACTCTGGAGCCCACCTGTGCTGTCCTGCTTGCACTGACACGCCTGACCGCGCTGTAATTGTCAACGAGCAGCTTTCGGTCGGCTGCGGCTCCACGCCCGACGACGTGGGGCGGACCTCCGTTTGCCAGGTCGATTACCGACCGCGCAAACGCAGGCACCCACCAAAGACCTGCCCCAGGACGCCTCGATCCCCGACCAAGGCGCTCCGTGGCGGCCATAGCCTCTCGCGATCATCGCCTGAGCCCACGTGACCTGTACATCGGCGGCCGATTGCGGCTGGAGGAGGCTGTCATGGACTTCGACCCTCGTGACTACGATGACGCGCGCGACCTGCGAGACGGCCGTGACAGAGAAACCCGCGACCGGGACGACGATGATGCGCTGACGCTTGGGCGTGGGCCAAGTTCCCACCGGATCGAGGATCACCACGACGACCGCCGCGACCGCGACGATGACCGGCGTGACACGCGTGAACGCCCCGACCACCGCGACCGGGACGACGCGCGCTGGCCGGACCGCGATCGCGATCCCCGCGACCGCAGCACCGACCCTCGCGATGTCTTCACGCGCGATCTCGATCTGCCCCGCGGTCGCGACCGCGAGATCGTCCACGATGCCCGCGATCGCGAATACACGCTGCGCGGCTCCGAGAGCCGGACACTCGCCACGGTCGGCGCCTTTCGGGTTGTACCGGCTCGCGACCTGCGCGACCACGCGGATCGGCCGCTGGATCCGCGTCAGGGCGACCTCCGACACCTCCGCGAACAAGGGCTGGTCGAGACAACGCGCATCCCCGGACATCGCGAACATGCGGTCGTGTTGACCGAGCGTGGCCGGGACCTGCTCGAATCTCACCGCAGCCGCGGGCGCAGCCATGGGCAGGCGTTCCACGCAGGCCTCAAGCGTGAGCGCGAGCTCGAACACGACGCCCAGATCTACCGCGCCTACGAGCGCGAGGCCGCGCGGCTCGAGGCGCGCGGCCTCGAGATCGAGCGCGTGCGGCTCGATTACGAGCTCAAGCGCGAGTACCAGCGATGGCTCCAGGAGCGCAATCGAGACCGTCCTGACGCCGATGGACGACCCGATCGGGACGAGCGCGAGATTGCGCAGTGGGCTCATGAGCACGACCTGCCGTACTTCGATGACCAGGTGCACTTGCCGGACTGCCGGATCGAGTACCGGGACCTCGACGGCCGTGAAGATCACATCGACGTCGAAGTCACCACGGTTCACTACCGCGGCGCCCACGGCGCTGCCGCAGCTCGCTCGGGATTCTCCTGCCACCGTGGCTTCAGCGCACGCATCGGCGGCCGAAGCGGTGGCAGTCGCGGTGGCGGCGGCGAGCGCGGCGGCCTGGCCGAGGACCTGTTCAAATGACGACCGCGGAACGCGTCCAGGCGGTCGCCGACTACGGCTTCACCGAACGGCAGGCGCGGTTTCTCGTCCTTGTCATGCGGCACGCCGGGCTGTGCGTTAAACGGCAGTACGCCGCGTTCGCCGGCATCAAGCCGGGCGGCGAGAAGTGCCACGCGTTTTTCGACAAGCTCGTCCGACGTGGGTTCGCGGTCGCTGCCGACTGCGTCCACAACCGCGCGCGGCTCTATCACGTCCACCACCGGCCGCTCTATCACGCGATTGGGGAACCGGAGAGCCGCTATCGGCGGCCAGTGCCGGCGCGGGCCGCGGCCGAGCGCCTGATGCGGCTCGACGCAGCGCTGTTCGAACCTGACCTCGACTGGCTCACGACGCGCTCAGAGAAGCTCGCGTATATGGCGTTGAGGACTCCCGCCGAAGCATCCGACGTGCCCGCGAAACCCGGCGTTCAAGACCGGCCGGATCTGTTGCCTGGAACGTTCTCGATCGGTGTCGACGCGAACGGCCGTGCGGTACTGCTGTACGTGGCGACGGTGCCGTGGTGTGATGACTTCCGGTCGTTCCTCGTCGGACATGTCGCGTTCCTCGCCGTCGTCGCGACGTGCACGCTCCGCGTCGTATTCCCGCCAGCTCTCCAGCGCGTCGTGCGGGATTACGAGCGCGCGGTGCATGACGAGTTAGAGAACCGCTTAGACCCGGAAACGGTCAGAGATCTGCAGTGGTACTTCTTCCATTGTCGGCGCCGCACCGACTGGCGTGAATACAACACTGACACGCTCAAGGCGCGGTTCGCTCGCTGCGCGAAGGCATTCACCGGGCCGCGCTTCAGACGGCTCTATCGGCGTTGGCTGGTGGAAGGCGATGCGGCTCTGACGCCGGTCCCGGCTGCCGTTTCGGAGGCGTTTGCGTCGGGTCGCGCGCTGCTCGATCTTCGTCTCTTGCCACACACGTACGAGCATCTCTCCCCCTTGGTCAACCGTCGGCGTACGCGCCGCCGGCGCGTTATGGCTGACGCTGAGACGGGGGACGAGAGGCCGCAGGGCCTGAACCCGACTCTTAACCCGGCTCCTTAACCCCTCCTCTGACGCGGTCAGTGTTCGTCGCGCAGTGTGCGATTGCGAGAACGTGCGCGGACAACGCGTTCTGCGTGCAACGATTTGCGCAAGCGCGCCGCGCCGTAGATGGGGCGGCGGTTTGTGCCGCCCCTGCAGGGCAGTGGCGATGGCCCAGCGACAGGCACCAAGGCGTGAGCGACCCCGCCTTGCACATTCTTTCGCCTCCCGGCGCCCTGCGGGGTCGCTCACGCCTTGGTGCCTGGTGATAGTGCGGTTCCGCCCGCGAGGGCGCTGTCTTATGGAGACAAGATTCGGCGGAAGCGCGGCGCGTTGTGGTGTGTGATCAGGCGCGCGTGAACACGTCGCAGACGGCCTCATGAGCGGAGGCTGTGCGACGTGTACACCGTCGGCAACCACACCGGCATCCCGAGCTCTGAAACATCCGATGACGCACGCGGATCCTGCATCGCATGTCGGCGCGCAGCCCGATGACAATGGCGGCCATCACGGACGCGAGTGTGGAGCTGTGCTCGGCGACGGTCAAGGCCTCGGCG
>Ga0209343_10002345_pt1 | contig 24546 bp, 22 predicted proteins | sample RifCSPlowO2_02_FD_184026 | JGI IMG/M metagenome (GOLD analysis project Ga0209343, IMG submission 184026) | Groundwater microbial communities from Rifle, Colorado - Rifle CSP2_plank lowO2_0.2 (SPAdes) (version 2) | ecosystem: Environmental > Aquatic > Deep subsurface > Groundwater | place... | reverse complement strand
AGATTCTTAGTGAAAATTCCTCGATTCCGTAACCAGCCGGCCGAGCAGCCGGCTGTGATCGAAAAGGCGGCGGGCCACAAGATGCACGATCTCGCCTTCGCGCTGGATTTTGCCTTCGACACCGAGCAGGTTTGAGCCGAGCAACTCGCGCCTTTGCCTTTCCACCAGGTGGTTCCATATGACGACGTTGGTATAACCGGTTTCATCCTCCAGCGTCACAAACACCACACCCTTCGCCGTGCCTGGGCGCTGGCGGCAGGTGACGATGCCTGCGGTGCGTGCAATGCGTCCATGGGCAAGCTTTCGCAGATCCTGCGCGGTGGCGAGGCGCATGCAGGTCAGTCGTTGCCGCAACAGTGCCAGCGGGTGGCGGCCCAGCGTGAGTCCCAGGCTTGTGTAATCCGCGATCAGGTTTTCGCCTTCCGACGGAGCGGGAAGCGGTGGCGGCGTTTCGTTGGTATGGGCGTCACGAAGCAGGAGCGGCGGAACTTCAATGCCTGTTGCGGCCCAGTGTGCATTGCGGCGATGACCTGCGAGAGGGGACAGCGCGCCGGAAGCGGCAAGATGCCCAAGATCGCGCTGGTCGAGCCCGGCACGGTGCGCAAGATCCTCGACCTCCACGAATAACCGTTCCGAACGTGCGGCAGCAATTCGCGCGGCGCTTTCCTGCGACAGCCCTTTCACCATCAGGAGACCGAGCCGCACGGCAGGAGCGGAAAGGCTCGACGGGCTGTTTTTTCCTTCTTCGAGCGTACATTCCCATTCACTGACGGTCACGTCCACCGGCCGCACTTCGACACCGTGGCGGCGCGCGTCCTGTACCAGTTCGGACGACGAATAAAACCCGAGTGGCTGGCTGTTGAGCATGGCGGCGAGAAAGGCGGCGGGCTCGTAGTGCTTGAGCCAGCAGGAAACGTAGGCGAGCAGCGCGAAACTCGCAGAGTGTGATTCGGGAAATCCGTATTCTCCGAAACCGCAGATCTGCTGATAGATCTGTTCGGCGAACTGCCGGGAGTAGCCGCGCGCTTCCATGCCATCGAGGAGGCGGTGGTAAAAACGTTCCAGTCCGCCTTTGCGCCGCCATGCCGCCATCGAGCGCCGCAATTCATCCGCCTCGCCCGAGGTGAATCCAGCGGCTACCATTGCCAGTTGCATGACCTGTTCCTGGAATATGGGCACGCCCAGGGTGCGTTCCAGCGCGTGTTTGACCGCATCCGAGGGATAGGTCACGGGTTCCAGTCCCTGCCGGCGGCGCAGATAAGGGTGCACCATGCCGCCCTGGATGGGGCCTGGCCGCACGATTGCCACCTCGATGACGAGATCGTAGAACTTCTCCGGTTTCAATCGTGGCAGCATTGACATTTGCGCGCGCGACTCGATCTGGAACACGCCCACGGTGTCTGCCTTCCGGATCATTTCGTAAACGGCCTTGTCGTCCCCGCGATCGAGTATGTCCTGCATAATGAGGGATCCGCCGCGATAGCAGTTCACGAGATCGAGTGCCCGGCGGATCGCCGAGAGCATGCCGAGCGCAAGCACATCGACTTTCAGCAGCCCGAGCGCTTCCAGGTCATCTTTGTCCCATTGGATCACGCTGCGCTCGGGCATCGCGGCGTTCTCGATGGGTGCGAGGTGCGACAGCGCCCTGCGCGAGATGACAAAACCGCCGACATGCTGGGAGAGGTGTCGCGGAAATCCGACCATGTCGTTTACCAGCGCAATGAGACGTCGAGTGACCGGACTATCGGTGTCGATACCCGCCTGCTGCAATCGCTCTGGAAGCACCCGCTTCCCGTCCCACCACGTCATCGATCCAGCCAGACGGTCCACCTGGGCAGGTTCGAGGCCGAGTGCCTTGCCCGCGTCGCGCAGCGCGCTGCGCGGACGATAGGTGATGACGGTTGCCGCAAGTGCGGCGCGGTCGCGGCCATATTTCCGGTAGATGTACTGTATGACGTCTTCGCGCCGCTGGTGCTCGAAATCAACGTCGATGTCGGGCGGCTCGTTTCTTTCGCGCGAGATGAAGCGCTCGAACAGAACGCTCATGCGCGAGGGATCGACTTCGGTGATGCCCAGGCAATAGCACACGGCCGAGTTCGCCGCCGAGCCGCGCCCCTGGCACAGAATGCCCTGCGTGCGCGCGAATTGCACGATGTCATGAACGGTGAGAAAGAAGTGCTCGTAGCGGAGTTCGGCAATCAACGCGAGTTCATGCTCGATCAGCCGGCATACGTGATCCGGCGCTCCCGAGGGAAAGCGCCGGGCAAGACCCTGTTCGGTCAATTCACGCAGGTAACGCGCGGGGGTAAGGCCGGCGGGGACGATCTCATCGGGATACTCGTAGCGCAGGCTGTCGAGAGAAAAGCTGCAACGCTCGGCGATGCGCAATGTTTCAGCGAGCAGTTCGGGCGGATAGATTTGTGCCAGCCGCAGCCGCAGCCGCAGGTACCGCTCGGCGTTGGAGTGCAGTGCGAACCCTGCCGCATGCACGGGCACGCCGAGACGAATCGCGGTGAGCGTGTCCTGCAATGCTTTGCGCGAACGCACATGCATATGCACATCGCCGCCGGCTACGAGAGGCAGGCCGGCGCTGCGGCTCAATTCGCGCAACATGTCAAGCCGCGCCCGATCGTCGGGACCGCATAAAAGTTCGACGGCGATCCAGGCGCGATGTCCGAAGCGTTCTGCGACAAAGCGCGCATGTTCGAAATCGAGACGTTCGTCTGGAACCAGCAGCGCCAGACAGCTGTTCAGATCCCGATCAAGATCGGCGCGCACGAGGCGATAGCTTCCCTTGGAGGCATTCATCCGGCCATGCGTGATCAGCGCCGAAAGACGGCCATAGCTTTCACGGTCGGTCGCGAGCAGGACGAGTTTCAGTCCATCGTCGAGTCGGATTTCGGTGCCGACGACGAGTTTCAGTCCGCGTTTCCTGGCCGCGATGTGGGCACGGACCGCACCGGCGAACGAGCATTCATCCGTAATGGCGAGCGCCGAGTAGCCGAGTTCATGAGCACGCGCTACCAGTTCCTCGGGATGCGAGGCCCCGCGCAGGAAGGTGAAGTTGGAAAGGCAGTGCAGTTCCGTGTAAGCGGGAAGCGGATACATAAAAAGTGCAGAGTGTGGAATGCAGGGCGCAGAACTTTTCTCTTAACTCATCATTTATCGCTCATCCAAAGACGCCATGCAGATACCATTTGCCTTCGACGTTACGCTCACGGTAAATCCACAACAGGGATTGCGCGGGGTTGCGGGCGACAAAATAGTCGCGTGTCACGTGGTTTTCGTCCCACCAGCCGGTTTCGATACGTTCCGGCCCCGCGAGCAGCGACAAAGGTCCTTCCCAGCAGGGTGACGACGCCGCTTCCGTGAGCAGGCGCGGGGGTGCAAACAGCCAAAGCGGCCTCGAGAACGAAGCGGCTGGTATGGCGGGAGCAACCGCTTTTCCCGGTTCGCAGACTTGCCAGGCGCATTCCGGTCGATAATCCGCCCGGACAGTCAGCCCGCATACGACGCGGTCGCCGAGACGTGCGCGCAAGTTTTCGATCAGCCTGGCGGCGGTTTCAGCATGATCGCGAACGTCCGGCAGGAACGACAGATTGCGGGCGGCGAACGGAAAAAGTTGTTCCGCCACGAGAGCAATTACGGTGGCGGGGCGAGGCAGCTCAAGGCGCGCAAGGCGCTCGCGCAAAACCGTGGCCAGATGATCGAGATCGCGGGTCGCTGCAACGAGGCTCAAGGTAACGTGAGTATCGGCGTGATCCTCGTGCGAAAGAGCGAAGTTCAGGCGCTGCACGCCGCTGCCAGTGGCAGTCATGAAGCCGCAAAACTCGGCGAGCAGCCGCCGGCCTGCGAACAGGAGCGCTGCTGACTGTTCCACCGGCGCCGGCAGCGGCAGCGCCGCATTGAAGGTTGGCGGCGGCACAAAGGGCGGGCGGGGGTCCGGGAGCTGGCCCAGCGCCCGGTCAAGGTTCTCAAGGAAACGCTCGCCCAGCCTGCGCGTCAGTCCGGCGCGTGGTAATCGCAGGCACTCACCCACGGTGTGAATCCCAAAACGGTCCAGCATTGCCGGGGTTCCCGGCGCACAGCCCAGCAGGGAGATGGGCAGTTTTTCCAGTTCGTGACGCAGCGTATCGGCGTGCCGGATGCAAATTTCAAGTCCGGCGCGTGCGAACCACTGCGCGGCCAGCGGCGTCGGCGCGCAGGCAATCGAAGCCTCGTAACCCAGGTCGGCAAGTCCGTTTCTGATGCGCTTCCTCAGATTTTCCAGGCCCCCGAACAGTTTCAGCGATCTGCCCACCTCGAGCAGCACATCCATCGGTTCCGCGACGCTTGATATCGAAGTAAACTGCAGCGCCCAAGCCGCAACGCGCCTCAACACTGCGCGCTCGGCTGCTTCGTCGCGCGTGACGACCCGAAGATCGGAAGCAAGCCCCCATGCCGCGGAAACCGACATGCCGCAGCGTACGCCACGTTCGGCAGACTGCCGGTTTGTGGCAACGATGGCGGCAATTCGACTGGACGAGGCAGCAACCGCCAGAGGTGTTGTTTCAGGCGTGCCACGGGCAAAAACCTCCAGTGGAAGATGACGGAAATGCAGCGCCATCCACAGCATGGATCGTTACGCGCCGGGAACGGCTCAGTGCGTTGCAGCGGAAGAGAAAACGCATGCCAGCGCGGGACACCGCATGGGGAAATCGTCCTCTGCCAGCTTGCCGTGCAGATCGAGCGCAACGGGCGCCGGGATGCCTCCACCGCGCCGCTTTAGGATGCGCACGATGGTACTATTGTCCGATTTGCCGATGTGCAGGCGCAGTGCGGCTGTAACCAGGGGAATGGCGCGGCTTGAGCGGAATAATATGGCAAGCGCACCGCCCCGCTCGGCGGCAAGTTGCAGGCGCCGGATGGAGCGTTCCCGGCTGTGATCCGTCCACATCAGCACTGCGCCGCAGCACGCCGAACGCAGCGCCTGTTCGCATGCCCAGAATTTTTCCTCGTCAGCTTCCGGGCGCACCAGCATGAGCCGCGACAACTGGATGCCGTGCGCGGCGAGCGCCGGGGCATAGGGGATATGGGGCGGCGTAATCATGATGACCCAGTGCCCGGCATGACTGAGACGGGCCGCAGCCGGCATGACCAGTTGCAACTCGCCAATGCCGGAACGTTCCCCGCAGATTTCGGTCAGCGCGCCTGCAGGCCATCCACTTCCGGGCAGCAATGTGTCGAGTTCGGCATAGCCGGTTGGCACGCTGGGCAAGGCCACCCGCGCGCAATCGCTGCCGCGCCAGATTGCAGGATGGTTGAAAACGGTATCGAGCGAGGAGGCAGCCATGGGTGCGGGCTCATAAGGCCCTGCCGTTGCGGATGATTCCGACTGCAACGCCTTCAATGGCGAGTGGTTCCCGGCGCAGATCTACGACCCGGGTCTTGAACGCCGGGTTTTCAGGGACGAGCTCCACGATTTGGCGCTGGCGGCGAATGCGTTTGACGGTGACCTCGTCGCTCAAGCGCGCAACCACGATCTGTCCCGACCTGAATTCCCGCGTGCGGTGCACCGCCAGCAGATCGCCGTCGAGGATGCCGGCATCGCGCATGCTCGCGCCCCTGACTTTCAGGAAGTAATCGGCGCGCGGCCTGAACAGCAGGGGATCGATCCGGTAATGCCCCTCGATGTGCTGGACGGCGAGAATAGGGCTCCCGGCGGCAACACGGCCGACGACCGGAATGCCCGGAGACCGTTTGACCCGGATGCCGCGCGAAGCCCCGGGGGTCATCTCGATTGCGCCTTTGCGGGCGAGCGCGCGCAGATGCTCCTCGGCGGCATTGGGCGACTGAAACCCCATGGCCTGGCAGATTTCCATCCGGGTCGGGGGAAATCCCTGTGTTTCGGCATGGGCGCGGATAAACCGCAGGATTTCGGCCTGGCGCGGTGTCAGGTGTTCCATGGCTGCCTCATTCTGTAATTATATACAGTAACTGAACGACCGCAAGCACCCCCGCCGGCATGGCGTTGACCGCGGGCGGGGAAAGGCTTGGTTGCGGCACGATAAAATATTTATTTTCAATTATTTATCAAATGGACGCCGTATCCTGCAAGGCACCGTCGCCCTTGGACTCCAGGATGATTTTTGTTATACTTCAAAGCTCTGTATTGCAAGAAGATGGGCGGTTCGCCCATTTTTTGTTTGTAGCGTTGATTTGTAATGGATTTGCAAGAGTTTCTGGAAACGACTTTGACCGGTCTAGGATACGAACTGGTGGATCTCGAGCGATCCGGCAGGGGACGCCTGTTGCGCATATTCATCGACAAACCCGATGGTGTCGGGGTGGATGACTGCGCTGCGGTCAGTCACCATCTGATACGGGTTCTGGCGGTTGAAAACATCGCTTACGACCGGCTGGAGGTGTCATCGCCCGGGTTGGACCGATTATTGAAGAAGGAGCGGGATTTTGCCCGTTTTGCCGGGCGCAAGGCGCGCATCAAGGTGCGCATTCCGATAGACGGGCAACGGAATTTCGTGGGCGTGTTGCGGGAAGTCAGCGGCGGGGCGGTGCAACTCGATGTCGAGGGCAGGCTGCTGTCGCTGGACCTGAATAATCTTGAGAAGGCGCGCCTGGTGCCCGCCCTTTAGGATCAGGAGAATCGAATGAGCCGGGAAATCTTGCTGCTTGTGGACGCTCTGGCGCGGGAAAAGAACGTCGACAAGAACATCGTGTTTGGCGCCCTGGAGCTCGCGCTGGCTTCGGCCACCAAGAAGCGTTTTAACGAGGATGTCGACGTGCGGGCCGCGGTCGACAGGACGACCGGCGATTTCTCGTTTTTCCGTCGCTGGCAGGTGGTGGATGAGGCCGAGTTCGAGGCCCCGTCACGCCAGTATCTGCTGCGCGAGGCGCGGGAACAGAACCCCGAGAGCCAGATCGGCGACTATGTCGAGGAGCCGCTGGGCGGGCTGGAAGTCGGCCGCATCGGTGCGCAGACGGCAAAGCAGGTCATACTCCAGAAGATCCGGGATGCGGAACGGGAACAGATCCTGAACGATTTCCTGACGCGCAAGGAGCATCTTGTGACGGGGATGATCAAGCGTATGGAACGCGGCAGCGCGATCATCGAATCGGGCCGTCTCGAAGCCGTGTTGCCTCGGGAGCAGATGATCCCCAAGGAGAATCTGCGGGTAGGTGACCGGGTTCGTGCGTATATCTGGAAGATCGATCGCGTGAGTCGCGGTCCGCAGCTCATCCTGTCGCGCACCGTGCCCGAGTTTCTGGTGAAACTGTTCGAACTCGAGGTGCCCGAACTCGAGGACGGGCTGCTTGAGATCAAGGCTGCCGCGCGTGATCCCGGTTCGCGCGCCAAGATCGCGGTCAAGTCCAACGACCCGCGGATCGATCCTATCGGCACCTGCGTCGGGATGCGGGGATCACGCGTGCAGGCGGTAACTTCTGAACTCGCTGGGGAGCGCGTGGATATCGTGTTGTGGAATCCCGATCCAGCTCAGTTCGTTATCAACGCGCTTGCGCCGGCCGAGGTCAGCAGCATCGTGGTTGACGAGGAAAAGCACAGCATGGATATCGTGGTCGAGGAGGAAAACCTGGCCCAGGCGATCGGCCGCACCGGGCAGAACGTGCGCTTGGCGGGTGATCTGACGGGGTGGGAACTGAACATCATGACGCCGGATGAGTCTCGCAAGAAGACCGAGGAAGAAACCACCCGGGTACGCTCGTTGTTCGTCGACGCGCTCGATGTGGATGAGGAGGTGGCCGGCATCTTGGTGCAGGAGGGTTTCGCAACGCTCGAAGAGGTCGCTTATGTGCCGCTCAACGAGATGCTGGAAATCGAGGCTTTCGACGAGGCGACGGTCAACGAACTGCGGAGCCGTGCTCGCAATGCCCTTCTGACCCAGGCGATCGCGGGCGAGGAAAAGGTCGAGCACGACATAGAAGACCTGCTGAAGGTCGCAGGAATGGACAATGACACGGCGCGCCTGCTGGCTTCGAAGGGTGTGAGTACCCAGGAAGAGCTCGCGGATTATGCCAGCGATGATCTTGTGGAGCTCGCGGGACTCGATGCCGAGCGGGCGAAAGAGCTGATCATGGCGGCGCGCGCTCCCTGGTTTGCTGCAACCAACGCATAAGCGGGAATCAATGGCGCAGATCAACGTCACGCAGTTTGCCACGGATCTGGGGATACCCCCGACGCTGCTCATCGAGCAGCTGCAATCGGCCGGCATCAGGAAGGCGCTCGCCGAGGATACCCCATTGACCGAGAAGGACAAGACGCAACTTCTCGATTATCTGCGCCAGGTTCACGGCGCCAAGGAAGCCAAGCAGAAGATCACGCTGACGCGACGGCAAACCTCCGAGATCAAGAAGTCGGATGGACTCGGCAAGTCGCGCACGATCCAGGTCGAGGTTCGCAAGAAGCGCGTGCTGGTGAAGCGCGAGGCGGTCGAGACGGAGCAAACGGTCGAGACCAAGCCGGTCATCGATGCCGAGCAGATCGCCCTGCGCGAGGAGGAAGCCCGGCAACAGGCCGAACTCATCGCCCGGCAGAGCGAGGAGGCGCAGAAGAAGCAGGAGCGCCGGAAGAAGGCCAAGGAAACGCCGGCGGAAACACCAGCGGAACCAGTGGTGGCGAAAGCGGTGGAGGGCGAAATGCCCTCTGGCGGGGCGGCGCCGGTGTCCGCCGTGCCGGTGGAAGGCACCCTGCACAAACCGATGGTCAAGCCTGCTGAAAAGGCCGGGAAGAAGACAGCGAAAAAGCCGCCCAAGCAGGTTACCTGGAGTGACGATTCGGTCAAGAAACGTGGCATCAAAACGCGCGGCGACGTTACCGGTGGTCTGGGGTGGCGCGAGCGCAAGGATAGGCACGCCAGGCACAAGGAGGAGACAGCTCAGGTATTTTCAGCTCCGGCGGAACCCATGGTGCGCGAGATCATGGTTCCGGAAACCGTCACGGTGGGCGATCTGGCACACAAGATGTCAGTCAAGGCTGCGGAGGTCATCAAGGCCCTGATGAAGTTGGGGACGATGGCGACCATCAATCAGGTTCTCGACCAGGAAACTGCAATGATCGTGGTCGAGGAAATGGGGCATGTCGCCAAGCGCGCAAAGCTCGATGATCCCGACGCGTTCCTCGAGCAGGCACAGCAGGCGGCGGCGGAGGTGACGTTCGAGAGCCGCGCGCCAGTGGTGACGGTGATGGGGCACGTGGACCACGGCAAGACGTCGCTGCTCGACCATATCCGCCGCACCCGCGTTGCGAGCGGCGAGGCGGGCGGCATCACCCAGCATATCGGTGCTTATCACGTCGAAACGCCCAAGGGCATGATCACGTTCCTCGACACGCCTGGCCATGAGGCATTTACCGCCATGCGCGCGCGCGGCGCGAAAGTGACCGACATTGTGGTGCTGGTCGTGGCTGCGGATGATGGAGTCATGCCACAGACGTCTGAAGCGATCCACCATGCCAAGGCGGCCAAGGTGCCGATCGTGGTGGCCCTCAACAAGATCGACAGGCCCGAAGCCAATCCCGATCGCGTCAAGCAGGACCTCGCGGCGCAGGAAGTGGTGCCCGAAGAATGGGGTGGCGACACCATGTTTGTGGAGGTCTCGGCGAAAACCGGGAAAGGAATCGACGCGTTGCTGGACAGCGTGCTGTTGCAGGCGGAGGTGCTGGAATTGAAGGCGCCTCGCGATGCGCCGGCAAGGGGCATCGTCATTGAATCGCGCCTCGACAAGGGGCGCGGACCCGTGGCGACAGTGCTGGTTCAGTCCGGCACGCTCAAGCGAGGGGATGTCCTGCTCGCCGGGGCTGTATTCGGGCGGGTTCGCGCCATGCTCGACGAGGCTGGACGGGCGATCGATCAGGCCGGCCCTTCGATTCCTGTGGAGATCCTGGGCCTGGCGGAGATTCCTCTGGCGGGCTCGGACGTACTGGTTCTGGGCGACGAGCGTAAGGCGCGCGAAATCGCGCTGTTCCGGCAGGGCAAGTTCAGGGATGTAAAGCTCGCGAAGCAGCAGTCGACCAAGCTTGAGAACATGTTCGACCAACTCGACAGCGGGGATAAGAAAACCCTTTCGCTGGTCATCAAGGCCGATGTGCAAGGCTCGTACGAGGGTCTTTCCCACGCGTTGTCCAAGCTCTCGACAGATGAGGTCAAGGTCAACATCGTTCATGCGGCCGTGGGTGGGATCACGGAGTCCGATGTCAACCTGGCGTTAGCCTCAAAATCTGTGATCATTGGTTTCAACACTCGCGCGGATGCGGCGGCGCGCAAGCTCGCGGAGAGCGGCGGTGTGCAGATCCGTTACTACAACATCATCTATGAGGCGGTCGACGAGGTCAAGGCAGCGCTGACGGGCATGCTGGCGCCCGAACGCAAGGAAAACGTGCTGGGCCTTGTTGAGATCAGGAAGATTTACCGCATCTCGAAAGTTGGCACGGTGGCCGGCTGCATGGTACTCGATGGGTTGGTACGACGCTCGGCCCGCGTTCGGCTGCTGCGCGATAACGTTGTGATACACGAGGGCGAACTCGATTCGCTGAAACGCTTCAAGGACGACGTGCGGGAAGTCAAGGCGGGTTTCGAGTGCGGCCTATCCCTCAGGAATTACAATGACATCAAGGAAGGCGACCAGCTGGAGGCCTACGAATTCGTAGAGGTCGCGAGAACCCTATGAGGCGATAGAAGGGAGACGATACACGAGGGGAGTGGGGCGCGCGTGGTTCGTTGCCTCTCTCCTTTCTCCTCTCCGCCTCTTGTACTTATGCCCAAAGACTTTCCCCGCGCCCGTCGCATCGCGGACCAGATACAGCGTGAACTGGCGGATATCATTCGCTTCGAACTCAAGGATCCCCGTATCGGGATGATCACCCTGACCGATGTGGAGGTGAGCCAGGATTATGCGCACGCCCGGGTTTTCTTCACGGTGCTGGCGGACGCACAACAGACCGATGAGACCCGCGAAGCGCTGCAACACGCTTCCGGCTTCCTGCGCAGCCAGCTTGCCCGGCGCATGAGACTGCGCACGGTTCCACAATTGCAATTCAAGTACGACGCCTCCGTCGCGCGTGGCGTGCAGCTCTCCCGCCTGATCGACGAGGCGGTGGCGAGTGACACGAAGCGCACAGCCGAAACATGATGGAATACCCGGCACTGGAAGTCGTGCCAGCCGGGCGCGCTACGAGCGGTGTCCTGCTCTTGGACAAGCAGGCTGGCATCAGCTCCCAGGCGGCCGTCACGCGCGTCAAGCGTCTCCTCGGGATCGCCAAAGCCGGGCATACGGGCACGCTCGACCCGCTCGCCACCGGGCTGCTCCCGATATGTATCGGTGAAGCAACCAAGTTTTCGCATCTGCTGCTCGAGGCCGAGAAGACCTACGAAGCCGGTATTCGGCTCGGAGTCGTGACCACGACCGGCGATCGGGAGGGCGAAACGATATCCGTGTCACCCGTAAGAGTTGACGTCGATGCGGTGAGAGAGGTGCTCGCGCGGTTTGTTGGCGAGATCGCCCAGGTGCCGCCGATGTACAGCGCCCTCAAGCACCAGGGGCAGCCGCTCTACAAGCTTGCGCGGGAGGGAATTTGCGTGCCGAGAGCGGCGCGAACAGTGCGCGTAAAGTCGCTCGAACTGCATCAACTTGCAGGCGACATGCTCCACGTCAGGATCGTGTGCGGGAAGGGCACCTATATCCGCGTTCTCGCTGAAGACGTCGGAAGGGCATTGCAGTGCGGCGCATCGCTGGATAACCTGAGGCGAACCGCCGTGGGGGCGCTCAATGTCAATGATGGCGCAACGCTCGAGATGCTTGAGAGTTTGTCTCGGGAGGCACGTGCGCGGCACCTGTTGACCGCGGATACGCCGGTAGCCGCCTTGCCGCGCGTCGATGTCGAGCCGGTACAGGCGCGGTCCCTCATGCATGGGCGCGCCTTCCAAGGCAACGGCTGCGTCGGGGGCGGATTGGTGCGTCTTTACGACCGCCCCTCGGGGCGTTTTCTCGGGGTAGGGACACGTGATGCGACCGGGTTGATCGTGCCCCGGCGGCTGATGAGCACGCCAGTCGCGGCAGATAATGCTTGAGAAAACGAGGGGTTACGGAGTAGAATAAACGACTTTTCGGCTGGAGAACGACGATGGCAGTATCAACCACCCAGAAGGCCCAGCTGGTCAAGGATTACCAGCGCATCGCGGGAGACACGGGCTCGCCGGAGGTGCAGGTCGCGCTGCTCACGGCGCGGATTACGGACCTGACCGAGCATTTCAAGACGCACGTCAAGGACCATCATTCGCGCCGGGGCCTGCTGAGAATGGTGAGCAGGCGCCGAAAGCTCCTGGATTATCTGAAGAAGACGAAGGCGGATCAGTACCGGCAGTTGATCGACCGTCTGGGTTTGCGCAAGTAACGCCGGGTGATGCGCGGACCGGGTTGCCGGACTGTGGCGGATCATCCGACTCGGTGGGAGTGGCGGCAGTACACCAAGACCGCGAGTGCGCGGTCTTTTTTTATTTTCATACAAAGGATAAAACGTTGAGGCATATCAAGAAGACACTGATGTGGGGGCGCCATCGCCTGACGCTTGAAACCGGCGAAATCGCGCGGCAGGCAACCGGCGCGGTGATGGTTAATATGGAAGATACGGTGGTGCTGGTGACCGTGGTGGGAAACAAACAGGCTGAAGCGGGAAAGGACTTTCTTCCTCTGACCGTCGATTACCAGGAACGCACTTACGCCGCAGGCAAGATTCCGGGGGGGTTTTTTAAGCGCGAAGGCCGACCCTCCGAGAAGGAAATTCTGACGTGCCGGCTCATAGACCGGCCGATACGCCCGCTTTTCCCGGACGGCTTTTACAATGAAGTGCAGGTCGTGGCCACTGTAATGTCGTCAAACAGCGAAGTCGACTCCGACATTCCGGCGATGATCGGCGCCTCTGCGGCGCTGGCCCTTTCCGGAATACCGTTCAACGGTCCAATCGGTGCCGCGCGTGTAGGCTATCAAGATGGCCATTACCTGCTCAATCCGACGGCCACCGAATTAAAGTCTTCCGGGCTCGACCTCGTCGTGGCGGGAACGCAGCAGGCCGTATTGATGGTCGAATCCGAAGCACACGAATTATCCGAGGATGTCATGCTCGGCGCGGTAGTCTATGGCCACCAGCAGATGCAGGCAGTCATCGAAGCGATCAATGGAATGGTGGACGAGGCAGGTGCGCCGCTATGGGACTGGGCGCCCCCGGCCAAGGACGAGGCGCTGAGTGCGCGCATCAAGGCGCTCGCCGAGAACGATCTGATCGCGGCCTTTCAGCTCAAGCAGAAGCAGGCCCGCTCCGAGGCGATCGACAACATCTGGAGACGCGCGTTCACTGAAGTCGGCGTTGGCACGGAAGGAGGGCCTGCTGCCAACGCGGTGAAGGAAATCTGCTTCGCGCTCGAATCGAACATCGTGCGCGGCCAGATCCTCAACGGCGAGCCGCGCATCGACGGCCGTGACACCCGAACCGTGCGCCCGATATCCATACGCACCAGCGTGCTGCCGCGGGCGCATGGTTCGTCCCTTTTCACGCGCGGTGAGACGCAGGCAATGGTTGCCGCCACGCTCGGAACCTCGCGCGACGAGCAGATCATCGATGCGCTGCAGGGCGAGTACCGCGAGCGTTTCATGCTCCACTACAATATGCCTCCATACGCGACCGGGGAAACGGGTCGCGTCGGTTCGCCCAAACGGCGAGAGATCGGACACGGGCGGCTTGCGAAGCGCGCTCTGCTCGCGGTTCTGCCGACGCCCGAGGAATTCGGGTATTCGCTGCGCGTGGTGTCGGAAATCACGGAGTCAAATGGTTCAAGTTCGATGGCATCGGTTTGTGGCGGGTGCCTTGCGCTGATGGACGCAGGGGTGCCGCTCAAGGCGCACGTCGCCGGCATTGCGATGGGATTGATCAAGGAAGGCAACCGGTTCGCGGTGCTGTCCGACATTCTGGGAGACGAGGATCACCTTGGCGACATGGACTTCAAGGTCGCCGGAACGGAGAAGGGCGTCACCGCGCTGCAGATGGACATCAAGATTACCGGCATCACCAAGGAGATCATGCACGCGGCACTGACGCAGGCGCGCGAAGGACGTCTCCATATTCTGGAAAAGATGAAGGTCGCGATCGAGAGCCCGCGCACTGAGCTTTCGGCCTATGCGCCGCGCATGATCACGATCAAGATCAAGCCGGAAAAGATTCGGGACGTAATCGGCAAGGGCGGCGCGGTGATCCGCGCCATCACCGAGGAGACCGGGACCACGATCGATATCGAGGACGACGGAACGGTGACGATTGCCTGCGTTTCATCGGAAGGCGGCGAACTGGCCAAGAAACGCATCGAGGAGCTGACAGCCGACGTCGAAGTGGGCCGCATCTACGAGGGCACGGTGCTCAAGCTGCTCGACTTTGGCGCCATCGTGAGCGTGCTGCCTGGACGCGACGGCTTGCTGCACATTTCCCAGATCGCCAATGAACGCGTGAACAGCGTGGCGGATCACCTGAAGGAAGGCCAGTCCATCCGTGTGAAGGTCATCGAGGCCGATGAAAAGGGGCGTCTGCGTCTCTCGATGAAGGCGGTGATCAACGAAGCCCGCGCGCCCCAGACGACACAGTAATCGCCGCGCCCGCGCAGTACGCGGCAAGGGCAGCCTGCTGGCTGCCCTTATCTTAATTTCCAACGGAGCTGATCCGCAGGCCGGGCATCAGCTCATTTCGCGACCTGACGTTCCCGTAGTTCGTCCAGCGTCTTGCAATCGATGCACAGGGTGGCGGTCGGGCGCGCTTCCAGGCGCTTCAAGCCGATCTCGACTCCGCACGACTCACAGTAACCGTACTCTCCCGCATCGATACGGGCGATTGTCTCGTCGATCTTCTTGATGAGCTTGCGCTCCCGGTCCCGGTTTCTGAGTTCGAGCGACATGTCGGATTCCTGACTCGCCCGGTCGTTCGGGTCGGCGAACACCGTCGCCTCGTCCTGCATGGTGTGCACCGTGCGGTCGATATCCTGCGACAATTCGCGTTTCTGCTCCTCCAGCATCTTTCTGAAATGCGCAAGTTGCCGGAGATTCATGTACTCCTCTTTCCCTTTTGGCTTGTAAGGCGGGAAAACCTTATGTAGTTCCATTGCCATTGGCACAATGTCCGCAAAAAAGCGCTTTAATAGCAGAAATCCCCCGCCATCGCAAGGCGGATTCCACCGTCCCAAGGCAGAACCTGCTGCAATTGACCTTTACTGGGACGGGGGAGTATATTACGCGCCTTCGGTTCCGCCCCATCCTCCGCGCTCACCGGAGCGGTAAAGGCGTATTTCAGGCCGGTGTCCAGGTCTGGGGAGTGATGCACGCAATGCCGGCAGCTTCGAGTGTGCCCGTAGCTCAATAGGATAGAGCACCGGCCTTCTAAGCCGGGGGTTGTGGGTTCGAGTCCCGCCGGGCATGCCAGATTCTGCCCATCCGGGCAGCGTACAGTGTTGAGCGTTTGGTGTTGAGTGTGAGATCTGAGCCCACGGCTCCCTGGACACTGAGGACTTAACACTTCACACTGCTCTTACGGACGGTGGCTGTAGCTCAGCTGGTAGAGTCCCGGATTGTGATTCCGGTTGTCGTGGGTTCGAGTCCCATCAGCCACCCCACCCTCCCCGCAGCATTCATATGACGGCACGTATCGCGCACGGCGCGCGTCTTTGCTTTGCCGTGATGATTATGCTCTAATCATTGGATGATGTTCCGCCGCCATTCGTAGCGGGTGACGGCGCGAAAAAGGGCCTTATGGAATACCTGTGGTGGCATTGGGTCGTGCTGGGCATTGCTCTGATGCTGCTCGAACTAGCGGTGCCGGCGTTCTTCCTGCTTTGGTTCGGCCTCGGTGCCGTGATCGTGGGCGTGCTGCTGGCCGCGTTTCCTGAAATGTCCCTGGCGTTCCAGTTCGCGACATGGACGCTGAGTTCCTTATTTTTCATCTGGCTCTGGTTCAAGTTATTCAAGCCCAATGTTCATAGGACGAGAGCGGGCATGTCGAAAGGATCACTCGTCGGGGAAATCGGCCTCGTGACGAAGGAGATCCGTCCCTACGAGAAAGGGCAGATACGTTTCCAGAAACCCATCCTGGGTGACGAGGTGTGGGAATCGATCGCCGATCAGGAGATCAAGGTGGGTGAGCGTGTCAGAGTGCTGGATGTCGAAGGCAACACTCTAAAAGTGGATAGGACCTGAAAGAGAGGAGCGAACCATGGGGTTTGAGATCGTTGTCATCGCATTGGCCATATTCGCCATTATCACCGTGTGGAAAGGTGTCCGCATCGTGGCGCAGGGCGAGGAGTGGGTCATCGAACGCCTGGGCAAGTACCACAGAACCCTGCCGCCGGGGCTGAGCATCATCCTTCCCTACCTCGACAAGGTTGCCTACAAGGTGGTCACCAAGGACATAATCCTGGACGTTCCGGAACAGGAGGTGATCACGAAGGACAATGCGGTGATCATCACCAATGCCATTGCCTTCATCAAGGTCACCGATCCCATCAAGGCGGTCTACGGCATCGTGGACTTCGCCGAGGCGATCCGGAATCTGGTGCAAACCACGCTGCGCTCGATCACCGGCGAGATGGAGCTGGACCAGGCGTTGTCGTCGCGGGAAAAGATCAAACTGCGCCTGAAAGAGAGCATTTCCGATGAGGCGATCGATTGGGGCCTGACGATCAAGTCCGTCGAGATCCAGGACATCAAGCCATCCGACTCGATGGTGAAATCGATGGAGCTGCAGGCCGCGGCGGAACGGGAACGAAAGGCGGTCGTCACCAAGGCGGAAGGCGCGAAACAGGCCATGATACTCGAGGCCGAGGGACGCCTCGAGAGCGCGAAGCGCGACGCCGTTGCCCAGGTCACGCTGGCCGATGCTTCGTCTCAAGCGATCCAGAAGGTGGCGCAGGCAGTCGGCGACCGTGATACGCCCATGCTGTACCTTCTGGGGGAGAAGTACATTCTTGCACTCGACAAGCTCGCAGAATCGGGCAACAGCAAGCTTGTCATATTGCCGGCCGATTTCCAGGACGCGATGCGCGGGTTGCTGGGCCGCGGCAGAACCTCCTGATCACGGGTGGTTGTCCGGAGCGACCCTGCGGACGCGCGGCGGGCGAGCGGCGCCGCTGCCGAACCTACGCCTTGACCCGCATGAGCCGCTGCTGTTCCCGGCGCCACTCCCGATCCTTTTCAGCAGCGCGCTTGTCATGTTGCTTTTTGCCTTTGGCGAGCCCGATTTCGAGTTTAATGCGGCCGCGGCTGTAATGCATGTCAATCGGCACCAGCGCGTAGCCGGAGCGTTCGACGCTGCCGATGAGACGGTTGATCTCGCTTGCGTGAAGCAGCAGTTTGCGGGTTCGCGTCGGATCCGCCGTCACGTGGGTCGATGCGGCGGGCAGGGGGCTGATATGGCAGCCCACCAGGTGGATCTCGCCGCCATGGACAATCACGTAGGCTTCCTTCAATTGCACGCGACCGGCGCGGATTGCCTTGACCTCCCAGCCGTCGAGCACGATGCCTGCTTCGAGGCGTTCCTCGATAAAATAGTCGTGGAACGCCTTCCTGTTCTGGACAATGCTCATGCTTGCGTGCCGGGGCGTGGGAGCGTCTATTTTATCAGGCCGGTATCGTGGGCCGGGCTATGCGCAGCGCGGGCTGGAGAGCGCACACCGCGTGGCAGATGTCGCTAAATCCGTCCTCGTCGCATACACGCCAGAGCAGATGTTCTCTCTCGTCGATGCGGTCGAGCGTTACCCGGAGTTTCTGCCATGGTGCGGCGGCGCTTCGGTTGCGCGGCGTGATGAAGCGAGCATGCTCGCCACCATCAGCATCAATTATCGCGGCATCAGGCAGAGCTTCACTACAGAAACGCAGAGGCAACCAGGTCGCTCCATTCACATCAGCCTCGTGCACGGACCTTTCAAGACCCTGAACGGGACATGGGGATTTGTTCCCCTGGCACAGGCGGGCTGCAAGGTCGATTTCCACCTGCATTACGAGTTTTCGAGCAGGCTGCTGGAGCGAGCGGTCGGCCCGGTCTTCCACTACATCGCCGATTCCATGGTCGATGCGTTCGTGAAACGCGCGCGCTTCATCTATGGAAACCGCTGACCCGCTTCTGGTCGTGGAGGTAGTTTACGCACTGGCGGACCGACAAGCGCTGTACAGCGTCACGCTCCCGCGCGGCAGCACGATTCAGGACGCACTTGAACGCTCGGGAATCATATGGCATTTCCCCGGTGTTGACTTCAGCACCTGCAAAGTCGGCGTGTTCGGCAAGGTGCGATCGCGAGATACGGTCCTCAGCGACGGCGATCGGGCGGAGATTTACCGCTCTCTACTCGTCGACTCCAAGGATGCCCGATATGCGCGAGTGCTATCGGGGAAGCGCAGGGACGGAGGCTGAACGCGTTACTTGCAGTTCGCGTCAACCATTCGCCGCGCGTCGGCGGTTTCGCCGGCGTATTGGGCATCCTCCAGGAAAACGCGCTCGCCGGTCTTAGGATCGACCTTGACCACGCGATTTCCGGACTGAAGGTTCTTGAGGTGCGCGCGTGCATCATCGCAGGCGCGCCGGCGCTGCGCCTCCTCCGCGCTCTTCTTGGCATCCTTGGCTTCAGCTGCCGCCTTCTCCGCCTGGCGCTTGCGGAATTCGGCGTCGCGTTCGGCCAATGACTGCGATTTGGTGGCCGCGGCACCGCCGGCAGGTGCGACTGGAGCGGGGCTGGAGCGGATTCCCGTCGCGAGCTCCTTGGTGCCCGCCGGGCACTGGGCGGCGTATTCGACGCGTCCATCCTTACCCACGCACTTGAGCAACTGTCCATGGGCGGTCGTCGCAAACAGGGTGACAACTATCGCCGCAATGATCGATCTCACAGTCGTTGCATTCATTTTCACACTCGCTCTCTCGGCCGACGCCCGGGCAGCGCGGTTGCCTTACGGAATCTGCAATTCAGTCAACCAATTAACGCGGCAGTTCCTTGGCCGTTTACCGCGCTTCCCATATAATACCCCCTTTGCCGAAGGATCAGAAACATGCGCGTGGTGCAGAAGGCTCTCACCTTCGACGACGTCCTGCTTGTTCCCGCACACTCGACGATCCTCCCCCGCGAAGTCAGCCTCAAGACCCGCATCACCCGCAGCATCGCGCTCGACATTCCGATCGCGTCTGCCGCTATGGACACCGTCACCGAGGCGCGTCTGGCGATTGCCATCGCGCAGGAGGGGGGTATCGGCATCCTGCACAAGAACATGTCACCCAAGGCGCAGGCGGGAGAGGTGGCGAAGGTGAAGCGCTATGAGAGCGGAGTGGTGAAAGACCCGATCACGATCGATCCGTCGATGACGGTGCGCGAAGTGCTGAATCTCACCAGCCGCCACAAGATCTCCGGATTACCGGTGGTAAACGCGGCGGGTAGAGTGGTCGGAATCGTCACCAACCGGGACCTGCGGTTCGAGACCAATCTCGATCAACCGGTGAAGAACATCATGACGCCGCGCGAGCGGCTGGTGACGGTGCGTGAAGGCGCGAAGCGGGAAGAGGCATTGGCCCTCATGCACAAGCACCGGCTGGAGCGCGTGCTTGTGGTGAGCAAATCCTACGAATTACGCGGGCTGATCACCGTCAAGGACATCCTCAAGTCATCCGAGCATCCGAACGCCTGCAAGGACCGCTTGGGACAATTGCGGGTAGGTGCCGCGATCGGGGTGGGAGAAGGTACCGAGGAACGTGCCGCGGCGCTGGTCGAAGCCGGGGTGGACGTGATCGTCGTAGACACGGCGCACGGCCATTCCCAGGGCGTGATCAATCGAGTGAAATGGATGAAGCGCAGTTTTCCGAAGATGCAGGTCATAGCCGGCAATATCGCCACAGCTTCGGCAGCCAAGGCCCTGGTCGATGCGGGTGCGGATGGCGTGAAAGTGGGCATCGGACCCGGTTCGATCTGCACCACCCGCGTCGTGGCGGGAATTGGGGTGCCGCAGATCACCGCCGTCGCCAATGTCTCGCGAGCGCTTGCCAGGACCGATGTTCCCATCATCGCGGACGGCGGGATCCGCTATTCGGGCGACATCGCCAAGGCGATTGCGGCCGGCGCACACACGGTCATGATCGGGAGCCTGTTCGGCGGAACAGAGGAATCGCCCGGTGAGATCGAGCTCTACCAGGGGCGCTCGTACAAGGCCTATCGCGGCATGGGTTCGATCGGGGCGATGCAGCAGGGCTCGGCCGATCGCTACTTTCAGGAAACCGACGAGCTCGATACCGAGAAACTGGTGCCGGAGGGCGTGGAAGGGCGGGTGCCGTACAAGGGCGGGCTGGTGCCGCTGCTGCTGCAGCTCATCGGGGGGCTGCGCGCCAGCATGGGGTACCTCGGGTGCGCCACGATCGACGAGGTGCGCCGCAAGGCGGAGTTCGTCGAGATCACGCTCGCGGGCATCCGCGAGTCGCACGTGCACGACGTGCAGATCACCAAGGAAGCGCCCAACTACCAGATCGAGTGAACGGCAAACAGGAAACCGTGAACTGTAGGGGCGAAGAAGCACGCAGTGGGGCCGTTCACTGTTTGCCGTTCACCGTTCGCTAGACATGCAGCACCAGAAAATCCTTATTCTCGATTTCGGCGGCCAGTACACGCAGCTGATCGCGCGCCGGGTGCGCGAGAACCAGGTCTATTGCGAACTGCAGCCGTACGACGTCAGTGACGAGTTTGTCCGCAATTTCGGTCCGCAGGGGATCATTCTTTCAGGCGGACCCGCGTCGGTGTGGGAAGGTGGCACGCCGCGTGCGCCCGATGCTGTGTTTACCCTGGGTGTTCCGGTGCTGGGCATCTGCTATGGCATGCAGACCATGGCCGCCCAACTCGGGGGCAAGGTCGAAATGGGCCGGGTGCGGGAGTTCGGTTACGCAGAAGTGCGCGCGCGCGGACACTCGGCGCTGCTGCGCGACATCCAGGATCGGGTCAATCCGGAAGGACACGGGCTGCTCGATGTGTGGATGAGCCACGGCGACCGTGTCGACGAATTGCCGCCCGGGTTCAAGGTGATCGTCGGTAATGCGGCGACGCCGATTGCGGGCATGGCGGACGAAAAGCGCAAACTCTATGGCGTGCAGTTCCATCCCGAAGTCACGCACACTCTGCAGGGCAAAGCAATCATCGAGCGCTTCGTCCGGGAGATCTGCGGGCTCGCGGGTGACTGGACCATGCCGGACTATATCGAGGAGGCAGTGGGCGGGATTCGTTCCCAAGTCGGACGCGAGGAAGTGATACTGGGGTTGTCGGGCGGGGTCGATTCGTCGGTGGCCGCAGGACTGATACACCGCGCGATCGGCCGCCAGCTCACCTGCGTTTTTGTCGACAATGGCCTGCTTCGGCTCAATGAGGCCGAACAGGTCATGGAGGCGTTCGGACGCGATCTCGGCGTCAAGGTGAATCACGTCAACGCGCGGGAGCAGTTCCTGGGACACCTCGCGGGCGTCACCGATCCGGAACAAAAGCGCAAGATCATCGGCCGTGAGTTCATCGAAGTGTTCCAGCGTGAGGCCGCGAAACTGCCGCAGGTCAAGTGGCTCGCCCAAGGCACGATCTATCCGGACGTCATCGAGTCGGCCGGCGCCAGCACGAAGAAGGCTCATACCATCAAGTCGCATCACAATGTCGGAGGATTGCCGGAGACTCTCCACCTCAAGCTGCTGGAGCCGCTGCGCGAGCTGTTCAAGGATGAGGTGCGTGAGCTTGGGCTCGCTCTCGGTCTGCCGCACGATATGGTATTCCGTCATCCCTTCCCGGGACCGGGGCTCGGCGTGCGCATCCTCGGGGAGGTGAGGGCGGAGTACGCCGACCTTCTGCGGCGGGCGGATGCGATCTTCATCGACGAATTGCGCGCCGCCGGCTGGTACGAGAAAACCGCGCAGGCGTTCGCGGTATTCCTGCCTGTGCGGTCGGTTGGGGTTATGGGCGACGGTCGCACCTACGAGAACGTCGTGGCGCTGCGCGCGGTACAGACACAGGACTTCATGACCGCCCACTGGGCCGAGCTGCCGCACGGTCTGCTCTCCAAGGTGGCGAATCGCATCATCAACGAAGTCCGCGGCATCAACCGGGTTGTCTACGACATCTCCAGCAAGCCCCCCGCCACGATCGAGTGGGAGTAGAAGAGCAAGGATGAAGGCAGAACGCGGAAGGATGAAGCGGCAAATGTGCGGGGTGGAGCAAAGTCTTCATCCAACATCCTTCGTCCTTCATCCTTTGGATTGACCGTGTCCGACGAGGACTTCATGCTCGAGGCGCTCGACCTTGGTCGGCAGGCGGGAGCGGGCGGGGAGGTGCCGGTCGGGGCTGTTGTGGTGAAAGACGGGGAAATCGTCGGGCGGGGCTACAATCGGCCGATCTCGACTTGCGATCCTACGGCACACGCCGAAATCATTGCACTGCGGGATGCTGCACAGCGACTCAAGAACTATCGCCTGATGGGATGCGAGCTGTTTGTCACTCTCGAGCCGTGCGCGATGTGCATCGGGGCCATTTTGCATGCAAGACTCGCGCGTGTCGTCTTTGGCGCAGCCGACCCTAAGACCGGTGCTTGCGGCGGAGTCGTTGATCTTCTCGCGAACGACACGCTGAATCACCAGACGAAAGTACGGGGAGACGTCATGGCCGAGGCTGCGTCAGAGGTGCTGCGATCGTTCTTTAGCGAGCGCCGTCGCAGTGCCATCTGAATCAGATTAAGTGCGCGAACACATTAATATAAGTAGCTTATAATAAACATTAATATTACGTTACTTAGTAGACGTAGTAACGAGTTGTACTTAGCCATCGCAGCTTAGACGCGTTTAGCCTGGTCAAGTGTTTCCATGCCCGATCTCTGCGCACGGGCTGTGCTTTAGTCGCATTCCTCATGCACTTGCCTTGTTCTCTCTTTGGAGTTTTCGATACTTCCGTGCTGTCTTATTCGCCACAATTAGAGCGACTGAGCGGAGCCTTACCGTCATTTAATTGTGCATCGCGCCAAAATGAGATAAATTGTGCGGCGCACATTGGGCTTCACACAACTGGAACCGTGAAGGGGGTGGCATGAGGCTTAGCGAGAAGGTGGCAATCGTAACCGGCGCAGGACGAGGAATCGGTAGGGCAACCGCGGTCAAGTTCGCGACCGAGGGGGCCAAGGTCGTCGTTTGTGATGTCGACCAGGATGCGATCGACGAAACCGTGATTTTGTGCAAAGAGACCCGCGGCGACGCGTTCGGCTATGTTGTGGACGTGCGCGATCCCGAAGGACTCAGGGGCATGGTCGCCACCACCGTCGCCAAGTGGGGGCGGGTCGATTGTCTCGTCAACAATGCCGGAATCGTGGCGGACAGCCAGTTCAAGAACATGACCGATGAGCAGTTCGACAGCGTTATCGAGATCAACCTCAAGGGGGTCTACAACTGCACCAAGGCCGTGGTCGACATCATGCTGCAGCAGCAGTCGGGCGTGATTCTCAATGCATCGTCCATCGTCGGACTCCATGGCAACTTCGGGCAGACCAACTACGCGGCCAGCAAATTCGGCGTGATTGGGATGGTGAAGACCTGGGCCCGTGAACTGGGACGCAAGGGCATCCGCGCGAATGCTGTATGCCCCGGCTTCGTTTCCACTTCCATCCTCGGCAATATCCCAAAGAAAGTTCTCAAGACCCTGGAAGATCGCGTTCCGCTCGGGCGGCTCGCACGCCCCGAGGAAATTGCCAACACCTTCGCGTTTCTTGCCTCAGACGAAGCCAGCTACATCAACGGCGCGGTGATCGAGGTGAGCGGAGGATTAACGCTCTGATGCGCGTTAATCCTTAACAAGGGCAACCTACAGGGCGTAGCCATGCCGCGCCACTGTCGGATCATGATTCACGGCCTGCGATTCACGGGCTTTCGTGCTCGATGGCGAGCACGCGTATCTTCAGCCGTCCGACCCAGTCGATCAGCGGCAGCAGGTCGGAGAGCGCCTCCCCTTCCAGCAGCTTGATGTGGGTCGCGTCCGCGGTCGCTTGCCCGAAAGTGGGATCGATGGGCAACCACCGGCCGCCGGTCCAGCTCTCCACCCAGCTGTGAAACAGGAATCCTTCCAGCTGTTTCGAGTAGGCGAGGCCGCTGACCACCCGGGTCGGAATGCCGAGTGCGCGCGCTAACGCAGTGAAGAGATAGGCGTGCCCCTGACATTCGGCCTTCTTCTGCTCCAGGACATCGACCGCGGAGAACACATCGAGCGGCGCCTTTTCGATATTCGTTTGCATCCAGCGCACGAGCTTGTCCGCCTGCCGCGCCGGCTCACGCTCGTTGCCCGCGATCTCGACCGCCGTAAGGCGAACGTTGGGATGCCGGCTTTGCACCGTCGCCGAAGGTTCCAGATACTTTCGTGACGGCTCCGCAAGCACACTGCCCGTCGGCACAGTAGCTGCGGGCGGTCGTATCTCGCATTCGTGCCCGTCGCGCGTCGGGCGGCAGCTCTGGAAATGCTCGCCGGGAGGGGTGCG
>Ga0209343_10002341_pt1 | contig 24579 bp, 19 predicted proteins | sample RifCSPlowO2_02_FD_184026 | JGI IMG/M metagenome (GOLD analysis project Ga0209343, IMG submission 184026) | Groundwater microbial communities from Rifle, Colorado - Rifle CSP2_plank lowO2_0.2 (SPAdes) (version 2) | ecosystem: Environmental > Aquatic > Deep subsurface > Groundwater | place... | reverse complement strand
TTCCATGGCGGTGGGCACGCGGCCACGTTTGACAACAGTGTTGTGATTCTTGACTTGAACGACTTGACGTTCAAGCGCTTGTCGAACCCGACGCCAAGTAACAAGGGTGCCAACTGGATTTCCACTACCGGACTGTCTCAGAATGTCGACCCTGCGTTCAATTCGTATTGTGAGTATGGCGATGGCCAGCCAGGTGCGGGTCACACCTATGACACGCTCGCCATATTGCCCCCCGCCGATGGCGGTGCTCCTTTTGGGTCATTGATCCGCGTTGCCAGCTTTGCCGTTCATGTCAATTTGTCGCGCAGCACGGGCTGGGCTCATCGATTTGATTTTCAATCGACGGCAATGCGCAATGGCAAGTGGGTGCGCTGGTCGGTGAATGGGCCAGCCAACTATTTGTTTCCGGGGGCCTGCTCCGCCTACGATTCGCGCCGCAAGCGGTTTTGGTGGATGGCTGCTCTGTCGTACCTTCCGCCGATGATCCGTTACCTTGACGTCGCAACGCAACAGCAACTGGAAACACCTTATGCGCGTACGGCACGTGCGGCCCCTGCGGCGGACTCAGGCAGCATGACCCTGCGTTACGACCCGGCGCGCGACATTCTTGTTTTGACATGCACCTTGGGCGGCAAACTGGTGCTCGCCTTCCTTCGTTGTGCATCGCCTGAAATGGGTTGGGTGGTGCCCCCCTTGTCGACGAGCATTCCAGCGCAGTCCGGCGCATCACACCCATTCGATTTTGTACCCGAAGCAGACAAGTTTGTGTTGCTAACGGGTGCCGACAACTCGGCGCTCTACGACATCAAGGCGCCGCAGAATCCAACGCTCGTATGGACCGTGACACGCCGACCACTGGTCGGTGTTGTAATTCCGACCGCCCACATTGCCGGAAAGCGATGGAGCTACGCACCGGCGGTCCAGTCGTTTGTTTGGATGGCGAGTAGTTCGTCCGGTGTCATCGCGTACCGTCCGTTCGTGTGAACGTCTGCTGGCGCATATTTCCGCGTCGCCCCGTCGGAAAAGTTTACAGATCAGCTGCAGCGCGCAGGTCGAACATCGCTAACCCATTGTTTCAATTGGCTTCGGGATAGTGCGCACGAAAATTGCGTACTGCGTGATGGTCCACTACAAAACGACCATCGCTCATGAATCAGTCCTCCCCAATCTCTTGGTGTTGTCAGGCTGCATTTCAAAAAATGAGGTGCCTAGGCTATTGGCTTACGATTGCAGCATTGGCTGGCCTGACGGCCTGCGGTGGTGGCACCGATACCCCAGATAAATCTTCACCGACCCCGTCCAGCCTGCAGCAGACTCTGGTCAATTTGGTGATGGACACTACAAGCCCGAGGCTCGTGATCGAAGGCAGTTTTGACCAAGTGTCCGGCTACTTGGCAAAGAGCCCGCAGGTCTTGCGCAGCAATGGTGCAGCGAGCGCGCACTTTGCGTTTCAGGTGCCGCAGGCAGGTCAGTATGAAGTTTTCGCCTGGTGGCCGCAGAATCTGGCGGATGCCGGTACTGTGGATATCACGGTCGAATATCACGGTGGCCAAAACACAATTCCCCGGAGCCAGCGCAGCGGTGGCGGCGCATGGCAATCGGTTGGCACATATCCGTTCGACCCGTCGATTCCCGGGGCGATTCTGCTGCGTAGCGTAAACGGCGCGCCCTTGTACGTGGATGCGGTGCGCCTGCAGTACCTTGGCCAACGGGCCCCAGCCATGGCGTTTGCGTCCGACAAGCTGCCGGTTGGCCTGAAGGATGAACCCTACATCGCGCAACTCGGTATAGCGGGTGGCATGCCGCCTTACAGCTTTGCGATTGTGGATGGCGAGTTACCTCCGGGTTTAGCGCTTGATGGTGCGACCGGTGACATCGCTGGCCGCCCGGCTCATGCCGGCGAGTTCACCTTCACCGTGCGTTCGCAGGATGCCAAGCGTCAGTTGGCGTCACAGACGATGACCCTTTACATCGGAGAGTCGGCGGGCACGGCCAGCACTGTGCAGGGTTTGTCCCCACGTCCGCTTGACGTCCCCAGTGCAAGCCGACAATCGGCCGTCACGCCTGCCAGCGCGCCGGACGTCTCCAACCTGCTCACCATTGTGGCTGGCATGACCGAAGGGGAATGGCGCCGTGTCAATCTGAACGCTTTCTCATCCGTCTGGACCCCCGCCGACCTGCGCCCTTTGTTGTCCAAAAGCAACCCTGACCCCTCCCGCCTAATTCTCGCGTGGAGTAGTTTTGCCTGGGACTCCAACCGTGCTGCGCTGCTACTTTATGGTGGCGGCCATGCCAATTACCGTGGCAACGATGTCTACTTGTGGCGCGCCAGCACACAGATGTGGGAGCGTGCATCGCTCCCAAGCGAGATGGTCCAAACCCCTCTGGGCTACTGGAATGCGATTGACGGTGTCGACAAAGCGCCGGCGTCCGCTCACACTTATGACAACACCATCTTTCTTCCGATTCTGGATCGCATGCTGGTGCTGGGCGGCGCCGCCGACCCCAATGGCGGACCTTACATTACCCAGGACATTGCAACAGCAGCGCGCGTCACCGGGCCCTACCTTTTTGACCCAAGCCGCGCGAACGCCGACAGGGTGGGCGGCAGCACAGGGTCGCATGTGAAGCGCGTGGCGCCCTACCCTGAAATTGTCGGCGGCAATATGTGGTCGAACCGCGAGTCGTGGCTGAATGCGTCGGCGTCATCAGCGCCTCCTGCCGAAACCCTATCCAACGGGTGCACCGGCTATGCCGTGGAGGCCGGCCGTGACGTGGTCTATTTGCGCACGGCCAGCCGCCTGTACCGCTATGAAATAAACGACTTGGCCAATCCTGCCGCCGATGTCTGGAAGCAGGTCAATAGGTATTACTACGGCGGTTCTGGTGGCCAAAGCACCTGCGGTTACGACCCGCTGCGCAAGATATTCCTGTCGACGCATCTGAAGACGCCATTCATCTTTTGGGATCTGTCAAATTCCAATCCGGGCAACATGGACAAAATGATCACACCTGTCGACCCAAGTGGCGAATTTCCGACACTGCTGTCAAGCGGTGAGATCAAGATGCGCAATTGTGGCCTGGAGTTCGACCCGGTTCGCAAAGACTTCAAACTCTGGTGTGGCGATGGTCGCGTCTGGACCGTGACGCCGCCGCCAACCTTGGGTGCTAGCGGCTGGACCATTGTCAAGGCTGCGCTACCGGGGAGTGCGGTACCGACCGAAAGCCTGGGCACCGGCATTTTGGGCAAGTGGAAGTACGTGCCGAACCTGGACGTCTTCATGGGTCTGGCCGATGCGGTGCAGGGCAACATCTGGGTCTATAAGCCGCACGGTTGGGTGAATCCTGCCGGGGGCAGCAACCTGCCACCGTCAGTGTCGGTCACCGCACCCATTGATGGCGCCAGCGCCACGGTGGGGGCAAGCATCGCGGTGTCGGCCACCGCGACTGACGTCGACGGCAGTGTTGCCAAGGTCGAATTCTTCGCCGACAGCTACAAGATCGGCGAAAGTCTGGCCGCGCCCTACGGCATGCTGTGGTCTGGCGCGACAGTCGGTGCGCATACGCTCACGGCAGTGGCTACCGACGATGCGGGGGCCACCAAGACCTCGGCCCTGGTTACAGTCCTGGTGAACCCGGTGGTAGTGCCCAACAATCCACCCACGGTTAACCTGGTACACCCCACTCCTGGCACCACCGTGCCCTTTGGCACGCCGGTCACCCTTGAAGCCGCGGCGGGTGACAGCGATGGCACCGTGGTACGCGTCGAGTTTTACGCTAACGCTATCAAGCTGGGTGAAGCCACGGCCGCACCGTTCACGCTGGTCTGGGCTTCGCCCCCGCTGGGCACCAGCCCACTCTATGCAGTCGCTACCGATGACCAAGGTGCCAGCGCCATCTCGGCGGTGGTGTCCATGACCGTCGCGCCTGCCTCGGGCGGCACAGGGGCGATCACCTTGCAACGCGGTGCGGGTCCGTTCGTCGTCGCCGACACCTATCTGTCTGCGTATCACACGACGTTGAACTTCGGAGCAACGAGCAATCTCCAGGATCAGTTCAGCAACTACTCGTCGCTGATGCGATTCGCGATCTTCCAGTCTGAAGGGGGCCCTGTTCCGAACGGCACGAACATTAAGTCGGCGACCTTGTCGTTGTACAAGTACTCGTCTTACAACATGGTCTTTGCTGTGCACCGTGTGTTATTGGATTGGTCGGAGAGCTCTGCCACCTGGAAACTTCGCCTGCCGGGGTTGCCCTGGACCACAGTCGGCGCCAACGGACTGGGCACCGATATCGCCTTGACACCCGATGCATTGGCAAGTACCGACTTCAACCCGGGTTGGATTGACTTTGACGTGACTGCAAGCGTGCAGGAAATGAGCTTGGCCCCGACGCTTGCCAACTACGGTTGGCGCCTCAAGGGGGTGAGTGGCTACACCAGTGCGCTCAAGAAGATTTATGCGAGTGAGTTCACTGGCACGCCGTCACTGCGTCCGAAACTGCTAATCACCTACAACTGAGTGGGGAGGTCGTGTGCGGAAGAGCAGCACGCAAGTCCGGGATCTCGGGTAAAGCCAGGCTCCTAAGTGTTTTGGCCATTCAGCCCCCATCCTACTTGCATAGTCTGCTGCATAAACAATAGCACTTCTAATCGACAAGCCTGAATTGCGGCGCCTTGGCCGCCAGCCACCGCTCCAGCATCATCAAGATCCACACCATCTCGCCAAAGTAGCCCGGGTGCTCGGGCAGGCGCTGCGTCAGCAGGGTCTGGACGAAATCGGCGCGCACCACGCCGCGGCGCGCCAAGCTGTGCAGCGAGTCGGTAGCCAGCGCCTTGAGGGCCGGGTGGGTGTTGGCCCATACGCCAAACGGCAAGCCGAAGCCCTGCTTCTTCTTGGTGATGATCTCGTCGGGCAGGAAGCCGCGCAGCGCCTCTTTGAAGAACCAGCGCAGTTGCAAGCCTTTGAGCTTGTACGCGGTCGGCAGCTTGAGCGAGAACGCCAGCAGCCGCTCGTCGAGCATAGGAAAACCTACGCCCACCGCGGCACAGCCGGTCGCGCCCAGCACTTTGGGCAAGTCACTCTCTGCGAGGGTAAAGCGCCAGTCATAGGCCAGCTCCTTATTCAAATGGCTGCAGTTCTGGGGCATCTGCCACACCGCGCGTTCCAGGTGCAGCGGCGCCGCGGTGTCAATTTGTGCCATCAGTTGTGGCGTTAGCACTTCGCTGGCTCCCAGGCGCATGATCAAGTTGTACATCTGCAGCCGGTCGGGCATGGGCGCGCGAGCCTGCTCCACGTAGCTGCCTGCCTTGCGGGTCAGGGCGAAGGCCGCCGCGGCACGGGTGCCCAGCAGCGGTTCCATCAGGCCTTTTTGAAGGAAACCGGGAACATGGTTGTACCAGCCAAACACCCGCTGCTTGGCATAGCGGGAGTTGCCGCCAAACAGTTCATCGCCGCCATCGCCCGCCAGCAGCTTGGTCACGCCGTCTTCACGCGCCATCCTGGCGCAATAGTAGGCGGGCAGGGCAGACGAATTGCCAAACGGCTGGTCATACGACGCTGCTACCGTCGGGATGCTGCGCACCAGGTCATCCGGCGTGACGTAGTACTCGTGGTGCTCGGTCTTGAAGTGTCTGGACGCGAGACGGGCATATTCCATCTCGTCATAGCCCTGCGCGTCAAAGCCAATCGAATAAGTGGATGTCACCCTGCCGCTGGCCAGGGCAATCATGCCGGCCACCGTGGAGCTGTCGGTGCCACCGCTCAAAAAGCACGCTGGTTTGCTGCCGTCGAGCTGGGTCGCGACCGAGTCCTGCAGCAGTTGCCTGAATTCATCTTTGAGCGCGTCAAACGGGGGGTTGCGTTGCTCTGCAAAGCTGGGTACCCAATACGGTGCGACCTTGAGCTGGCCGTTTTCAAACAGTGCATAGTGCGCCGGCGGTAACCTGTAAATGCCTTTGAAGATCGTGCGTGGCGACGGGATGACGTGAAAATAAAGGTAATCAAAAATCGCCTGCGGGTCAATCTCGGGACTGGTGTCGGCCAAGTCATCGGCGCGCGCGGCAAAGCGCAGTTGCCCGTTGTCCACCCTGTAGCACAGGGTGCAGATGGCAAAGCGGTCCACCGCCAGAAAGATGCCGCCATCGGGCAAACGTAGCCCCACGGAAAAGTTGCCAGAAACCCCCAGAGCGGCGTCAGGGCCGTTTTGGGCAATTGCTTGGCGCCAGGCCGATACGGCGCCAGCGGTTCGCGCCAATTCGGTCAAGCGTGTATCTGCGAATTTGGGGGAGCCGGAGGCAAATGAATTATCGGTTGCAGCCATTTGAGAGTGACAGTTGATCGTGGTCAGCGAGATTCGCTGTTCTTTGTGTTGTTGGTGGATTATGCGCAACTGCATCCGGTTTCACGGTGCGCCGAATATGAGAATCATCAAGAACAGGCGAACAAATTGTCAACTTGCGCAATCAGTCGCCTCGGTTGTCTCGAATTCGCTGGGAGCTTGATCTTTCACATTTATGATTGCGATCACACTCAAGCGGGCGTGCCAGCGCCGCAACAACGACCGGAATCCACTTGAAACGAGTCCTGATGATTGCCTACCATTTCCCGCCGCTGGCGGGCAGTAGTGGCATACAACGAACGTTGCGGTTTGTACAGCATTTGCCGTCACTGGGATGGCAACCGCTGGTGCTTAGCGCCCACCCCAGCGCTTATGAAAAAGTCAGTGACGATCTGCTGGCCGATGTGCCCGCCGGTACCGTCGTGCGCCGGGCCTTTGCACTGGACACCGCCCGTCGCCTGCAAATTGCGGGGCGTTATCTGGGCTGGATGGCGCGGCCCGATCGCTGGATCAGCTGGAAGTTTGACGCCATCCGCCAGGGGCTCAAGCTGATTGAAGAGTTCAAGCCGGATGTGATCTGGTCTACCTACCCCATCGCCACAGCGCATGTGATTGCCTCGGCACTGCACCGTAAGACAGGTATTCCGTGGGTTGCGGATTTTCGCGATCCGATGGCGCAAGAAGGCTACCCGGCCGACCCACGCACCTGGCAGAGCTATCTGGACATAGAAGCAGATGCAACTGCACATGCTTGCCGCTGCGTTTTTACTACACCCGGTGCGGCCCGCATGTACCAGCAGCGCTACCCGGCAGCGGCTAGTCGTATGGTGGTGTTGGAAAACGGCTATGACGAAGAGAGCTTTTTGTCTGCTGCGATACAGCCACAGGTTGTCGGAGCCGCAGCGGATGGCAAACGTCCACTGGTTATGCTGCACAGCGGCATTGTTTACCCATCAGAACGCGATCCAACCCAATTGTTTGTGGCGCTTGGACGCCTGCAGAAAGCGGGTGCGCTGGGCCCGAATGAGTTGCACATCCGCTTTCGCGCATCAGTGCACGATGACTTGTTGCGACTTTTGGCGAAAACTCATGGCGCGCAAGACTTTATCGAGTTGTGCCCCCCTATACCGTATCGCGAGGCGCTGGCCGAAATGCTGGCTGTAGATGCGCTGCTGGTGATGCAGGCCAGCAATTGCAATGCCCAGATACCGGCTAAGATTTATGAATATTTGCGCTCCGGAAAACCTATTCTCGGGCTGACTGATCCTGAAGGGGACACGGCTGACGTGCTGGGTGGGGCGGGGCTGAATGACATCGCACGGCTTGATTCGGCAGATGAAATTGCACGGGTGTTGCTGTTGTTTATTGCCGCAGTCCAGAACGGCTACGCTGCATCGCCAGACCCAACTATCGTGAAAAGCGCTTCGCGTCGGGGACGATCGGAGTCTCTGGTTCGGTTACTGTGTAATGTGGCCGAATAGTCAATTTATTTAACGCAAGATACTAAGTCCCTCAGGAGTGAATAGGGCTGACCAAAAGTTGAATACTTGCCTTGTATCAATGTCAGAAAAATACGTATCAATCGCCGCAGACGTCTTGGTTCGCCAACAATAGAGTTCATCCACTTCAATTTTTCCCGAAGCAGATTCACGTCAGGGTTGGAAACAAGCTCCAGCCTGTCCAGCGCGCGACTCAATATGTCCAACTCGCGTTGGCGGGGAGCCTTCGGTGAGCGAAGAATAGAAAAAATTTGATGAACAATAGCGTCGCGCCCAATTCCGATTACGTTGCTTTCATGTTGCCTATACCTGTATAGTTTGTCTGGTAAACCAATTATTTCTCCTTGAAGTGCGCACCAAAGTGCATACCAATAGTCATGTGGCATACCCGGCGGTGGTGGGCCAGCCAGAAGTGCGGCGTTACGTCGAAACGCTGTAGCGCAGCCGTTTACATAGTTGCGACGGGCAAGAAATCTTACCGGGTCTCGGTTGAAAACGATAAGCAATTTAGAGTGGAGTTGATAGCTCTCAAGTACGGTAGACCCTGGAATAATCTTGCCAGCAACATCAACGACCAAGCCATCTGAAAAAACCATATCTACTGCCTGAGCTTGAAACGGTTGAATCATGACGGCCACCTTGGTTGGCTCCCATAGGTCATCTTGATCGCAAAGAAATATGATTTCGCCAGTGCTTCGTGCTATCGCTTGAGAAAAGTTTTTTGCATACCCGAGATTGCTGGGATTTTGTGAAAATCTGTATTCAATGCCCGCACTTTCAAATTGACCACGAAATGTTTCAACCACTGAAAGTGTATTGTCGATCGACCCATCGTCATAGATTGAGATCAAATTTACTCGGAGAGTTTGCGTCAAAATAGACTTGAGCTGTTCAGCCAGAAACCTCTCACCGTTGAAGGTACAAACGATGACTTCGATCGTGTTTTCGCTAGGCATAGTCGGTAATTATTAAAGATACAGGATACTGGCCCCATTCCCTAACGCTTAAGTGAATAGACTCTTAGGTCAGAATTTCCAAGTTTTTCGCCGCTGTCAGACAGTTGGTACCTGGAGAGAATCCATGCATAAATCAGTGGATGTATCCGGCTATATCTCAACTCAGGATTGCCATCCAGGGCACGGTCAGATAGAAGCACCAAGTCTGGTATAGATGATTCCAGGCGCTCGATCTCTCGTTCTTCAAACGTTGCGTTCCGCGGAATTAAAGGATAGATCTCCCATATTGGCACTCTAACCCGATAGATGGCATGCAGGCTTGTCATATTGGGAACCGCCAAGAATGTACCCATGCCGCCTACTTGGTCTGACAGCACTTTGGTTGTCCCCTGAAAATATCTATAAATACCAGGGAGCATCCACATCTGTTGCCCGTCAACACTGGCTTGCACCAAATTCTGCTTGAATAATCGGGCTACCAGATACGTGTTGGAGTAACTGACAGTCACTACCGATATTGCAAGCAAGCTGGCGGCCAACGCCAGTGGCCGCCACCCCTTCATCGCCCCGATTGCAGCTAGAAGACCCGTCAAGGCCGGCAATATGCCTAGCGAAAGGTGCGTGACATCTGCCCGGGAGAAAGAGTAGTGCGAATAAGGTATGGCAGCGGCAATCGCAGCCACAAGAACAAGGCGTGCGTTGTCACCCACGTCAAAACGGCGGCGCGCCAGTGCCAGCAGCCCTATTACGGGAAAAGCCAGCAAAAACACAAATCCCATACCGACTGAAAGCTTCATCGCAGTCATCGAAATACCGATGCCATCCAACTTCGCAGTCCAGGGCCATGGTACTGGCAGGCCAATGTTGGTTGCACCATGCTGGAACAGCGAGACAACGCTGCCGATAAATGCACCTGCAAAACCTTCAATTACAAGCATCATGACCAGGGTGGGTGCAAAGCCGATCAAAACACCCAGGGCAAAATAGCCACACAAGCCGAAGACGGCGCGCCGCGATGGCGCGTTGATTAAAAGCACCAAGATCACGAGCGTAGCCGCGACTGCGCCATACACGCCGTGGTTTCGACCCATCATGGCCGCAATGCCAAGGCACACGCCTGCGAGCAACCACGCAGAGGGCATGGCCCTTTGCAGCATTAGAACCAGCACCGCCACAAGCATGATGCTGGTGGCATGGTCATAAACCTTGTAGTAAGGCAACACCCAAACCGTCAAGATACAAGCAATCAGCAACGCGAACACCCACCGCACAGCCCCTTCTTGGCGCAATGGCAATAGGCAGACGTAGACGCCTAAAAAGGTTCCGAAAACTTGATAGGTGGCAGCGCTAAACCGTGCCCCGAAAATTCCATCATCACCTATGAGGTGCATGACAGATGCTGCCCAGTAATACCTGCCGATGTCATAGGACATGAAATCACGCAACGGCACTTCGCCGCGCAAAACGCGTTGTGCCCCATACCAGTAAAAGCCCTCGTCGGCCAGGTCAAAGCCATATCGCCACGTCAGCCAAAACCATAGACCAGTAACACTCAAGGCCGCCACAGTCGCAACGAGCAAGTTGGAGCGACTCGAGTCGATAGTCAATTTCATTTAGCTTTCCAATAATGTGCTATTAGGGATGCTTGCATGATCGCGCCACGCGAGATTGGATGGTTGACAAAGAGCGGGTCAATCCAGCAGTTTCATCGCAGTCTGAATCACCTCGCTTTGCCACTCCTCCAACCCCAACCACAGCGGCAAACGAACCAGCCGCTCACCAGCAATGTTGGTGTTCGTCATGTCACCAACAGCGCGACCAATCGATTGCCCACGCGGCGATGAATGCAAGGGGATGTAATGAAATACGGCATTAATGTCATTGGTTTTGAGGCGTTCGATAAAAGCGGTGCGATGGCCAAGGCTCGGCAATAACAGGTAATACATGTGCGCGTTATGAACACACTCGCGGGGAACGGTTGGCCGACGTATTTTTCCGGCCTTTTCCAGATTGGCGAACCACTGGTTGTAGTTGGACCAAATGTCCAGGCGGCGCTTGTTGATGGCATCCGCCTCCTCCATCTGTGCCCACAGGAATGCGGCCACAATTTCGCCGGGCAAGTAGGATGAACCGACGTCGACCCAAGTGTATTTATCCACCTGCCCCCTGAAAAACTGGCTGCGATTGGTTCCCTTTTCGCGGATCATTTCGGCACGCTCAACAAAGCGCGGGTCATTGATCAACAGCGCGCCACCCTCGCCAGAGATGATGTTCTTGGTCTCATGAAACGACAAAGCTGCCATATGGCCGATGCTGCCTAAAGGTCGTCCCTTGTAGGTGGACATGATGCCCTGGGCGGCGTCTTCAATCACCAGCAAGTTGTGCCGACGCGCGATCTCCATGATGGTGTCCATCTCGCAACTGACGCCCGCGTAATGTACCGGCACGATTACTTTGGTGCGCGGCGTAATAGCCTCTTCAATCCGGGTCTCGTCGATGTTCAATGTATCGGGCCGGATATCCACGAATACTGGCGTGGCACCGCGCAACACAAAGGCATTGGCGGTGGACACAAACGTGTAAGACGGCATGATCACTTCGTCACCGGGCTGTACGTCGGCCAGTATTGCGGCCATCTCCAGCGCCGCAGTGCAAGAGTGCGTGAGCAGCGCCCTCTGGCTGCCGGTGCGCTGAACCAGCCAAGCGCTGCACTTCTTGGTGAACTGCCCATCTCCCGCCAGGTGACCACTGGCATGAGCTTGCGATATGTACCAGAGTTCCTTGCCGGTCATGTGGGGTTTATTGAAGGGAATGTTCATGTCGTCACCTCTTTCTTTGTTGCAATCAAGAGTCGGGAACCGCCCAATTTCAATGGAAGACCGATTCGTATCAGAAGGCGCTCCAGGTTCATTACGATTTCAAATGCGCGGTTCAGCCACGGCGGCAGGCGGAACTCCGACATGGCGTCTTCCTGTGTAGTTGCGCGTCGCTTGCTAAGCCGCGAAGCCAGCATGGCGGGGAGCAGCAAGCTGACGAACGAGGTCTCGAACTCGAGCTTGAACCCGGCACGAAGCACCTTATCGCGCAACTCACCCACCTTGTAGCGCCGCACATGACAAGCGTTGTCGTCCGCTACGCTCCACAACCACGGGTGCTGGGGCACGGTGATGGCAACCCCCCCGCCGGGCCGCAGCGCACGCAACATGGCGGCAAGAACAACCTCGTCCTCCTCGATGTGCTCTAGCACATCGAAGGCGCCAATGACGTCGAACTCGTCAACATAAGGAATCTTTCGCGCATCCATCTGTAGTAGCTCAGCCGTTTTCACGCGGGATGCAGCAAAAGGCAAACCAACGATGAAAATCTCGCTGCCAACAAGCGTCGCCGTGGGGTAAGCCTGCGCGACTCCTGCAAGAACAAAACCGGTGCCGCAACCGATTTCCAGATAGCGCTGCATTTTCGGAAAATGCCTCTTTAGCGCCCACACAATCAAGCGGTTACGCGCGCAGAACCAGAAGTTCTGCGCTTCAACTGCTGCAAGACGTTGAAACGCCGTTGGCGGAAAGCCCGCACCGCGTTCAGCAAGGTCAGGTGCAAGCACAGCAAAACCGTCAATGCTGGATGGAAGATATGCACAGGCTGGACACCTCCAATCGGATGCGACATAGTCTGCCTGACAATGTGGACAAGATTTCATGCCGTGCGACTCCTTGGCAACAACTTCCTTCGACGCAGGGACGCCACATGGCATGCGACGTGATTGCTGCGAATAATCACACTTTCTTTCTTGCGAGATAGAAGACCGTTTCTTCCGGACTGTGGTGCGACCCGACAAGACGCAGCATCATGCGAATGATCGGCACCGCTAGCTTGAAGGCAATGAATCTCAGCGCCCCACCCGCCGGGCCGTGCAGGGGTTCATCGACTATCCTTGCATCCATCCCGGCAAAACGCAGTTGTTCGAGCACCTGCCCGACAGAATACTCGGTCACGTGAAGTTTTGACATGAACACGACCGGCAAGCCCAAACACACGCGAACCATATTCCGGAAACGATACCGGCTCGGGGTCGAAATGATGACATGACCGCCCGGCTTGATAACAAGTTTGACCCCTGCGAGCAAACGCAAAGGGTCGGGAACGTGCTCCCAGATATTATTCAGGATAACGACATCGAAGGACTCTGCCGCGTACGGCAAGCGGTAGGCATCCCCCACCGCATACTCGATCTCGTTTTTCGGCCGGGACGCCGCTTCGATTGCAGATATCGAATAATCGATCCCGCAAACATCCGCATGACGAAATCGCTTCTTGATTTCGCTGGTGATTACCCCCTCGCCGCATGCCACATCCAGGATGCATGGCTTGTCTGAACCATCGGCCAAAGCCTCTTCCAGAAGTTTCACGGTCGTCTGCAGCCGCCGATTCTGGAAGGCTGGCCATTTCTCAAGGCCTTCCGCAGCCGTGTAGGGATCACCGTCACGATATTCATCGGACGCGACTATTTCTGCAGGATTCAGAAAAACTGGAAAGCCGTCCGGATGGAATGCGAATTTCGCATCCTGACGACCGGCCAGCCATTGATTCAGCGGACAGCCATCGCCGACAGTCAAGGTCTGACGACTATCAACATCATGGTATTTGGCGGAAAACCCGCTCGGGCCTGCTTTCAAAGGCATGTCATCATCTCCAAAACGGGCGCGCGCTCACGGCAAATTGCCGACAAGCTGGCGATCTTTGCTCAAAAGAAACAGGCTGGCGCCGATGGCATAACTGAACAGGATGCCTAACAACCCGCAAAAGCTGACTACCAGGGAAATTTCTGCCGGTACGCCAAATGCGCCATACAACAGGATGAAGGCGCCCTCGCGAATACCGATACCGCCGAACGAGATCGGCAGGGTGAATAATAAAACCAGCAAGGGGGTTACAAAAAGATTGACCGAGAAAGGTATGTCATAACCCAGCCCATAGAAGTAGAACTGTGCCTGGCTTGCCGACACGAGATAGATCGCCAGCGACAGAGCCACAACCGGAAGCGAAACCCCGGGAGAAAACATCGACATCAAAAGCGCGAGGCCGGTCGTCGACGACCGATCCTCAGCGGCCGGAGGCGTCGATGCACCAGACGCAACTCGCCTGGCCAATGCTTCAAGACGGGCATTGAACGCCATGGCCAGACGCACGACCCAGCTTTGCCGGCGAACGAGGATGACCAACAAGGCCGCTGCGATGCCCGCAAGGAAAAGCAGATACAAGGCATCGACGATTCTGGAAACGACACCCGGCAAATGATTGGGGGCAAGCAGGGGATAGAGGCCGGCGATCAGTGCAGCGCAGGAAAACAGGGCGCCGAGCTTCTCGATGCCGACGACGAATGCATTGCGCAGGTAATAGCCCTTCTGCCGCCCGAGAAGCATCACGCGATAGGCATCCGAGCCCAGAGAGCCCGGCACAAGCACACCCACCGCCAGGCTTTTCCAGTATTCGTTGATACTCGCGACAAGGCTGTGCGATGCTAGGTCGTAACGGCGCAACAGCGCATGCCAGCGCATGGCGGCTATCGCAACAACGAGCATATTCAACCCGATCCCCATCAGAATCGGGCGCAAATCGGCATTGGCAACAAGCTGCCGGAAGTTGGCCAGATCGATCCGCCGGAAGATGAGATACAGAATCACTGGCGGCAAGCACCAATAAAGAAGAGGACGAATGAATTTCAGAAAGAACGCCTTCATCTTTGCGAAACGAGCCGGGAATTCAGAATGACTCATCGCAGCACCTGGGCCTTGACCCCGGCAAAAAGACTGCGCACCACGCACCAAAGCCCTTGATGCCGGAGCATTGCCCGAATATTGAGAAAAGTCGGCAGCAGGAAGCCGGGGAGCAACAGGTCATAAACACGCCAGAGCATTCGCCAGTAGGGCGCCAGTATCCGATGGCTGAGTCGATTCATCTGCTTTCGGGCAAAGTCAGCGGCAATGCCGTCAATGGCAACTGGCAGTCCTTGATGATCGATAAGTGCAGGCGCCATACCAAGACTGGTAATAATGTCTTCATGCGTCGAATAGCGTGCAATCCATGCGCCAGTACGCTTGGTCTTCGGGGCATCGAACGCTGTCACTTGCGGGAAAACATAATTTCCGGTGCCGAAAAGCACGACCCCGCTACCGTTGCCGGCGCACCCGCTCAAACAATGTGAATGGTGAAATTGAACGACATGCGCACCTGCCGCCAGACAGGCTTCACTAAGGAGAATCTGATTGCTGGATGGCATATCAGCGTATTCAAGTCCCATATGAATAGTGACAGTAATAAACCGCGCATGAATGCGCGCCTCCAATATCGATTCGACAAGTGGTTCCCGAATGGCAGGGTTAGTCCCTGGGGTATTCTTTGTCGCAGATTGAAAACGTGGATCGGCCGCACCGATGACCGCAACCCGCACCCCGTTAATGGTCTTGTAGCATGGCGCTCGAGCTTGCTCGAGATCGCGCCCGGCACCTGCATAGGCGAGACCTGCAGAATCCAGCGCCGCCAATGTGTCAAGCAGGCCAACCGGACCGAAGTCCATCATGTGATTGTTTGCCAGGCTGAGAACGAATCGGGAATTGAAGACATCGAGGGCTCTACGCGATGTCTTCAGGTTATAAGCCTTGCTCTCGGCCTGTTGCGTGTGTTGTGTAATCGGCGCCTCGAGGTTGGCCACAATCAGGGAACAATCCGCCAGCGGCCGCCAAAGCGTATCCCGAAGATCGCCGCAACCTCGTCTTTCGAACTGATTCAAGAGGGTTTCGCTCAGTAACACATCTCCGACCAGGCCCACGTCAAGGTGATCGTTTGGTCGAGGACCAGACAATTTAGCCAATGAAAGTGGAGCAAGGGCCAGAGATGAGTGACTGACCCGATTCATATGAGCATCATCATTTCGTTACTTCCGACACCAATATACGCATCTTTCCACCCGGATCCGGTTCGATCCGTTCCACTAGACGCAGGTTGAAGCGCAGGAAAAACAGGGACAGATCTTGGAGCTTTGTCAGGAGTTCTTCCTGAATTGTGTGGTAATAATCCTGACTCGCAACGAGTTCAATGGAAAAGCTGTCAGGCGCATGCTGCCTGATTCGGAAGCGCTCGACCCCAGGATAAATATCCATGATTTCGTAGAAATCCAGATAAGTCAAGAAACGACCATCCGGCAAAGGCGCCGCGTCATCTTGGCGACCGATGATGCGATCAATCACCCTCACGGTTTCCCCACGGGTGTTCTGCCTTAGGCTGTATGTAACCAAGTCTCCTTGATCGTAGCGGATGAATGGCATGAGACCACCGTGCAGGTCAGTGACTACGATTCGCGCCAATTGACCGGGCATGGCCGGATTGCCCTGTTCATCAAGAAACTCGAACAGAGTGCAATCCTCGATCAGGCTGAGGCCGCTCTGGCCTCGCATCTGGTAGGCCATGACCCCCATCTCGACCGTTCCGTAGGTTTCCGTGACGTCGGTGCCGAAGGCTTGTCGGCACCGACGTCTTGTTTGTGCATCGATTACCTCGCCGCCAGCAAGGAGGAGTTTGATCGGAGGTGCCGATATGCCGCGGCGTTCAAGCTCCTCCGCAACCATGAGCAGACTCGTGCGTACCCCATACACTGCGTCTGGCTGATACTGGAGCAGCGAATTGGCAAGTGATTCGGGAGACAAGGTGTAATCAACGGCTTGACGACGAAGAAGACCAAAGTGCTGCAAGATGCTACGACCTTCTGCGAGTCGTCCCGGTGACGTAAAGGAAAGCACCTTGTCAGTCGGGCGGTAGCCGCTCGCGACAAGCACGCGCAACCATTTGGCCATCTGCACAGCGCGTTCATTAGGCGACCTATACACGGTTAGTGGCATGCCTGTCGAACCCGAAGTACGATCAGAGAAGTAACGCTGGAGCCGGCCTGATTCTTCTTTCTGAACAAAGGATTCGGGCGAAGATTTAATATCAGTCTTGAGGGTTATCGCCAAAACCTCCAAGTCTTTTGGACCTGTAAAGTCCTGCCGCGGATCGTAGCCTGCACTCCGCATCTGGTCCCGATAGTGTGGAACCGACGTTGCGGCGACCAATACTTTCTTGAGTCGCGCAGATATAGTCGCGTCAAGTTGGGACTGAGAACGGCGTGCATCCAGCAAGAGGCGGGCAAAGGAGGCCGTTCTGTTTATCATGCTCATAGGTTTGTCAAGAAAGCATCAGTCGCCATCTGGGCTGGCGGTTCTTGGCCGCATCACAAAAACCGTTCGGTCCTTGAGCTCAGTGTGCGAAAATCTGTGGTCGATCAATGTTGGAAGTGAGGATTCTTGTCTTTCCGTTTGGATCCATGGGAATATCTTCCACATACTTGATTTTGTATCGGATCTTTCCCTCAAAAAGACGCATTAGAATACCTTCGACCTGTGTTAGATTCTCCTCGCTGGATTCACTGATCTTCAAAAATACAGTGCAATCATCTACAGATTCTTGAACGATTTTAAACTGCCTCATGAACGGGAAGTATTCCAGCGTCGCATAGAATGTTGCGCCTGAAATTCTGTCCCCATTCGGGAGCACTAGATAATCATTGTTTCTACCTTCTACCTCGACAATGGTTGTACCCAATTCATACAATTTGTCATAGTTCCTCGCCAATATGCGATCACCAAGCTCAATCTTCAAAACAGGCTGTGCCTCATTGATCAACGACGTGACGAGGATAGAACCACTGGTAAGATCATCGAAGAGTTTTGTATCCACAAGTGAGAAAAAAACGGCCTTGTAATCTGGTTGATAATTATTTTGCAGCCTAGTTGCGATCAGATACGTTTCCGTTGCCCCATAAAACTCGCAATATCGCGTAGGGTGAAAAGTATCAAAAAAGAACTTTCTGTCAGACTCGCTTACCTTCTCAGCCCCTGGAATCAGCAACTCCAGCTTTGGTGCCGGTATGCCGTGAGTAGAAAAATAGTCAGCTATCAGACGAATGAAAGACTTCTGCCCATAGATGACGTTAATCTCGGTTCGTTGTATTAGTTCAACGATCTCCTGAATCGGCATGGTGTAATTCACTGTGGTTCGGCGAAAAATACCGAATAACTGAAAAGTCGAATCACTCCTAGCCATCTGCAGCGGAGGCAATACAGCCAGTATTCTGTGCCACGGCCTCAAACCTGCCCGAATTAGATGCCAGAGAGCTCGCCCGCGGTTGATTTCGTTTTCTCTTAGCGTCCTGTGTATGGAGATGGTAATACCTGAGGAGCCGCTGCTTCGATCTTCAATTAGTTCTTCAGGACGTAATCTGACATCGATCAAGCCTTTCGAATTTGTCGATTGCTGGTATGAACGATATTCTGCTGAAGTCGTCTTTGGAAACTTATTAACATAATCATCAAGGCACTTAATGTCCGCAAGGGTGATGCCGGCGTTCTCCATCTTGCTACGATAGAAAGGAACGTTCCCCCAAGCGTGTTGAACAAGCCGCAGAATGCGTTTTTCAACATGGCGAGGCGAGGGTCTAATATAACAAGACAGAAAATCCTTAATCATTGTTTATTTCCAATCGACTGCTACACGCATTCACACCTACGAAGCGCTTTGTTACTGTTCTAGCTCATCTTTTAACAGACCAAAAATCATCTTGTCAACATAGTTACCATCAATGTATTCATGCTGCCGCATGACGCCCTCGATCTTAAAACCGAGGCTCTCATAAAAGTGAATGATCTGATGGTCTCCGGAGGTCGCCTTGCACCATACTCTGTTCAGGTTGAGGAAATTAAAGGCATAGTCGGCTAATAGCCGAATAGCCCGGGAGCCAATCGATTTGCCCCGTTGTTCGGTGTCGCCAACGAAGATGGACAGTCTTGCGGTCCGGTGCCGGTTTTCGATACTGTCCAGCGACACGTTTCCGACATGGGCATCGCTCTCCTTGATGCAAATGGCGAGGATGATCTTGTCGGCGGATTGATCGGTGCGTTCGAACCACTTCAACTGGGCGGATTTTGATACCGGCACCTGTGACCCGATCTTCAGGTAAACCCCGGGATCGTTGATCCAGACCCAGGCGCGTTCCAGATCGGTTGCTTCGAGTTTGCGCAGATAGATCAAATCATCCGACAGCATGGAGCCCAACCTCTTTCTTTGCTGATGTAAGTCGCGCTCTAATGAAATACTGGGGCGTGGCATTCACCCTTTGGAGGATGCGCAGAACATACTCACCCAGAATCGCGAAAGCGAAAAAGTTGAAACCCGAAAGCATAACGAGGAGCAGGGCGGTGGATGTCCAGCCCGGTACGACGCCGCCTCCCAAGTAGTGCGCCACAAGTGCGATAGCGAAGCCGATGCTCACAATGATGCCCCCTCCGCCGATGATTGCCAGCAGTCGAAGGGGAAGCATGGAATACCCGATTAGGTTACTCATGGTCTGAGAAAACAACCGGCTGAAGGTGTATCCACTAACCCCCTCCTTGCGCGGAGCATGCTGGACAGTGGCGTTTACGATGCGGCGCGTGACAGAGTTGATCATGGGGCCCAACGCAGGCGATAGCGTGCGCATGCTAAGCAGGCCATCCACCACCGCTCGGCGCATCAGACGGAAACTGGTGAAGTGCAGCTTTTGATCCTTTCCCAACAAGTAGCAGTTGATGTTGTGCATGACGTTGCTGCCCAGACGGCGAAACCAGTTGTGTTTCTTTTCTTTGGGTACGCCCATGACTACATCTACGGTCGTTCTCAGCGCTTTGATGAGCGCCGGGATTTCCTCCGGTGGGTGCTGCAAGTCATCGTCCATGGTGATGATGATCCTCCCCCGCGCATTGGCCAGCCCGCACAGGGTGGCATTGCTCTGGCCGGAGTTCCGCATGAGCTGAATTGCCGTGACCGCTGGTTCTTTTGATGCCAGTTCCTGTAACACATGCCAGGAATTGTCCGGCCCACAGTCTTCAACAAAGATGATCTCATAAGACTGCTCCAGTCTCAGCATGACTGCCGTAAGTCTCTCAAACAGTTCAGGCAGAATCAGCGCCGACCGATAAACCGGGATGACGATGCTGTAATCGAGCATTTCCAGACTGGCCTCATCTCGATCCACGAGGCGCCGCTCGGGCATGCCCGCCCAATTATTTGTGGCTGATAGCGATGTCAAGGGTGTCACTGATTCTCTCCGTTATGCGTTCATAGGCGGCTGCATCCATACAATCGAACAGGGCGAAACCGATGAGGTTGCCGTTGTGCTCAAAGGGCTCGATATGATCGCCCGGCTGCTTGGTAAAGTACGTTTGAAACACTTCGGGCACAAGTCGTTGTAGATTTTCGGGTAGGCATATTCGTTCCAATCTGCCGCCTGAAGGGCTTCCAAAAACGAAGGAGCCGGCACCGCGCTTTATCTCGACATGTTCAGGCAAGTTGGGAACTACGCCGAGCGCCAGGTGGATGGACGCCTGTTCTACATCCACTCCAGTGGCCCGCTCGATCACGGCGGGTATACCGTTGCCACCATTACGGGCGCTCATTTCCAGCATCGTCACGGCACCCTTCGAGACGATGACGTCAAAGTTCAGCGGACCGCTGATATAGCCGAGTGCGGTGCAGATGGCCTCGATGTGCTCGACGACGCGAGCCTGATCGCGCGCCGCGATGTTAGTCGGCAGGCTGTGCCCTGTAACCACGAAGCCCTGCAAATGCTTGTGGGTTATGGCGATGAAAGCCACGCGGCCGTTTATAAGGATGGCGTCGCCGCCTACTTCTGTACCTGCGACAAATTCTTCCACGCACACGGTCTTCGAAGGTGAGTAATCCTGAGCCTTAAGGAAGGCTCTTTCCACCGATCGCGGGTCGAAGTGATCGAGCCGTGTGATACCGCGTGAGCCAGAGGTGTCGACCGGTTTGAAGACGACCGGAGGCTTGATATGGTGGAGATTCTCGGCAAGAATTTCTAGGTTGTTACCACTGAGGAAATCAGGGCAGGCAAGATTGACCTCCCTGAGGAAAGCGCGAAAACGGTGCTTGGTTGCCATGGTCTCGGCAGCGACAATTGAAGCGCCAGATAATCCCATGCCATTGCATACGTGGGCCACTGTCGGGATGGCGACATCGGAACTGAATGTGCAAATACCGTCGATGCAAAGGTCCCGCGCTACCTTGAGAATACATTCCTTGTCCACCGTACTGAGGTTGACATACTGGTGGCCGTACTGGTGACCGACATTACCGGGGATGTAGTCCACGGTGATGACGTGACAGCCGAGCGCCGCCGCCTTACGGATAGCGGGGGCCTGAAATGGTCCGGCACCGAGAATCATGAGGCGCTTACCCTTCAATGCACTCATAACGGCAAATCAGTAAGTTCAGGGATAAACCTGCTCGCGGCCTTGCCCACGAAAAATATCCAGCAGGTACTGTTCATTTCCGTTCTTCGGTGGGGGGTGGAGGGAATAAGGAATATTCAAACCCCAGCTGCTGCCGTCGCCCAGCAAAAGCTTGGATATTGCACCAGCGGCCGGGTGCAAGCGCGTGCCCGATCGATCTGACAAGACGATGCCGTTGCGATATGGTTGCTTGTCCGACACTGCCTTCTCCTGTTGACTTTACATGGCATTCTTGAATGGAAAGTTTGAGCGCCAGTTGATAAATGCCAATTTCAGCCGAGAAAAGTCAGGAACATGCGGCCCAAACACAACAAGTTGATTGTCATGAGACCTGCGCCCAATTAATAGTTGCGCAGTCTTAGTTTCCAGCCTGACAGGCCAGCCCTCGTAGTGTTGCGATTAGTTTCTCTGCCTGGCGTTCCATTGAGTACGCGGGCAGTGCAGTCTTCCGGGCCTGTTCGCCGATGCTGCGACGCAGGGTAGGGTCGCGCAAAGCCGATAGATAGCGCAGCCATTCGCTCTTGTTGCGGGCCAGAAAGCCGTTTTGCCCCTGCCGTACGACCGGCTCGTACGCCGGAATTGGCGTCGCGATGACTGGCAGGCCCATGGCCATCATCAGGGTCAGTCGATTCTCAGATTTCACCTTCCAGCCCTCCACAGCTCCTTTGTCTGTGTCGGTCTCGATTGGAATGATGCCGATATCAGCTTGCTCCATGGCATCGTATACACCACCCGCATTCCACGCCAACCGTCTGATTCGTGGGTTGACAAGAAAGCGCAAATAGTTCAGTTGCTCAGGCCAGCCCGCTTGACCAGCCAGTTGCCAGCGTGCCTGGCGCAAACGTTGTAGTCGTTGATTCGCTACAGGGTAGCGACCAATGATGGTAACCTGCAGCCAGCTTGGTGGATTGACGAGCACCGGTAGCCGATCGAGTTCAATCGAGGTGACCAGCACCGCTCGCAACGGGTGCGCGAGTGATCCGCTATGTAATCCCCAGTCGGTCTTGTGTAGCTCGGGCCTCTCAATGCCATCATGGACGGTGGCAATCCTTGATTGAAGCTCGTTCGGGTGCAGGCTCTTCAAATAGTTGGTTACAGTGATAGTGGCATCAGTCGCTTCGACCATGGCGGGCTCAACAACGTCGCACACGCCGAATACGGTCTTGATACCGGCCGCATGCAATTCGTGCGCCAGAGTTATGACGCTGGCGCCATGCACTTTTTGGAAGAACACGATCCGAAAACCTTCGGCCCGAAGCTTTGTTGCCAAGCCTGAAACTTCCGGGGTCTCCGTGTTCTGGTTTGGCTCGAAAACGATGTGCGGATCAAACTGCGCCGCACGCAGAAACGGGAACATATTTAGCACTGAGATGCGCGTACTCGGGATAGGATTTTGTGCGCTAGAGAGCAGCACAAAACCGATTTTGACAGGGGCTGTCATGCAACTTGGCTGTGTGTGGGCAGACCATTTGGCGTGCCAGAAAAACCACACCGGTTCACTTGGTGGACCCCGTCAGGGCTTTGAAGTACGCAAACATAATTTATGGACTATTGAGGCGTTCATGGAAGATCGCCAAGATTTTGCCACGCAAGACTTGCAGGAACATCTGCTCGGCGCCGGGGGGACGTCGGACCAAAATCCATAGCGCCAAGACGACAGCAACGTAGCTAAGTAGACCAACCGGCAACATAGCAGCTAGATTCGCAATTGGCTGTGCCGTCGGCCACTCCGCACTTATCAGCGTGGTTGCGCCGCGCAAAACTAGCGCCATCGCACCGGATGCTAATAAGGGACGCCACATCACTGCAAACAATTTGCGTTTGAGTAGCCCGGTGACTCGGGCAAAAACGATCACAATGCCAGCGAACCCCAGCATCGAAGCCGCAAAGTGTGCATAGGCTGCGCCAAGCGCCCCGTATTGCAGGCTGGCATAAATCACAGCCGGCAAAGACACCAGCAGCAGGCCGGCCGACAACAGTGTGTTGGCCTTGGGCTGACCCATCGCGAGAATGACCAAGTACATGTTGCTCTGCAGTGCGCCGACCAAGCCGCTCAGGCCAGCGATTTGCATGATGGGCACGGCCTCGTGCCATTGCGGGCCTAGCAGCAGATTCACTAACAGATCGGACAAACAATATAGACCCACCGCAACCGGAAACGCCAGCAAGCTGATGATGCCAAACACCTCAAGAAAACGCTCCCACAGTTGGTCGCGCGCGCCAGCGAGCCGCGCATAGGCGGGATAGACCGCACGGTTAAGTGGCGCAATCAGCTCGGTTGATGGCATGGCCGCAATCTCGTTGGCGATGTTGTAAACGCCAAGGCCGTGACTGCCCACGGTGCGGCCCAAAATGAAGTCGGTTGAGCGGCTGTGCAAGAACTGAATCAGATTCGAGATGAATATCCACTTGGAAAAATGCAGCAAATCGTTACGTGCGGCCAGTGTGAGTCGCGGCCGGTAGGGGTGCAGCCGATAGCTGATAAAAACGGCCATCAGCTTGCCAGTCACTGTGCCGCCGATCAGGGCCCAAAAACTGCGAAAGGCCAGGGCCAGCGTGATGGTCACGGCAAAGGTGGCCAGACGTTTGGCCAGTAGAAACCTGAACTCCTTGCGAAAGTCAAGTTCTTTGCGGAAGGCGACCGTGCCGATGTTCTCCAAGCCGCCGACCAAGGCGCCGATGGCCAATGTCGGCAACATCAGTGACAGCCTAGGTTCGTGGTAAAACCCTGCCGCTGGCACCGCCATGATCAGCAGCATGATGGATATGGCAGCGCCGAAAATCACATTAAAAGTCCAAGCGGTGTCGTAATGACTGCGCTCGGTATTCTGGCGCTGGATGAGTGCAGATTCAAACCCGAACGCGCCCATCAACTCCAGCAAGGCCACCACGGCTGTGGCCATGGCGACCAGCCCGAAGTCTGCCGGCGTGAGCACCCGTGCCAACACCAGGGTGCTGATCAGGCCAACGCTCTTGTCGAGCAGCTTGAAGCCCATCATCCAGGCTGCGCCCTTGGCAATCTGACGTCCCGAGGCGTGGTTGGCAGTCATTGGATGTGAGCCAGAAATTTGATGCTAAATAGTCTGGCGAAGACATCGCCCATTGATATGCAGCGCCTTGCGGAATGTGTTTTTAGCGTTGGCTTGCCTCGGGGGTGGGGCTGTTTGCGGGTGGATTCGCACTATCGGGTGACTCATTGGCTGGTTCAGCCCATTTGCCAACGCTCTGCAATTGGTCACGTAAAGCCGACTGAGGAAATCCAAGCGAAATGGCTTTGTGAGCCTGAAGCAGAGCTTTGTCGTACTTCTTAAGGTCGAAATAGATCAGGCCTATGTTGTAGTGCGAAAAACCATTGTCTGCTGCCGCCACAGTGGCCAACTCGAGTTGCCGAATGGCGTCTGGCGTGCG
>Ga0209343_10002337_pt1 | contig 24606 bp, 18 predicted proteins | sample RifCSPlowO2_02_FD_184026 | JGI IMG/M metagenome (GOLD analysis project Ga0209343, IMG submission 184026) | Groundwater microbial communities from Rifle, Colorado - Rifle CSP2_plank lowO2_0.2 (SPAdes) (version 2) | ecosystem: Environmental > Aquatic > Deep subsurface > Groundwater | place... | reverse complement strand
ATGTGGTCTTCATCATCAATGACCAGAACGCGCCGCCTCATGTTTCTCCCCTCATGCGCGGGCTGGCGACAGGGCCGCCGATTCGCCTGTCACCCGCAGGGTGAAGGTGAATGTCGTGCCGTGCCCGACTGTGGACTGGACGACGATCTGCCCGCCGTGGGCCTCGACAATGCTCTTGGAGATGGCGAGTCCCAATCCCGCACCCCCGGATGGAGCCCCCGGCACGCGAACGAACTTGTCAAAGATGCTCGGAAGGTATTCGGGAGGGATGCCGTGCCCGGAATCTGCCACGGAGACGGCCACATGACCGGCGCGGCGGACGGCAGTGATGTGAATCCTCCCGCCCGGGTCGGTGTTGCGCAGGGCGTTACTGACCAGGTTACTGATGACGCGTTCGATTTGTGCGCGGTCGGCGAGCACGATTGGCAACTCCACGGGAGCGTCCACCGTCAGCGTGACGCCCTTGGACTCCACCTGGGTCCGGAAGGCTTCCGCGGCCGCGAGGATCAACTCACTGGCGTTGACGGGCAACAGGCGCGGTGCGGTCTCCCCTGCTTCGATCTTGGACAGGTCGAGCAGGTCGCGCATCAACTTCTCCAGGCGATCGCAATCCTCGCGGCAGGCTTCCAGCACCTCGTGCTGTTTTTCGGTGAGCGCTCCGGCCGCTTCTTCAAGTAACAGATGGACAGTCATCTGGACGCTGGTGAGCGGGGTACGCAACTCGTGCGACGCGGTGGCGATGAAGTCGGATTTGATGCGGTCGATCTCCCGCAGGTGTGTGATGTCCTCCAGCAGGGTCACCGCGCCAAGGAGGCGTCCCTCATCATCCCGCATCGGAGTCGTGCGCAGCCGGAAGGCGTGCTCGGATCCGCCCGCGACGAGGGCCAGCACCGATGCCGCGCCCTCGCCGGCGACCGGCCTCTGCGAACTCAACGTCTCGGAGACCGCCAGGGCGATTCGGCTATCGTGGGCGATCTCTCCCACAGGCTTGCCGATGTTCTCCTTCTCCGGTCCAAAAATCTCCTCGGCGGCGGGATTGAGCTTCGTCACGCCGCCCTGCGCGTCCGTGACGATCACCGGATTGTACAGGGAGTCTATCGCCGCTTCCGTCGTCTGTTGCGCCACCAGCAGCTTGCCCAGATCGGACCGGCGCAACTGGCGGATGCGCTCCGCCATGCTGTTGAATCCCGCGGCCAGGATGCCCACCTCGTCGCGTGAGTCCACCTGCGCCTTCGCCTCGAGATCGCCTCCGGCGAGCCCGGCCATCGTCGCGCCAAGCTCCCGCAGGGGACGGACGATCCGGTTGGCGAGGAACGCGGCGAGCCCGCCGCCCGCCACGACGAGCGAGCCGGCGAAGACCAGCGTGGTGAGGAACCAACGCCGGGCGACCCCCGCGGCGGCCTCGGACTTCGCCACCATGGCCCGCTGATTGACCTGGATGAGGTTATCCAGGTCACTCTGCAACTGATGCAGAAAGGCTTCCAGTCGAATGAATCGTCCGCCAGGATCGAAGGCCGCTGTCGCCTGCGCTCCAGGCCCTGTCGGGGTGACGCGGCGCGAGGCCTTCCTCTGGGCCAGGAACCTGTCCACTTGCTGGTAATATGTGTCCCGGTCACGGTGGATCGACTCGATGATTCCGGGTTCGGCCGGCTCCGTGATGTTGTTGGCGACACGCTGGAAATGCCTGTCGAACCGCTTGCGCTCCTCGGCCAGCTTCGTCAGGGCGGGTTCGAGGTGGCCGAGAAGCGCGAAGAGGACGGTCGAACCCTGCCGGTCGAGGCTCTCCCGCATCCCTTGCGCGGCCACCACCGAGTCATAGTTGTTCGCGAGGATGTTCCGGGAGACCCCCCCCATCTCGAGGAGATGCCAGGCGCTCCATCCGCCGAGGACCACGAGGGCGGCGACGAAGATCAAGTACCCGATGAGTAGCTTGGTGCGCAGATTCATTGGGGTGCTCCCGGCGCCCCCCACACCTGGTCCCGGGAGGTGTGACTGGTCCAGGGCGGGGCGCCAGTCGGGGAGGATCGCTGGCGAGTATACCACACGCCCCGGGATTTCCGATCGGCTCGCCACTCCCGGCTGGCGCACGAGGCAAACGCCCCGCGCGCGCCTTCGGAGAATACGCCGGGACATCGCCCCGCACTGCTGGGGCCCCCCTCCCAGGCAGGACGACGGAGCGGCTATGGTCCGGGGGGGATCAGAGGTGATAGGGCACGCTCACGGTGACCTTCCCCGGCTTGAACAGCAGGGCGGCCTTGATGAGGAGGGCGGTCTGGTTATGCAAAAAGTGTTCCCACCAATGGGAGCAAATGAATTCCGGGAGAACCACAGTCAGATACCGACCCTCGCCCTGCCGCTCCATCCGGTCAATGTATTCCAGGAGGGGCTCGAGGATGGAGCGGTAGGGGGACTCCAGGACGACCAGGGGAACATCCGGGGCCCATTCGGTCCATTGCCTGCGGAGGATAGCCGTCTTGGTGGGGTCAAGATCTACGGTCAGGGCGGTGACATTGGGCGAAATGGACTTGGCGTATTCCAGTGCCTCCACGACGCCCTTGTGCAGGCCGGCCACCAAGACCACGACCGGGTTCTTGCCAATCCGCGGCCGGCCGGCGCCCGCCAGCGTGAGACGAGAGCGGACCCGCTCGTAGTGCTGCCGGACCTGCATGAGACCGGAAACGATGAGGGGAATCAACACGACAACCATCCAGGCCCCGTGGGTGAATTTGGAGATGGCGATGACCAGCGTCACGATTCCCGTGGTCAATGCCCCGAGCCCGTTGAGCGCGATATGGTGCGGCGCCGGGTGCTGCTCCTTCAGCCAGTGGCGGACCATACCGGCCTGGGACAGGGTGAAGGAGAGGAAAACACCTACGGCATAGAGGGGGATCAGGGCGTGGGTGCTGCCACCGAAGAGCACCAGCAACAGGCTGGAGACGCCCGCCAGGATGATGATGCCGTTGCTGAAGACCAACCGGTCGCCCCGATTGGCGAACTGCCGGGGGAGGAATCCGTCCTTGCCCAGCATGGAGGCCAGCATGGGGAATCCGGCGAAACTGGTGTTGGCCGCCAAGATCAGAATGACCGCCGTGGCTGCCTGGATCATGAAGTACACCCAGGTCCGTCCGAAGATCTGGCGGCCCAACATCGAAACCACCGTCTCCCCCTCCACGGGAACGATGTGATAGAAGTGGGCGAGGAACGTCACCGCGAGGAACGAGCTCCCCAGGATGAAGGCCATCCAGGCCAGGGTGATGCCGGCATTGCGGGACTCGGGCGGCTTGAACGCCTGCACCCCGTTGGCCACCGCCTCGATCCCGGTCAGGGCCGCGCAGCCCGAGGCGAAGGCCCGCAGGACCAGGAACAGGGTGAGGGGCTCGTGCACCGGGAGCGCCTCGGCGGGCGGTGGCGGTGCACCTTGGGTGAGCAATTGAAAGAACCCACCGCTCAGCAGGATCACCAGGCACAGGATGAACCAGTAGGTGGGGACGGCGAAGATGCGCCCCGTCTCCCGGATCCCTCGCAGGTTGGCGAGCATGATCAGGAGGACGACCCCCACGCAAATGGCGACCCGGTGCGGGTAGAGTGCCGGGAAGGCCGAGGTGATGGCCGCCACACCGGCCGCCACGCTCACAGAGACGGTGAGGACGTAATCCACCAGCAGGGCGGCCCCGGCCACGAGCCCCGGGTAGGTCCCCAGATTATCCTTTGCCACGATGTAGGCGCCACCGCCCGAGGGGTAGGCGTGGATGGTCTGCCAGTACGAGGTGGCCACGATCGCGGTGAGCAACCCGATGGCCATCCCGATCGGCGGAGAGAAGGACAGGGCGGTGGTGCCAGCCAGCACCAGCACCAGGAGGATTTCCTCGGTGGCGTAGGCGACCGAGGAGAGGTTGTCCGAGGCGAAAATCGCCAGAGCCGGGAGCTTGGCCAGCCGCTCGTACCGCGCCTCGGCCGTGGCCAGAGGACTTCCGAGGAGGATGCGCTTAAGAGAACTCGGCATGGGGCCTCCACAATAAAGGCCACAGAGGGAAACCCTGTGGCCCGGCGGGGATGCTAGTCCTCCGCCCGGAGGCTGTCAAGTTGTGGCGGAATCTGCCGATCGGGATTCTCGGGAATGCGGATGGCGGATGGGCCAAGCCGGCAGAGCAGGGGACGACTGCCGTCCAAGGCGGGCTGGTGATGGGGGTGAACACTGCCTAAGACGACGCCCTCACCCGGGCGAGCACCGACTCGACGTCCCTACTCCGCAGCGAGGCGGTAGCCGACGCCGGGCTCGGTAAGCACGTAGCGCGGGCGCGCGGGATCGACTTCGAGCTTCCGTCTGAGCTGTGCCACGTACACCCGCAGGTAATGAGCCTGCTCGGTGTGCATCGGGCCCCATACCTCGTTGAGCAATTGTCGATGCGTCAAAAGCTTTCCTGCATGGCAAATGAGCCTGGTCAGCAGCCTGTATTCGATGGGCGTGAGATGAACTTGTCGCCCAGCTACGGCCACCCGTCTCTGAACCAGATCGACGTGGAGATCCCCCACCGAGAACGTTGGATCGCCCGTGTCCTTCGGATTGATGGCGGCGTGCCGCAAGGCGACGCGCATCCGCGCGAGTAGCTCCCCGACCCCGAAGGGCTTGCTCACGTAATCGTCCGCGCCCGCATCGAGCGCAGCGATCTTGTCGCGTTCCTGGCCTCTCGCCGAAAGCACGATGATCGGAATGGCGGTCCACTCGCGGAGTCGCCGGATGACGTCCAGCCCGTCCATGTCCGGCAATCCGAGGTCGAGGATGAGGATGTCGGGCTGCCGGGTGGCCGCCTCGGCGAGGCCCTCTGCTCCTGTGGCACCCTCGAACAGCCGGTACCCGTGACTGGCCAGGGCAGCCCGGAGGAATCGCCGGATCTGCGGCTCGTCCTCGATGAGCACGACGGCTGGCCCAACCGGTTTCCTGCATTCGAGGTTGGGTTCGGCTACAGGAGAGGGTCGCGGAGCGTCAACCATCGGTATCCTCCACCCGTGGAGGCGTCCCGGTCAACGGGATCGTGAATCGGAATGCCACCCCCCCGTCAGCCCGGTTTTCGGACCAGATGCGTCCGCCGTGGGCCTCGGCTATCCCCCGGCAAATTGCCAACCCGAGTCCGACGCCGCGGGAATTACCCCCCCACCCCGCGGTAGAACTTGTCGAAGACCCGCTCCTCATCCCCGGGGGCCAGCCCGGGACCACGGTCAGCCACTTCGACTGTCACCGCGCCGTCGCTCGCCCAGGCGGCAATTTCGATCGGACTCTTGTGCGGGGTGTACTTGGCGGCGTTGTCCACCAAGTTGATCAGCAACTGCTCGATCAGGACATCGTCAATGGGAACGAGAGGTAGATCGACCGGGAGGTGGATGGTCAGGGGGCGGTCCTGCAACTGTTTCGCGAGACGGCCCAGCGCGGCACCCACGACCTCCTCCAGGGGATGCCACTCCTTGTTGACCTGGAGCGCCCCGGACTCGAGACGGGTCATATCGAGCAGGTTGTGGACCAGGCGATTCAGGCGGTCGGCCTCTTCGCGAACCGTCTCGAGCAGGTCCTGACGGGTCGCGGCGTCGAGGGCCTCGTCGCCCTCCAGCAGGCTGCTGGCCGCCCCCGTGATGGAGGCGAGGGGGGTCCGCAGGTCGTGGGATACGGAGCTCAGGAGGGAGCTGCGAAGCCGTTCGGTCTCCGCGCGGACCTGCGCCTGTTGGGTCTCCTCGGCAAGCTGCGCGCGCTCCAGCGCCAGGGCGGTCTGATTGGCGAACGTCTCGAGCTGGTGAAGTTGTTCGGGCGATTCCAGGGAGCGCGGCTCTGTCGGTCGGATGCCGAGCACGCCGAGCGTTCCGCGCGATGCGACCAGCGGGAGGTAGAGAGCATTCGCCCCCGGCAGCGTCGTCGTTCCGAGGCCGGCCATTTGACGATGTTCGTACACCCACTGGGCCACCCCGAATTCCGTCGCGTCCATGTTGAGCTGGGTGGGGAGGCCCGTCTGTGGCAAGAGGCGGCCTGCGGCGTCTGGAAGCAGGATCATCACCTGGCTCCGGAACACCTCGGCGATGTGTCGAACGGCTGCCGGAAGGATGTTCTCGACGCCTCGGATACTCGCGAGTTCCCGGCTCATGGCATACAGCACCGCCGTCCGTCGCTCCCGCTGCCGGGCGGACTCGGCCTGCCGACGAATCCGCACCGTCAAACCACTGGTGATGAGGGCCACAAAGAACATCACTGCGAAGGTGACGAGGTACTGCGCGTCCGCCACGGCAAAGGTGAAGTATGGCGGCACGAAGAAGAAATCGAACGCTGCCACGCTGAGGACCGACGCCAGGACGGAAGGGCCACGTCCGGATCGGGCCGCGACGCCCACCACGCCGAGCAGGTACACCATGATGAGGTTGGAAAGTTCGAAGAAGGGAAACATCGCCCAGGCGACGGCGGTGCAGAGGGCGACGATTCCCGCGGCTCGGGCATAAGACATCCAGTCAGTGCTGCGGGGCCGGGGAGGCACGACGTAGGGTACGTTGGGGGATTCCTCCCCGCTGGTAACGTAGATGTCGATGTCGCCGCTGCCTCGCACGAGATTGTCAACGATGGAGCCCACGAGGATTCGCTTCCAGAGGGGGGCGGCGGGTTTGCCGACGATGATCTTGCTCACGTTGCGCGTGCGGGCGTGCGCCAAGATCTCCTCGCTGATCCGGTGCCCGCTCAGGGTGACCGTTTCCGCCCCGAGCTGTTCCGCCAGTCGGAGCGTATCGGTGACGCGCACCCGGTCCTCCTCGGAGAGCCGGGCGTGTGCTGGCGTTTCAACGTAGGCGACGATCCATTCCGCGCGGAGGCCATCTGCCATGCGCTTGGCGGCCCGCACCAGGCGAGTCGAAGAGGGGCTGGCGCCGACACAGACCATCAGACGCTCCGTGACCGGCCAGGTCTTGGCAATGGCATGGTCCTGCATGTAGAGGCGCATCTGGGCGTCCACTCGGTCGGCCATACGCCGAAGGGCGAGTTCCCGGAGCGCGATCAGATTGCCTTTGCGGAAGAAATTGTGAACGGTCTCCTTCGCCTGCGCCGGCACGTAGACCTTGCCTTCCTTAAGCCGCTGCAGGAGTTCCTCAGGAGGGAGGTCAATGAGTCTTACCTCATCCGCCTGTTCCAGGACAGAGTCGGGCACCGTTTCGCGCACCACCAAGCCCGTGATTTTAGCCACGACGTCGTTGAGACTTTCCAGGTCCTGAACGTTCACCGTGGTATACACGAAGATGCCAGCGTCCAAGAGTTCCTGTACATCCTGCCAGCGTTTGGCGTGGCGTGAACCGGGCGTGTTGGTGTGGGCGAGCTCATCCACCAGGATCAAGGTCGGACGCCGCAAGAGAGCTGCGTCCAGATCGAACTCCATCAGCACAGTACCGCGATGCTCGATCTGGCGGCGCGGCAGGATCTCGATCCCCTCCAGGAGGGCTTCGGTCTCCTCGCGCCCGTGGGCATCCACCCACCCCACCACGACATCCACACCCTCGGCCCGTCGCTCCAGGGCGGCCTGGAGCATGGCGTACGTCTTCCCCACGCCGGCGGCGGCGCCCAGGAACACGTTGAGCTTGCCGCGCGTCCGACGCGCTTCCTCCTCCTTCACTCGGGCCAGAAGGGCATCGGGGTCGGATCGGCCTTCGTTCATGACACTCATTGGCAGAAAGATTTGATTCCCTCTCACACTGGGGAAAGCGGATGTAGCCGGACCACCCCCCCCGGCAGGCACGGGGTAGTGGGTTGAGCATTCCCAAGTCTACATTCTATCACACAGGGCTCATTCCGGGCATCCAGGGCCAGATTGAACCTCAGGAGATTGACCCAGGGTTCGCCCGGGAGCCCAAGTTGGCGCCTTTCCGTTTCTCATTAAATGATCGTCGTTCCGGGGGGTCAATCCCCGAGGTGGTAAGGGACGCTGACGGTGACCTTGCCCGGCTTGAACAGCAGGGCAGCCTTGATGAGGAGGGCGGTCTGGTTGTGGAGGAAGTGCTCCCACCAGTGCGAGGGGATGAATTCGGGGAGGACGACGGTCAGGTAGCAGCCGTCACCCTGACGCTCCATGCGGTCAATGTACTCCATGAAGGGCTGGAGAATGGAGCGGTAGGGCGATTCCAGGACCACCAGGGGCACGTCAGGCGACCATTCGGCCCACTTGAGAAGAAGTTTCGCCGTTTGGGTGGGGTCCAGGTCCACGGTCAGGGCAATGACGTTGGGAGAGATGGACTTGGCGTACTCCAGCGCCCCCACGACGCCCTTGTGGATTCCGGCGACCAGAACCACCACGGGATTCTTGCCGATTTTTGGCCGGGCGGCACCCTCCAGCGAGAGCCGCCGGGCGACCACATCGTAGTGATGCCGCACTCGCAGGAAGGCGAGGACGATGAGTGGAATCAACACGACCACGATCCAAGCTCCATGAGTAAACTTGGTCACCGCAACGACCACCAGCACCACCGCGGTCAGGAAGGCGCCGACCCCATTCAGGAGGGCGGCGTGGATCCAGCGCCCTTCCCGCAGGGTCACCCAATGGACCACCATGCCGGCCTGGGACAGGGTGAACGCCACGAACACCCCCACGACATAGAGGGGGATTAGCAGGTGCGTGCTTCCGCCAAAGACAATTAGGAGGATCGAGGCCAGGCTCACCAGGACTAGGATCCCATTGGAAAATACCAGCCGGTCGCCCCGGTTGGCCATTTGGCGAGGCATGAAGCCGTCTCGGGCGAGGAAGGAGGAGAGCCGCGGAAAGTCCGCGTAGGCGGTATTGGCCGCCAATAGCAGAATCATCGCTGTGCTGGCCTGTACCGTGTAATAAAAGAAACCTCCACCGAACACCTCCCGAGCGATCTGGCTGAGGACTGTCTCGTCTTCCTTCGGCCAAGCTTGGAAGCCGAACGCCAGCAGGGTGATGCCGGCGAACATCGTGTACATCAACGTCCGCTCGAGCCTCATGGCCTTCATGGCGTTGTCGGCCTCGGGCGGGCGGAAGGCCTGCACACCGTTGGAAATAGCCTCGATGCCGGTAACCGCTGTGCAGCCCGAGGCAAACGCGCGGAGGATTTGGAACATGCCGACACTGCCGACCAGGGAATCGAGATCCCCGCCCCAGCCGAATCCCGCCAGAGGAGGCGTGGGCGGGTGCCAATCGCCCTGCACCACGCGCAGCAGGCCCACGCCGAGCAGCAGGAAGATCGCCCCGATAAAGCCGTAGGTCGGCACAGAAAAGACGGCGCCCGACTCCCGCACGCCGCGGAGGTTCACCACGGCGATCACCCAAATCGCAATAAGGGAGAGGGAAACCTCGTACCCGTGGAGGCGGGGAAAGGCCGAGGTAATCGCGGCCACGCCGGCCGCCGCGCTGACCGCCACGGTGAGCACGTAGTCAATGAGCAGCGCGGCCGCGGCCACTAGACCTGCATGTACGCCCAGGTTTTCCTTGGAAACGATATAGCTGCCGCCACCGCTTGGGTACGCGTGAATAGTCTGCGAGTACGATGCGGCGACGATGAATACCAAGACCACGATGGCAAGCCCGATGGGCAGCGACAGGGCCGCGGCTGCGGAACCTCCGACGACCAAGACGAGCAGAATCTCCTCCGTAGCGTATGCCACCGAGGAGAGCCCGTCGGACGAAAACACAGCCAGCGCCGCCGGGATACCCAGGCGCTGATGGGGGATTGCCGCTGTCGGCTTCGGCTTCCCGACCAGAATGTGTTTAAGGAGGCTGGACATGGCCTGTTCAGACCCTCATAAAAGCTGGGCGACTGCCCTTCTCACCGCCGGGATTTGGTCTCCGACTCGTCTTGGGAGAGCGCCAGTGCGGATCGGTTTGCGCGTACCCAGGCCGCCAGCGCGCCGAAAACCAGCAGCACGGCGATGGACTCGGTAACAGAGCGCCACCCGCTTGTTTCCGGCACAATATCCGCCAAGGCGAACAGCAGGAAGGTCAGGGGGAGCACGGTGTAGAGGAGGCCCCATTTGGGTGGCGGCGGTGTCCTTCTGGGTCCCTGGGTGTCATGGTTCCCATGCTGGAACTCATCAAGCAAAACCGCCTCATCGACCTCGCGCAAGCCGGTCCCGTTCGTTACCTCTTGGTGGTTTTGGTGACGCTTCATCTGACCCTCACGCCCCGTCCCCCGTGGCGTGCATTCCCCTGATGCGCAAGTTAGGACCGGCCAACTCTCGGGTCAAATCAAGAAGCCGTTAGAATCGGTGCCCATCGTGTAAAGACGGCATCAAGATGGAGTCTTTGCGGGAGTCGGAGAGCAAATCGGCGGCACCCAAGGGCTGGTCAACACCCCGGGCCCCTCGCCGAGGTCGACGACCTCATTCATAGAGATGGGTAATGGATCGGCGGATGCAGGACGGGTGTGGCGGGAGCTACTGATCGAGGTGATAGGGAATGCTGATGGCGACCTTGCCGCGGCGGAAGAGCAAGGCACCCTTGATGAGCAAGGCCGTCTGGTTGTGGAGCAGATGCTGCCACCACTTGGCGGGGATGAACTCGGGGAGGATGATGGTCATGTAGGCGCTGTCCTGCTGCTTCTCCATCTGGTCGATGTAGTGGAGGATCGGCCCCAGGACCGACCGGTAGGGGGAATCAAGGACAACCAGCGGGATGTCTGGGGCCCACTCCTGCCACTGCATTCGAAGACGGGAGGTCGCCGTGGGATCGAGGTCCACCGTGATCCCCGTCACATTGGGCGAAATGGCCTTGGCGTAGGCGAGGGCGGTGACCACCCCGCGGTGGATGCCGGCCACCAGGACCACCACGGGATGCCGGCCGAGCTTCGGGGGTGCGAATCCATCCAGAGAGAGCTGGCGCCCCAGCTCCACATAGTGCCGCCGCACCCTGAGGAATCCCAGGACGAGGACCGGGATGACGACGACCACCATCCAGGCCCCCTCCGTAAAGCGGGTGGTGCCCACCACGCCCATCACCACGGCGGTGACGCTGGCGCCGATCGTGTTGATGGCGGCGTGGTGGAACCAATGGCGCCCGCGGTGCCTTGCCCACCGGCGAACCATCCCGAGCTGGGAAAGGGTGAAGGACAGGAAGACGCCGAGAGCGTAGAGCGGGAGCAGGGCGTGGGTATCCCCCTGGAAGGCGACCAGCAGGAAAATGGAGAGGCCGGACAGGAAAAGGATTCCGTTGGAATAAACCAGGCGATCGCCAAGGCTGGCGAGCTGCCGGGGCAGGAATTGATCCTTGGCCAAGAGGGAGGCGAGCATCGGGAAGCCGGCATAACAGGTGTTGGCAGCGAGCAGCAGGATGACCATCGTGGATGCTTGCACCATCAGGTACAGCGGTCCCCGTCCCAGGACCTTTCCGGCGAGTTGCGACACCAGGGTCTCTCCTTCACGGGGGAGGAGGTGGAAGGAGTCGCTGAGAAACGAGAGTCCCATGAACATGCTGCCGAGGAGCACGGCCATCCAGATCAACGTGATCCCGGCATTTCTGGCCTCGGGGGGCTTGAAGGCCTGGACGCAGTTGGCGACGGCCTCGATTCCGGTCAGGGCCGTGCATCCGGCGCTGAAGGCGCGCAGGACCAGGAACGTGGTGAGGGGAACCACGGCGGAGAATTCCGCCGCGGGCACATCGGGAACCGGTCCCCCTCTCCAGAGGTGGAAAAGCCCGGCTCCGATTGCGAGGGCCATGCTGGCGATGAACCAGTACGTGGGCACGGCAAAGATGCGGCCGGTCTCCCGGATGCCGCGCAGGTTGGCGATGCTGAGCAAAGTCACGCAGAGGATCCCCACCCAGACGCGGGACGGATACAGGCGGGGGAATGCCGAGGTGATCGCCGCCACACCGGCCGCCACGCTGACGGCCACCGTGAGCACGTACCCGACAAGGAGGGAGGCCCCGGCAACAAGGCCGGGCAGAATCCCCAGGTTCTCCCGTGCCACGGTGTAGGCACCCCCGCCACTCGGGTAGGCGTGGATCGTCTGCCAGTACGAGGTGGAGACGATCGCGATGAGGATGGTGATGGCCAGCGCGATGGGGATGGACAAGGAAAGGGCGGCCGCCCCGGCCAGCGCCAGAAAGATCCGGATCTCCTCGGGGCCGTAAGCCACCGAAGACAGGGCGTCGGAGCAGAAGATGGCCAGGGCGGGAATCTTGGCCAGCCGCTCGTACCGCGCCTGCGCGGTGGTCAGGGGGTTCCCGAGCAGGACCCGTTTCAGCGCGTAGATCACGGGGGAGGCCTATGGGGAGCCGACCAGGATATCCTTCAGGGGCTTCTCGGCGGCGACCGTGCTGACGGCCAGGATCTCGTCCCCGGCCTCGAAGACCGTGTCGCCGCGGGGGATGACCAGCTTGCCGGCGCGAATCACGCTCACGATGACGGCGTCGGAGGGCAGGTTCACCTCGCGGATGGCCTTCCCCCGGCAGGGAGACGTCTCGGGCAGCCGGAGCTCCACCAGGGCCGCCTCGCCCCGGTTGAGCTTGAGCAGCGTCACCAGCTCACCCAGGCCGATCTCCTCCTCGATGACCTTGGAGGTGAGGTGCACCTGGCTGATGGCGACATCCACGCCCCAGTCCTTGGTGTAGAGCCACTCGTTCAGCGGGTTGTTGACGCGCGCGATCACGCGCGGGACGTGGAAGTGGTGCTTGGCCAGGCGGCAGACGACCAGGTTGTCCTCGTCGTTGTGGGTCAGGGCCACGACCAGATCCGCCTTGCTCAGGCCGACCTGATCGAGGATCTGCGGGCTGCACCCGTCGCCGCAGATCACGTCCCCCCCGATCTCCTGGCGGAGCCTGGCGACCACCTCCGGCCGGCGATCCACCACCTTGATCCGGTACCCCTGGGTCTGGAGGTCCCGCGCCAGGTAGGACCCGCCCCGGCCGCCGCCAATGATCACTGCGAGCATGGGGGATTCCTCGCCGTCAATGAGAAAAGATTTTCTCCAGCTTGGGGATGGCCGCGGCCGCCACCACGATGTGGAGCAGGTCGCCCTCCTCCAGGCGAGCATCCGCGGCGGGGATCATGGCCTGCCCCCGGCGCACCAGGGCACCCACCAGAGACTCTCCGGGCAGCGTGACGTCGCGGACCGTCCGCCCTGCCATCGTCTTGGAGGCCTCGACCTGGAGGAGTTCCACCTCGCCGCTGCCGAACGTGGCCAGGATGCCGAGCTGAGGGTGGGCGATCATGGCCTTCATGGTGTTGGCGGCCAACAGGGTCGCGGTCACCGTCGGGATGCCTTCCCGGCGGTAGATCTCCGCGGCCTGGGGATCGTAGATCCGGGCCACCACGCGGGGGACCTTGAAGGTTGCCTTGGCGGCCACGGCCACCACGATGTTCACGTTGTCACTGTCGGTCGTGGCAGCCAGGGCGTCGGCCCCCTCGATGTCGGCCTTCTGAAGGATCTCGCGATCGAACCCCACCCCCGTGAGCATCCGGCCGCCGAACTCCCGCGACAGCCGGCCGAAGGCGAGGGGGTCGCGATCTATGACCACCACGTCGTGCCGCTCGGCCGAGAGGGCGTTGGCCAGCTGCGAGCCGACCCGGCCGCACCCCACGATGATGACCCGCATGCCAGGGACCTCCTGGGCCACACGGCGGCCCGAAAGCGAACGAGCCGCAGCAGACACCCCCTGCGGCTCCTGGATCAGCCTTCCCAATCGGGGGGGATGCTAGAGCCGATCCTCCCCCCTTGTCAAGCGGAGACGGGCCGCTCGTCCGGAGCGGCCACATTCGGGTCCAGGACGGATGGCGACCGGGGAGGGGGCTCAGGACGGGGAGGGCGGCGCGTCTTCCAGCGGCCCGGCCAGGGGCGTTCCCTTGGGCGGGAAGATCGACTCCTGGACGCGACGGTGGAAGTCGCTCAGGCCACTCAGGTACCGGGTCAGGAGCGCCAGGACGAGGCCCAGGCCGACGAGCGGCGTCCCGATGATGAACGTCAGCGAAAACACGTGCCAGCCGCCCATGCGGATGATCTTGACGACGAACCAGATCGTGAGCACCAGGAGGACCAGGGCCAGGTTGCCCGCCGCCTTGGCCGGGGTGAGGAGGGTGGCCCAGGCGTGCCGGTAGAGGGTGTAGCGCTCCTCGAAATCCTCGGGGAGGGGGCCCAATTGCTCCATCCACTGCAGGGGGGACGCGGGGGCGCGGCCCCGCCGGTCCGCATCCCGCACAGCGGGGCGGACTCCGTCGGAGAGGCGGGGCAGGCGGGGGAGGCCGAGCCAGATCTCCCCCAGGACCTGGCGCACGCTGTCCACCAACAGACCCAGGGGAAAGGCCATGAGGGCGGCCGAGGTCAAAAAGTACGGGAACAGGCCCTCGCTGCCCAGGATCTCCTGCATCAACGTGGTGTAGTAGGATCCTTCCTCGTGATAGATCTCGTACATGACCGTCCATCCGACGGCGAAGAGGAAGCCCGGAACAAGTTGGGCAAGCAGGAGTTCCTCGACAGGAAAGGCCCGCAGTCGTCGCATCAGCGTCCCCCCTGCCCCGGTGGGGAGGTCGGAACCTCCATGAAGATCAGTTCCCAGATGTCACACCCCCGATCCTGCCGGATGAGATACAGCGCCCCGTCCTCCCCGATCAGCTTGAAATAGGCGTGGTCCTCGCCGTACCAGCGGTCAACCATCTCCCGGACCGCGACCCGCCGTTCCCCCAATCGGATCGCCACCGGCCGCTCGTCCGCCCGGGTGCCCGAGTAGCATTCCACGGTGAGGAGAAGTCGCGGCGGTCCAGTCACGTCCCCGGCTCCTTCGCCGGTGTCATCGGTCGGCGGTCACCGGGGTTGCCGGCCACTGCGAGGACGGGAGGTCCGTTGGATGGCCCGACGGACCGCGGGGAGGACAACGGTACCCCGGATCGCCTCGAGCATCCGCGCGATGCTCAGGGCGCGCGGATCGTAGTCCACGATGGCGCGCTCCTGCCCCAGGCTCACCCGCGCGCTGGTCGCCCCCGGCAGCCCCTCCAGGGCCCGCTTCACCCGGAGAGCTCAGAGCGAGCAGATCATCCCCGTGACGGACAGCTCCGCGCGGCGATGGCCCGCCGGGTGTTCCAGCCGCTCCGAGCGAACCCAGCGAGCCGTCGGGGCCACGCGGAGATTCCGCAACCGCAGTTTCACGTCGTCCTCCTGGGTGATGGCGATTCCACGGCTCCCACTGTAGTCACCGGATCCCCCTGCGTCAAAGAGAATCCGCGGTCGTCGGCGCGAGCCACGGGAGGCCCCTGGCCTCTCCTGCTGGATCGCGAGCCCCCGGGGCTTCCCGGCCGCCCCCGGCCGAGGCGGATCCCGGCGAAAGACAAAAACCCCGGGCGGGATCACCGCCCGGGGTCTGTTAACCTTGATCCGAAAAAACACTTGAACCGCCATGACGCCAAGGCCGCCAAAGATGGGAGGTTCCGATCCATTCACCGAAGAACGGGACAACCGACTTCTGGGGCCGTCAGCAGCTTCGTTCGTTTCCCCCAGATAGGCATTTTCACATGGCGTTCATGGCGCCTTGGCGGTTGAGAATTTCGGATTAGAGTCAATTGGTCAAATAGTCGAACGAATCGACAAGTCGACGCGCCAGGATTCGAAACAGGGGATGGCCAACGTGGGGCAGAATCAGGAACGGGCGGGGCCCATCCGGGTGCTCGTGGTCGATGACGAGCGTCCCACCCGCCTGCTCATGGAGAAGGAGCTGCCGCGCGCGGGCTACGTGGTGACCAGCGTGGAGAGCGGCGAGGAAGCCCTGGAGCAGGTGCGGGCCCGGGACTTCGACGTGATCCTCCTGGACCTGAAGATGCCGGGCATCGGCGGGATGGAGGCGCTGAGACGGATCCGCGACTCCGGCGCCTCGGCCGAGGTGGTCGTCCTGACCGGTCATCCGGACGTGGATAGCGCGATCGCGGCCATGAAGCTGGGGGCATACGACTACCTCACCAAGCCCTTCAAGCTGTCCGAGCTGGAGGAGATCCTGCGGCGGGCCGCGGAACGGAAGCGCCTCCGGCAAGAGAACGCGGCCCTCCGGCGCATGGTGGCCCAGCGGGAACCGGCGCCCCTCATCGTCGGTCAGGGCCAGGCCATGACGACTCTCCTGGCGACCGTCCGCCGCATCGCAGGAAGCGACGCCAACGTCCTGCTCCAGGGGGAGAGCGGAACCGGGAAGGGGCTGATCGCCAGGACGATCCACGACGCGAGCGCTCGGGCCGGCGGGCCCTTCCTGGTCATCAACTGCAGCGGCTTCCAGGACCAACTCCTGGAGAGCGAGCTCTTCGGCCACGAGAAGGGGGCCTTCACGGGGGCCACGGCCGTCAAGCAGGGGCTCTTCGAGGTCGCCGAGGGCGGGACCCTCCTGCTGGACGAGGTGGGGGAGATGAGCCCGGCCATGCAGGCCAAGCTCCTCCAGGTCCTGGATACCCGGGAGCTGCGCCGGGTCGGGGGCACGCGGGTGCATCGGGTGGATGTCCGCATCATCGCGGCCACTAACAAGGACCTGGCGCAAGAGGTCCGGGCGAGGCGCTTCCGCGAGGATCTCTATTACCGCTTGAACGTCGTCAGCCTGACGCTGCCGCCGCTGCGGGAACGGAAAGAGGACATCCCGCTCCTCGTCGAGCACTTCCTCAAACGATTCGGTGCCACCGGCTATCCGGCCAAGCGCCTGTCTCCCGAGGCGCAGCAGCTCCTGGTGGAGTACGCCTGGCCGGGCAATGCCCGAGAGCTGGCCAACACCATCGAGCGCCTGTTGATCCTCGCCCCCGGAGAGGTCATCGGCCCGGACGACCTGCCGACGAACATCCGCGTCGGGAGCGGCCCCGTGCGGGGCGCCAGCTCCCTGGCCGAGATGGAGCGGCTCCACCTGGCGCGGGTCCTGGCGGAGACCCGGGGGAAGAAGATGCAGGCGGCCCGCCTCCTCGGGATCGACGTCAAGACGTTGAACAAGAAGATCAAGGACTACGGCATCCCCGTCCCCTGATAGCGACATCCGAAGTGATCCGTCTCGGCCCTCGGTTCCGCTATCGGTCCTCGCCCCCAACCCCCATCCCCCATCCCCTGATCCGAAAACCGGGTGACGTGGATGGCCTCAGTTGTCTTCCGTCTCGAGGGGTCTCCTCACCGCTCCCGGTGCGGGGGGCCGATGAGGGTCATTGCGGTGATCGAAGACGAGGAGGTCATCTAACGGATCCTCTCCGACCTGAACCTGCTGGCTCCAGGGGACGGCCCCCGGGGCTCGCCCCGAGGGACATTCTCCGGCTCCGCCTCCCCGGCCTGCGCCCGGCCCAGGGAGCTGACCTACGAAACGGTCTACGACCTGCCTGTGCGTCGCACACAGACAGGCGACCTCGCCCGGCCCTCCCCCGTGTGACGCCTTAATCTGGCACCCCGCCGACGCGCTAGGACCGCCGACGTCTGCCCGGAGACCCCCCCTGGCCTGGCGCCAGGACGCCCCGCGTTCATGCACCTCCCCTTGACTTCTCCCCCCGGCCTTGATACGGTCCCCGCCGTGGGCACGGTTTGGGCACGTCCCCCTGGCAGATCGGCCCTCAGGCTGCCTCCCATGCCTTTTCTCGCTCGCCCACCCACCGGCCCGTTTCCAAGTTCCTATGCCCTGGAGACCCTGAAGACGACGGGATCTGTCGGAGGGGTGACAACAGGCGAAGGTCGCAATCAAGGAGAGGAGACCTCCGATGGCAAAGCGGGTCATCTCCACACCGAAGGTGGCTCAATCGAGTCTGCCGCTTTCACAGGCGACCCTGGCCGGCAACCTGCTCTTCATCGGCGGGGCGGTGGCCACGAACGCGCGCGGGGAGGTCGTCGGAAAGGGGGACATCACGGCGCAAGCGCGGCAGACATTGGAGAACATCAGGGCGATCGGCGAGGCCGCAGGCGGGACCCTGCGCGATGTGACCCGGACGACGGTGTACCTGACCGACCTCGCCAATTACACTGGGATGAACGAGGTGTACCGGACGTACTTCCCCGTCGAGCCGCCGGCCAGGGCCACGGTCCGGGTTGACCTGGCCAACCCGGACTTCCTCGTCGAGATAGAGGCCATGGCGGTCCTCGGGTAGGCCGGCGCGCGAGAGCCCACCCGGATACACGGGAGTGCAGGATGGACGCGACGCGGACGTCGTGGGACGTCATCGTGATCGGCGGGGGCACGGCGGGAGTGATTGCCGGCATTGCCGCCGCGCGGCTGGGCGCACGGACGCTCCTCGTGGAGCGATCCGGCCACCTGGGGGGCAACGCGGCGACCGGCATGAATCTCGGGGGGTTCTTCGACGGCGACAATGTCCAGGTCGTCCGGGGGATCCCGCAGGAGTTCGTGGACCGGGCCGTGGCGCTCCGCGCGGGCCGCGGGCACATCTTCTTCAACGATGTGGACCGTTGGATCTCCAGCACGGCGTCCATCGACCCGGAGGCGTTCAAGTCCATTGCCCTCGAAAAGGTCGAGGCGGCCGGCTGCCACCTGTGGCTGTACGCGACCTTCGCCCGGGGGATCGCCGAGGGGCATCGCGTGCAGGCCGTGGAGGTCGTCACCAAGTCCGGCGTCTCTCGCCTGACGGCCAAGGTGTTCGTGGATGCCAGCGGCGATGCGGACCTGGCCGCGTCCGTGGGCGCCCCCTTCGCGCGCGGCGGGGGGACGCGCCAGCAGGCAGTGACCTCCATCTTCCGGGTGGGCCAGGTGGGCTTGCCTGCCGTCGAGCGGTTCATGCAAGAGAAGATCAACACCGAGGGCAAGACGCCTTGGACGTTCGAGAATGCCCCGCTCCGCGGGAGTCATCGCTACTGGACGCCCTGGAAGATCTTTCCGGAGTACGCGAAGAAGTTCCCGCGGCAGTTCGGGGTCTATTACCACGGGGTCCCGGGAGAAATCTTCCTCAACTGCAACCACACCGCGCTTGCCTCGCTGGACCCGGATGATGTTACGCAGAGCACCATCCGGCTCCGTGAGCAAGCGGTCGAGATCCTGGATTTCCTGCGGCGGCACGTGGCCGGCTTCGAGGGGTCCGTTCTGACCCAGGTGTACGACCTCGGCATCCGGGAGAGCCGGCGGGTCGCGGGCGATTACACGCTGACCCTGGAAGACATGGTCACCCGGCGCGAGTTCGAGGACGTGGTGGCCATGGGTGCGTATCCCCCCGACCTCCACGATGCCCATGGTGGCGAGATCGTGATCAGCGCGAAGGGTTGGAGCCGGGTCCATCCGGAGACCGGGATCCCCAATAACCCCGGCTACGAGATTCCATGGCGCTGCCTGCTGCCCCGAGGCGTCGAAGACCTGCTGGTGGCCGGCCGGTGCCTGTCGGCCACCTTCGAGGCGTAGTCGGGGGTCCGGGGAATGGGGCCGTGCTGTGCTATGGGCCAGGCGGCCGGCACCGCGGCGGCCCTGGCCGCGCAACAGGACGTCTCGCCACGGGCGCTGGACGTGCGCCAGGTCCAGGATGCTCTGCTGAAGGAGGGTGCCTACCTCGGCCGACGGTTCGAGACGAGACATTGATCAGACGCCAAGCGATTCCGTAACGGTGCGATGCAAGACGTCGCAGGAAGGAGGACGGCATGGGTACTCTGACACGGCGCGAGTTCTTGAAGCGGGTGGGGCAGGGCAGCATGGCGGTCGGCGGCGCGGGCCTGCTCCTCTCCGTCTCGACGTGGGCGCAGGGAAGCCTCGCGGGGCAATCCATCATCCACTGGTCGCTGCTGAACCCCGAGGGAAAAAGTCTGCGGGAGGTAGCACTCAAAGAGATCCTCGGAAAGTTCAAGGAGAAGACGGGAATCACGGTGACGGTACAGACCCTGCCCTGGCAAGAGCTGGGGACCAAGTTGATCGCTTCCGTCCAGGCCGGCAACCCGCCGGACAGCTCGCGGGTGAACATCTTCACCCTCAAGATGATCCTGAAGGCCGACGCGCTTACCAACCTCGACCTGTACCTCAAGAAAACCTTCACGGACGCCCAACGGAAAGACTTCATCGTGGACTTCACGCCCCCCGTGATCGTGAGCGGCAGCAAATGGTCCATGCAGATCGAGATGACGCCCAAGGCCCTGTTCGTTCGAAAGGACTGGTTGGCCAGGGCAGGGATGAAGGCTCCCAAGACCTGGGCCGAACTCGTCGAGGTCGGCAAGGCCATGACCGGCGGCGGCAAGTGGGGCTACATGTTCAATGGCTCCAAGACGCAGCTCAACCAGGTCGAGACGATCTTCCAACCCCACATCCATGGCCGAGGCGGGCAAGTCCTGGACGCGTCGGACAAGGGCGTGTTCAACGACGAGGCCGCCGTGAAGAGCTACCAGTTCCTCTCGGACTGTGTCCACAAGCACAAGATCACCCCGCCCCAGGTGATCGCCATGACCTATGACGAGGTCACCGACGCCTTCAAGTCCGGCCGGGTGGGTATGATCCAGGAAGGCTCGCACCGGTACAGCGACATTGCCAAGGCCATTGGCGCCGAGAACCTGGAACTGGCGAAAATGCCGTCCGATGATCCCAAACGTCCATCACCCACTATCATTACCGGCTGGGGCATGGGGATCCCGCGCGGGTCCAAGCATCCGGACGCCGCCTTGGAGTACATCAAGTATTACATCGGGGCCGAGGCGCAGGAGATCAACGCCCGGGTTGCAGGGTCCCTGCCGACCCGCAGGAGCACGCTGGACCGCCCGTTCTTCCAGAGCAAAGAGGCGGCGTACATGCGCTGGTGGATGGACTATGCTGCCGAACGGGGAGAGATCATCATCAACGTGCCGACCTTTACCCAATTGAACGAGGTGATGGTGGACGCCCTGCAGCAGGTCCTCAACAGCCCGTCCGCTAACGTGAAGCAGGTGCTGGACGATGCGGTGAAGCGGTACAACCAGTTGCTCCAGGCGTGAGCCGCGGGGCTCGCCCCTCATGTCGTCTGCGACCGGCTCGGGTCCGTCCTCGGGCCCGGACACTGTGGCTACCCGGTGGAGCCGGCGCCTGGGGGAAGGCCTTCTGGGCCGTCCCCGAGGCGGCCGGTTCGATCTCTTTCCCTACCTTCTGATGCTGCCCGGCCTGCTCCTGGTGATGTTCGTCACCCTCTACCCGATCGTCTTCGCCGTCGACTACAGCTTGATGCGAACGCGGGTGTTCAAGCAACTGGCGTTCGTCGGCCTGGCCAACTACGCGCGGCTGTTCGCCGACCCGCGGTTCCAGACCAATCTCGTGAACTCGCTGTTCTTCGTCCTGGTGGGCGTCGCGCTGACGTGGACGTTCGGCCTGGCCCTGGCGCTGCTCCTGCGCCGCCAGAGGTGGGGGAACGCGATCCTCAAGACCATCGTCCTGATCCCCTGGGTCACGAACCAGGTGGTCCTGGCCCTGATGTGGAAGTGGCTCCTGAACGGCGAGTTCAGCCCCATCAACTACCTGCTGGGGCTGGTCAACCTGCCGGGGCTGAACCCGCTGATCAGCACGGCGCAGGCCCTGCCGGCCCTCACGATCGTCAACGCGTGGCGGGCCACGGGCTTCTCCCTGTTGCTCATGCTGGCGGGCCTGTCGGCCATCCCGGTGGAGGTCGAAGAGGCGGCGGAGATTGACGGGGCCTCGCGCTGGAAGCAGCTCTGGTACGTGATCATTCCGCTGTTGAAGCCGGTCTCGCTGGCCTGCATCATCACCCTGACGATCAGCTTCTTCAACATCATCGTCCTTCCCATGGATCTGACGGGCGGCGGACCGCTGAACAGCACCGAGGTGTTGAGCCTGCGGCTGTACCGGGAGGGGTTCCAGTATTACAACATGGGCAGCGCCTCGGCCATCACCCTGGTCCTGGTGGGGCTGGACCTGATCCTGGCCTGGGCCTACTACAAGTTGATCCGGGCGGAGACGTACTACCGATGACGACGCGCGAACACATGCCATCGTGGGTCACGACCCTGCGCTGGGTGGGGCTGATCCTTGTCGGAGGGATCGTCCTGGGGCCCTTCCTGTGGGCCCTGAGTACCTCGCTGAAGGTGAAGGACGATGTCCTGCGGATGCCGCCGAAGTTCCTGCCGTGGCCGCTGACGGTGGAGAACTACCAGGGCATCCTGACGGCGGGGTTCCCGCGCTACCTCCTGAACAGCACGATCGTGGCGGTCTGCTCGGTGGTGGTGGTGGTCCTGGTCTCGGTGCACGCGGGATACGCGGCTGCCCGCTACGAGTTCCGCGGCAAGTCGGCGATGCTTTTCCTGATCCTGACCGGCATGGCCATGGGCGAGCTCTCCACAGTCCTCCCGCTCTACTTCTTCGGCACGCAGCTCCGCATCCTGGACACGTACGGGATCCTGATCCTGGCCAACAGCGCCTTCATCGCACCCCTGGCCATTTGGTTCCTGCAGGGCTACTTTCGATCCATCCCGCCGCAGATGGAAGAGGCGGCCCTCATCGACGGCGCGACCCGGGCCGGGGCCCTGTACCGGATCGTGCTGCCGTCCGCCCTGCCCGGGCTGATTACGGTCAGCCTCGTCAGTTTCGTGCATTCGTGGAATGAGTTCATCCTGGCGCTCGTCCTCACCTCGTCGGGCACGATGCGGACGGTCCCGGTCGGCATCCACTTGTACCTCACCGACTACGGCGTGGATTGGGGGAGCATCACGGCCGCCGGGATCTTGTCCATCCTCCCCGTGACGCTCCTCTTCCTGCTCCTGCAGCGGCACTTCCTCCGCGGCCTGACGGCCGGCGCCACCACCGGATTCTGACCGCCGATTCCCCAGTGCGGTGCCAGCCGGGTCCGGGGGCCGTGGGTAGCGGACGGCGGCGGAACGGTCCTCCCGCGCCCTCCGTCGTCGGCGCCGGCTGCGCCTCGGCGATTCGACCGGAAGTCCTGGAAATCAGTCCAGCGTCAGGATGGCTCCCTGCGTCCTGAGCATTTGCTGGAGCGTCTGCACGTCGAGCTGCCTGGGTGGGACGCCGGTCCGGGCGGCCAGGGCCGCGGCCGTCCCGGCCGCGTGCCCCGTGGCCATGCACACATTCTGACCACGGGCGGAGCTGATGGCCTCGTGCGTGGCGGAGATGCAGCGACCGGCCACCAGCAGGTTGTCCGGCCGCTGGGGGAGGAGGGAGCGGTAGGGGATGGCGTAGGAGCGAGGGAGGACGACCATCGTCTCGGTCTTGCCGTGAACCTGCCGGTGCATCACTGTGGTGTTCCTGGCGACGTCGTGGATGTCGAGCGGGTAGGCGCCGCGAGCCACGGCATCCGGAAAGTCTGCGCCCCGCAGCACATCGTCGGCCGTGAGCATGTACTCGCCGACGATCCGGCGCGTCTCCCGGACGCCCACCTGGTACGGGGTTCCGAGCAAGCGCGCCTCCTCGAAGCCGGGGATATTCTTCTTCAGGAAGCGGAAGACCTCCATCACCTGCTTCTCGGTCTCCAGCTCGGCCCGGGTGAGCTGGTCGGGATCCGTGGCGTCGATCCCATGCACCCGGGTGGCGTTGAGGGCGACCTCGGCCGGACCGCTCCGGTGCGGGGGGGTATAGATGCTGATCACGTTCTTGGGGAGGTTGGCCGTGCCGGCGTTTTGCGCCGCTTGGACCACGTGCTGGAGGATGATGGTGGTCCCCGGCGTCTCCTCCAGGTAATCGACGCCGTATTTCCGGCCGGCCGGCGGAGTCCAGCCCTCGGGCACGATGAACTCTTCAGGGTGTTCCCTGAGATAGGCGTAGATCCGGTCCAGATGCACGTTGCCCATGCGGAAGATCCGGCTCACGGGTTGAGTCCGGCCGTCCTCGGGCCGGCCCAGCTCGAATGGCGCCCCCGCCCGGGCGGCGACGTCGGCGTCGCCGGTGGTGTCCACGACGACCTTGGCCGGAATGACCTGGCGTCCGCCCTTCGTCTCGACCACGATTCCCTGAAGGAGTCCGCGATCCAAGAGGACATCGGCGAGGAACGCATGCAGCAGGAGCCGGACCTCATGCTCCGCCAGCATCTCGAGGAGCATGTGCCGGAGCATCTCAGGATCGGCCTGTGTCACGGAACCGCGGAGGGGATCGGCGATGTGGCGCGTCGCCGCGTTGAGGGGAATGAGGCGATCGAAGAGTTCCTGGGCAATTCCGCGGACGGCCTGACGACCCTCCCCGTCCAGGAAGCCGAGATAGGTCATCCCCGCGCTGGTCATGCCTCCGATCTGGCCATATTGCTCGACCAGGAGGGTGTTGGCACCCGTGCGGCCCGCGGCAATGGCTGCAACCGCCCCCGCCGTTCCCCCGCCGACCACAACCACCTCAACACGTTCCCGCAGGCGTGTGGACATTCCGCACTCTCCGATCTTGGGCCGTCCCTCCGGCTGGAATTAGGAGGCGGTGTCGCTACCACTCCCGATGATGGTCAGTCCGATCTGGGCCTGCCGCCTTGCTCGTTCACATGAAAGGTAAGAGATCGCCGGTGGGGTGTCAAGGCCCGTCGCACGCGCTGCGGCTTCTCCCGCTTGGCTCTGGATAATGGCAGTCACGTTCTCCCTTGACAATCCACCGCGCCTTACATAGCTTCCCCCCGGTGTGAGTTGCCAAGGCGAGCAGCAGGTCCAAATGCCAGCGATGCAAGCGCGGGCGGGTTGAGGGAAGAGGATGGTTGAACTCGGCGGTCGGGCAGCGCTCGTCACGGGGGGTGGGCGGGGGATCGGGGCGGCGGTGGCGCGGCGGC
>Ga0209343_10002333_pt1 | contig 24617 bp, 23 predicted proteins | sample RifCSPlowO2_02_FD_184026 | JGI IMG/M metagenome (GOLD analysis project Ga0209343, IMG submission 184026) | Groundwater microbial communities from Rifle, Colorado - Rifle CSP2_plank lowO2_0.2 (SPAdes) (version 2) | ecosystem: Environmental > Aquatic > Deep subsurface > Groundwater | place... | reverse complement strand
CCGCCCCCACAAGCGCCTCGGCTCAGAAGCCAATCGATAAAACCATTCCAACCCACAATCCTGCATCCACTTTGGAGCGCGCCTGATCGTACCCGCGTGGTAATCGAATGCCGCCCCCACCCCAATCATCACAGCGTTAATCCGGCCACGATGCTTAGCCATCCACAATTCTTGCTTCGGGCAACCCAAGCTGACAAAAACCACACCCGCACCAGACGTGTTGATCTGCTCCACGATGGCGGCATCTTCATCCGGCGTGAGCGCGCGAAATGGCGGCGAGATCGCACCAGCGATTTTCAAAGTTGGGAAAGCGGCCAAGAGCTTTGCCTTCAGCGTGAACAGCGTTTCTTCAGAGCTACCATAAAAAAATATCGGCTCGGCGCGCGCCTGCACCTGCTCGCAATATCGCCACATCAAATCCGGCCCGTTGATGCGCTGCTGCCCCATATATCCCAAACGGCGCAACATCCATGCGACAGGTGCACCGTCCGGTGTAGCCATGTCTGCCCCATTGATTACATCTTGAAAGTTCGCGTCGCCGTATGCCGATACAACGGAATGAACATTACAAATACATATATAACGGGACTCCCTGTTCTGTGCCCAGCGACCAATTTGAGCCAGAACATCGCCCCATCCAAGTGCATCAATCAACACCCCGAAGATATTGCCTTGCTCCCGAGCGACATTGACGTTATTCAAATCCCCTCCAGTATTTTCACGCAGCCAGCCCTTCAGTCCATCAGCAGCTCAATATAAGCAGGCAATACATTCTCGGGATAATGCATCTCAATCGGATAACTCGGTGCCACGCCCGCATCCATGATCTCAATCATCCTGCGCGCCACCTCTGCCGGTTCACGTTCAGCCACCACAAACCCATCGCAATACCGCACAAATTCCGGGACATTCGGAGGCAGCGCCACAGGACGCCCCAACGCTAAAGCCTCCAGACTCGTTCTCGGCATACCCTCATCAGGTGACAAATTCACGCACAGTGCCGCGCCCGACATCAACGCCAGCACCTCTTCCCGTCGCCGGTTACCCACATACACCACACCATCCTGCGCCAGCATCTCCTTTACTCGTCTGCTAGAAGTTTTCATCAAGCCGGCAATCACCAATCGCATGTCTTTTCTGACTGGGCGAACAAAGCGCAAGAACGCCTCCAGCAGAACATCAACCGCCTTACTTTCCTTCACCAACCCAGCATAAAAAATATACGGCTGCCCCCCCAACCCATTATCCGCAATGAGTTGAGTTCGTAGCTTATCAACTGGCTCAATACGCTCTTGAATGACAGGGATTCTTAAAAGTCGCCTGGACTCCAGACCATTCTCCAACAAATGATTCGCCACATTTTCCGAGCAGGCAATCACCCGGCGATAGTCATTCAGCAACGGCACTTTGTGTGCAGGCATCAGCCCATCCCGCACATCCGCAATAAAATTAATCTCCGGGTGCTTGTGCATCACCCTTTTCATCACCTGTGCAAATATTCCGGGATGGTTGTAAAAACTGGAATGTATAAGTGCGCTATGAGGCTGAACACTACTGAGAATTCCTTGAATGCCAAAATAAGACACATTTTGCCAAAGATACGCGGCCACATCCCGTAAGGGGCGCTTATTCCTGGCGCATCTTGCCGGGAAAAGCGGAAAGTAGTTAACCGAAAGCTCAGAATCTGCGCGCTCCTGATCACTAATGACTGTCACATCAACACCATGAGTCAGCAACTCATTCGCAAGCGACTGATAATAAACTGAAGCTCCGCTGGCATCACCCCAGAAAATCGGTGAGCATATCGCCACACGTCTCAATAATTGCTTACTCATTAAGTGCCGTTCTTTCAGCACAAAAGGCGAGGTTATTATTCCCAACACATCCCCTTTCGCTCGATATCTCTAGGTAAAAAATCACTCATCTTCAAATCAACAACTTCAAATTTCCTCTTCGGATAAACCACACTTCCGCACAGAGCAAAGTATTTTGAGTTCAATATCTTTACATTCAAAGCTTTCCTTAATGCGAACCATCCAACTCCACCTGATTTTGGCACTCCCCTGCCCTGATCACTACAAATATTGTCTCTACATCGCGTATTGATGAATGAGACTCTTTTGCCAGAGAAAGTCGCAAAACACCCGTTTCCCATATGCAAGGCGTCCACATCCTCGACCAAACCATCTTCCACACCCTCAACTCGATGCTCAATCATTACCCCTACTCCAGTGGGCGAACTGTTTCCATCGATCAAACCACGACGAATGATGACATTGGCCGAATTAATAACCGAAACATTATCTTCACCCCATGAGATTGCAGGATCCATTTTTGTATAGAAATCGCTCAAGGTGCTGTTACCCGATCTATACAACTGGACAAACTGGCCACGAGGGAAAGGGCCTCGAAAGTTTTCACCCTCAACGTAAGTTAAATTGGCAAACGGACAATCCCGAAAATAAAAACCCGATGAGCCATGCAACACTTTTACATTGCGAACTGCCACGGCATTACTTGATTCACATACAACATTGCTGTAGCCAGCGGAGCCAATTCCTGCACTGCCTGTCACATTTACAACCTCCACCGAGTCAAGCTTGGTGTTACCAGCCCTTACCAACTTTATTCCGGGTCCGAATGCATGACGAATACGCACATTCCGAATAATTACATCGCGATATCCAACAACAGAAATTCCAGGCCCGGCACTGGATTCAATGTCCAGATTTTCAATTATCTGCCCGTCACGAGTGGCCTTTACAGGCCCGGAAACCTGCAATTCACAAGAAGCGATGGCAAGGCCGGGCACAAGAGCGGCCGACAACCACCAAATAACGACCTGCCATCTCATTGTTTAGCTTGTATATTTACAGTTGGATTGGGTTCACCACCCCGTGAATTGTTCATCATTGCATTGCCCGTTTGCGCTCGCACAAATCGACATTGTTGAATGTACGCAATCATTCCACCATAGACAAGCCAGAAAATGGTCGCCGTGTATGGAACCTCCACAAACTGGTTAGAAGCCAGAAGCAACAGAAAGGCAAACGCGGCAACCAATGCTGACGGGTCAACAAATTCAGAAGGTTTCCGCATCGCAAGCCTGGCCGCTTGCCAATATGGAATTAAAAAAGCAATTACCCCGAACAGCCCAAGATAAATCAGGATAGTCAAAATTCCATTATGGGGAGGAACGGTCATCAATTGATATTCCAAATTCTCTCTTCCGCTGACTTGTTCGATCAGCGCATCAAACGCTTCCACAGACTGCGGCATATAGGGAGTGCCGAACCCCTTCCCGACCAGGAACCAGCCACGTTCCCAGCTTTCCTCAAGCACCCCCAGCCAATACAAGTAACGCCACGTCGCATTGGCATCAGATAAGCCGGCAGCCAAAAAAGGAAGAATCAGGATACTCAACAACGCAAGTGTGCCTAAATAGAATCGATATCCTGGCTTCTGGATAAACAAAGCAGCCCAAAGAATTGCAAATGGAACAACCAAGAATGTCATATGCTCGTTGGTAGCCAGGCTGATAAGAAATGCCGCCATCGTTATCGACACCTTTGCCCCAACCCGTTTTTTCTGAACTACCCAACAGGCGGTACCCAGCATGAAAATAAGAAACGCGGTGAAGAATGGATGGCCGGGTACAGGCGTAAGAAAATGTTGTATCGCCATCATGATTGCCCCGAAAAAAAACATCCGGCGAGAATTCCGCGCCAAGATACCGGGTTCATTCATCAGGTGCTTATAGCCCATAAATGCAACGCTCGCATACAAAACAAAAGCTGCCTGCCGCGCTACCCAGTAAAGTTCACGCCCCTGGAACAAGGAATAAATCAGATAGCCCACGCATAGCAAGGCCAATACATAGAGCTGGCCTATATACGGTGCCTTCAGCCTGGGAACATATTGAAACCCGACCACCACCCAAGCCAGAAAAATAAATAGCTCTGTCAAGTATGACTTGTAGAAATATTCCCCCAACACGGCCTGCATGAACACAGCCGCGACCACCAGATAAAAAGCAACTCTCCATGCTGCGTTCATGATGTCAGTGACGCATCCGCCAACAATTCTGAATATGCCGGCATGAGCCGCTTCTCAACAATATTTCCCCAATCATACTCGGCCACTCCACCGCGCAACTCGGCAGGCGATGCCAACCGAACATCGCCTTCAGCAAAGCGAAGAATTCCATCGGCAAATGCCTCCGGCGTCCACCCGGTCAACATGCCATTCTTACCATCCTGCACAAACATGCGATTTCCATCGGTATCGGTCGCAATCACCGGAATCCCGCACGCCAAGTATTCCAGCGTCTTCAAGGCGGGAGCCGCGTTATACAACTCCCGCGGAATGTAAGACAGTCCGGCGTGATAACCATCAATGATTTCAAACAGGCTCTTCCTGGCTATCTTGCCCTTGAAATGAACATATTCCTGCATCCCGGCTGCGTTCACCATTTCTTGCAGCCCCGCCACGGCATTACCATCGCCATATAAATCGAGCGTAAGTGGCACACGCTGCCGCGCCAGCGCAACCGACCGAATCATCTGATCCAGTTGTCGTTTGACATCGATGGAGCCGACATAGACCAGCTTGAAAATGCCACCATGCTCACTTTTGGCACCCATAAGCTTGGGTAGAATCGAGCAATCGACCCCCGGTGGAGCAAGTACCATTTCTCTAGTATCTCCAATAACCGTGTGCCCCGATTCGATGGAATGCGTAAATATCGAGCTGTATCCAATAATCTCCAGCCTGTTTTTTATCTGGACGATTTTTCGCAGCAAACCGGTGCGCAACAGGGGAGAACGAATGTCGAGAACGAATTTCGGCGCACTTCGTCCGAACCTCATCACAAAAGGATAGAGTCCGCACCCTGCGTGGATGAACACATGCACGATTTCAGGCCGAAACGATAGGGCAATACGCCGGAGCCCCCCCAGCCAACTTGCCCCCGCTTCAATCTCTGTAACCTTAACGCCCGCATTGAGAAAGGCTGTTGCATCCCCGCCAGTCGGCGCCACCACCGTGATGTCATGCCCCAAACGCGCCAATTCGACAGGGAAATAATACCCAGCCGCCATTTCATAACGTCCGAGTTTTGACTTCTGTACAAAAAGTATCTTCATCAGCGAACTCTTTGATACAAGTCGTACACCACCCCCACCAGACGCTTAATGGCGGTATTCCGTGCACGCTTCATAATTGCTTGGTGCTCCTCATCCCGGCGCGCTCCGCCCATGGACGACACCCCTTCCATTGCAAATACACTGACCACCCGCGGCCAGTAGGTTGGGCGGATATGCCGCGCGCACAAACGCTGCCACAGGTCAAAATCCATCGCGATCTTGAATGATGTGTCAAATCCGCCAGCATCCAGCTGTACTATTTTTTTGATTAGTACAGCTGGATGACAGATGCGATTACGGAGAATAAGACTCCAACAAGATGGTGGATGGGATTTCACCGCCCTCTCCAGCCTGCCATTCCGATCCACCATCACATCCCCGACAATCCAGTCTGGTTCCCCTTGACCTTGAATAAATTCCACTGCATCACGCAGTACCCTATCGTCATACAACCAATCATCGGCATTCAGGTAGAGCAGATATTCTCCACTAGCCATCTGCATCCCTTTGTTGAAGGCATCGGCAATGCCTTGGTCCGGTTCCGATATGCAGCGCGCCACATGCGGAAATCGGCCCACAATTTCCATCGTGCCGTCCGTCGAGGCCCCATCCACCACAATATGTTCGACCTGCCCGGCGGCCTCTATTTGTTCCGCCACGCTTTGCAATGTACGCTCGATGGTTTTTTCGGCATTGCGGCAGATGGTAATCACGGAGATCACCGGCAAAGCATCATGTTGCTCCAAGCTCAAGATACGCCCCTCTGCTTTTGCAATAACATCAACAGGTGATCCCGCTCAAAGGGGGGCGACGGTTGTCTGACGTCGACCGACATCATGCGAAAGAGCAATGGTGATGTCCGATATAAAGCTGACTTGACCGCCCGGCGCAACAATCCCTTCCACGACAACCTGCTTTTGTTCTTATGACGTTTGCGCTGCACCGACACCACACTAAATCCCGCTTGCTCAGCCGCCAATGTGAGGGCAGCTTCGGAAAAAGCCTGATGGTGCTCAATCAAATTCAGATACCACCAGTTCTCCACACCGTAGCGTCGCGGAAAATCGCTTTCCGCATCACCCGTCTCGATAATCGCGTGCCCGCCAATGGCCAATAATTTATTGAGATTGGCCATGCCCTGCCGCACATCGTAGAGGTGCTCCGCCACGTCAAAGACCGTGACAAAGTCATACAATCTGCCTGACCATTCAAGCTTGAAATCATCGAGCAAACCCATAATGTATTCGCCTGTCAGATACTGCTCACAGGCAGGATTAGGCACGACATCCAAGGCAGAAACATATGAATAAAATTCAGCGAACTTCCTTGGCAGGTCACCATTGCTGGAACCTATGTCGAGTATGGCTGCTTCTGGTTTATTGCAGCAGGTCTTGGCCAACTCAAGCTCACCGGTGTAGTCGTAATAGGTACCCCAAGCCTTGCCGACACTGGCCGCAAATAGTTTCGACAAACTTTCCGTGGCAGGGACTTGATCCTTGAACACCAACCCACATTCCGGACACACCAAAATCCTGGTTCGATCCGCGCCGTGCGCAGGAATGGCATATCCCCCGAAAGAATATTCCACGGCTTTAAGGTTTTTCGCTTGTTTTAGCCAATCCGGCGACACTTTTGTGTGGCACTGCGGGCAAATTTCTCGCCGAATGTATTTAATGTCGTCGAACGTGGTGCCCATGTATATCCTTTTAAACTTTCTATTGGCACCTACTCGTAGTGCCTCAAATCTTCGGCGGAATCCACCTCGCCCCAAGGCTTCTCATACGAAACCGCAGCCACCGGCACTCGCCCAGCCTCGATCACCTTTTGCAGCGTTCCTGTCATGTGCATCCGGTCGCATTCGGCACTGCTCAGCCCGGAGCGAATCCGCACCACCTCGGCCCAACCCGCTGGCGTGAAACGCAGTAGCCCCATGTATTGCCCCTGAACCTCATCAACCGATTGTGGCTTGTTGCCAATTTCCGCCAATGTTCCATCAGCCTGCAAACGGAATGTTTCAGCATCCAGCAGAGGATCACCAAAACGTTTTTCCCACAGTTTGAGCCAGTGCGGATCGTAGGTAACAGCCAATTTTGCCGTGCTGACCATTAGCGATTCCACTGCGGATGCATCATAAAAAATATCGGAATAGCTCACGATGCACGGCTCAGCTTGCAGCCACTCCTGAGCATAAGCCAGTGAAGACACCATATTCGTTTCCGCCCAACGCGGGTTATGGAACTCCATCGGGGCGCGACTGGCCAGCAACTCGCGCTTGTAACCTGTCACGATGGCAATCTCACTGATACCCGCTTCATGCAATGCCGCCAGTTGCCATTCCAGCAATGGCTTGCCGCGTAACTCCACCAGACACTTGGGGCAGTCGTCGGTCATATTTTTCATGCGGCTGCCGCGCCCGGCAGCGAGAATGATGGCCTTCATAACAATTCCTGTTCGTAGTGTTTCAATTCAAAATCTGCAAATACAATAGGGCGCAGGCAGCGCGAGCAAACGCGGGTTGCAACGCTTGGGCTTGCCATAGCGCAGCGGCTCTCAAGTGTGCCAACAAACTCACTTACCGAACAACGCCCTCAGACGCTGAATGTCGCGCGGATGGAAATCCGCCTCTCGCTCCGGATGCCACATCCAGCCCTCCCAAGCAAGGCTTTCTTGGCGGATGGCTTCGATGCAGCCATCCTCAGCCGTTGCTGTCACCGCAAAACCCGCCGGGCAGGCGGCCAGGGAATAGTTATGGAAGCTGTTGGCCTCACCAACCAGCTCACCACACAGTTCATGTCGAGTACGTGCATGCCCTTGCACCGGTTTCAACGTTCCGCCTGACCACACTCCCATCATCTGCATACCGCGACAAATGCCAAGCACCGGCAAAGCACCTTCCTGAGCATAGGCCAGCAATTGACGCTCGGTGTTGTCCCGCTCAATCGCCTCACCTATATCATTCCCCCCCGACAAAATTATTGCTTCTGGCCTCACCAAACTCAACCATATCCGCAGCCCATCCAGACCCAATCCATTCGGCACCGGTATCGGCATATAACCCGCTACGAGCAACCATGCGCACAGACGCTGATCCAGCGCATCGCGCCTCTCGTTTCGTTCAGGATAAACATCAACCCGCTGGCTGACAGCGACAACCTTCACGACAACACCTCTACCCTGCGCCCCGCGCAATCGATATGCAAGCGTTGCGCCTGAGACCATTGCCGGAAGAGGGTGTCGCCCGCACCGATCACCGCCGGCAATCCCAGCTCATTGGCGCGAATCGCCATGTGGCTGTTCACGCCGCCGTAGGCTGTTACTAACCCGGCGATGGGATGGGAGAACAGCCAGTCAAACCCCGGGTCAGCACTTGGAATGAACACGATACCGCCAGCCAACCGGTCACGCTGCTCAGGCTTGACCACCGAGCCCGTCACGCTGCCTTGTGTCACGAAATTTGGCTCGCACTCTGGCACATGAAAAGCCCACACATCTTCCGGTTTGGTAATGAGTGGGGGTAGCCACAACTGACTGGTTTCGCGATAGCGCGCTTTCCCCTCATCAATCGAGCGCGCCAACACCGCCTTGGGATCATCAGCCCCGGCGTACAACTCACGGATGCAGCCGATGTTGGCGTAGGCCAGATCATCGGTCGAGAATCCAAACTTCCCGCCCCATTCACGGAACAGCGACAACGCATCTGACAGATTGCGGGTGAACACAAATTTGGCGTACTCGCGCAACTCGATGCCCGCCTGCAGGAAATCAAACAATCCCACCACGTCGGATGACAGGCCATGTTCTTCCAGCAACTTGGCGATGGCGCGCATTTGAGCCAAACTTAACGTAAAAGGCTTGCGCTCGCCATGGCCATCGCTGTTTCGTTGCCCTCCCAGATAATCTTCTGGCGCTTCATCGTAGCGCGGCGAAAGTATGTCGTAGGTACCGGGACGCAAATGACCATAACGCGACAAGAAGCTGGTGCGATCCAGACTGGCAAGATCGCGGGAAAGCTGGCTGCTGACAGTGTTCAGTCCATTCATGAAACATTCGTAATTTTCCTGGCTGAACACGCCCACCGCCACCAGCGATTTGAGCATCTGCACCGCAATAAAACCCGCACGCGCCAGACCCGCAAATGGTAGCGTGCCGTAGCGCTTGCAGTCTTCCAGCAACCAGTAGATACGGGATACCGGATCGAGTCCGGAGGCCAAAATCTCCTCGCGTCGCGCGATAAGCTCCGACAGTTTGGCTTCGTCCGCCCGCCATAATCCATTGTCGCGATTGATGATGCGATTGGTCAGGGTGCGCAGACAGTCTGCCAGTTGGTTGCGATCCTGTTCGCTAAACCCGGCATCGGCCAACACAGTTAAACGCTGCGGCAAATCCAGCGTGTAACAGGAAAAAACAATCTCGAACTCGACCTTGTCATGCAGGGTAGGGGCGGCAATCAATCGGTCAATGTAGTAATCCACCAAACGATTGGCGAGCCCCCCCTCCACATCCTTGGGGATAAAGGAGTTGAATGACAGACGAACATCGATATACGGCTGCCCGGCAAAATTCACCAGCAGCGGAAAACTGCGCAAATTGAGGTAACCATAGTTGTTGCGTTGGTAGGCCCAAATCGCATCCGTCACCAAATCGCGGTACAGCGACAAGGCCAGTGGACGAGGACGAATGCCGATGATTTCAGCCGGATTCCAATCCGGCATGACACCAAAAACTGTAGAGCGTCCATGCAAAAACGGATGCGGTTGCTGTGCCGTGCGCACCTTGTCGGCAACCCGCGCCAGCAAGGCCTGATGTTGCGCACCATCAGACAGTGACTGCTGCATCACCAGCGGACGGACTTGCAGAAGATACAAGGCGTCGCCGGGCGCTGCGATGGCAAACTCAATATCCAAAGGCTGCGCCGGGAATAACGATTGCAACTCAACGAGCAGTGCTAGCACCTTGCCCATGTCGGACGGCACATCATGGACACCGGATGCCGCAACAAAGGTGCGCGTTTGCCCCGTTCCACCGGTCACGGATGTGGTATCGGCACCCAGTGCATAATTCACCACGCGATAGGGCGAACCCGTGGCTGGGTCGTGACTGAACGCCACACCGGATAAACACACGCCCGAGAGCATGGGTTGTACCAGCACCTCGTCCTGAGGATGGGTCTCTGTCCCGTAGGAATCAATAACCTCACCGATAGCCGCTTGCAACGACGTAGCTCCCAGCACATTCAGCACCGTCGTGAAATGGCCAGCCAAGGAAGCTGTTGCCGAATCTTCATTGAGTGCACTGGAGCGCACCACCAGCGGAACGGCCTCACCAAATCGCTTGCAGAGCCCGTGCAAAACCGTGGCGGAATCAGACTGCCAATCGGCCACGGTGAAGCACTCCAACGGCTGAATCTGCGCGCTGGAAAGTTTGCCCACCAGCGAGGCCAAAGTGCCGGCTTTGGTGGAGAGAATTGGCTTCGTGGCTGCCATATTGGTCAAATTGCTTTGCGCGCTACCCATGCTCGGGTCAAATAAGTCGCTTCAATAACACTTATGTCTGCAATGCGTTGTTCTACCCACGTCAAGAATTGTGAGAATTTTTCCGATCCCAACTGAACGCGCAGGTCATTCACCGATCGCCAAGCACCCATATATCGCGCTGGAGTAAAGGGGATGGTGTGTTTGGATTCCAGATAGACCACCTCCGAAAATCGACCACAATCCTCCAATCGCTCGGTTAATGTCTCCGTAAACTCTGATCGTCCAGATGAAACACGTTTTATTTCGCCTCCCTTGAGCGTTGCCAAATGAGCCTCAATTTCCACCAATAATGGATTGGCCTCAATGAATCGTGGATTCCACAAAGCCACAAAACAGCCGCTAGGGCGTAGCACACGATCAAATTCTGCCACCCCTTTATCGAAATCCACCCAGTGGAACGACGAAGCCATCGACAACAAATCCGCACTTCCGGAAGCCATGCCTGTAGCCTCACCGGAACCCTTCTTCCAGACAACATTCCGGTTATCCGCATGAACGGCACCTTGTCCGCGCATGTCATCGTTTGGCTCAATCGCCGAAACGGATTTCACACCTGAACCGGCCACCATTCGTGTCCAAATTCCTGTACCAGCCCCAACATCAACTGCATCAATTTCAGCCGTCGGCTTCCCAACGATTCCAAGAATTGCTCGCAACACCGCCGGTGCGTAATCGGGGCGATAATTCGTGTAATCCTCAGCTAGCCCAGTAAAATCTCCGTGTTTCATCCATCACTCCCTTTTAATTAGTCCAAATTTAGTTGTTCAATCACTTGTGCCAGCGCCGCCTCTACGGTCAACCCCGACACCCATTCAATGCGCACGTCCGGTGCTTGCGGCTCATCCACCGCAAAATCCAAGCCTGCCACATCCTTTAGTTCGCCCCGTGCTGCGCGGGCGTAAATTTGTTTGGGATCGCGCCGCCTAAGCTCATCCAGCGGCACATGGAGATAAATCTCCACATAACCCGGCATATTGGCGCGGTTCCACTCATGCACTTCGCGGAACAGCGAGATTGTGGCAATCGCCACGTCCACGCCCTGTACCGCGATCATGTGGCACAAATGCGCATAGCGCATCGCCAATTGCAGACGTTCCTGCCGCGTATGGGCATTCGTCGCGCCCATCGCTTCGCGCAACTCATCCCCATCCAGCATCACCACCGCCCGCCCCTGCGTGCGCAAATGCGCCGCCAACTCCCGGCACAAGGTAGTCTTCCCCGCACCAGACAAACCAGTAATCCAATAAACAAGACCATTCTTCATTATTTATGCGTTTTGCTTCCGACTGAGAATGAGCATTTTATCCGCCCCCCGAAATGTTCGCCCCTTTTCTTCATGCTCTATTGCTTAATTTACCTATGGCATGCCTAGCAACTCGCAGGGTTAGCGGTTCTAATGTGAGCATGCTGATCAAGATAACGACGGAAATACCTTCGACTATCAACAGACCTTTGGTACTCATCAGGAATTGATCCGCCAAGACAACAAGGGCTGACAATGCCAGCGAAAAGATAATCACTACAGATCGCCTCTTGATCTCGTCAGCTAATCCAACAATCGGACCTATCATCCGGATGTAGCGCCGATATTCAGCCAAAGCGTTGTAGGCAGTGGTAATAAATAGCCCGACACCCGCCCCATAAAGCCCGAATAATGGGATTAATGTTAACGATGCCAGCAGATTAAGAATTGCCAAATTCAGGTGCATCCGAAAAATAAACCCCAGATCACGAATCCCCACCAAGGCGCTATATAGTGGTCCCGCAAAAATAATGCCAACACCTGGTGGGATAAGCATTAAATAAAAAATGGAGAGCTCTTCCATTTCACCCTTAACCCAATAGCGAGAGATCGCTACCATCAGCACACAACCAAGCGCATACATCAGGATCGCAGGAACAAATCCGTAGCGGATTGCCTTAATATAGTCACTGCCACCATCACTCTTGAGCTTCTCAGCCAACTGAAGAAATGTTCGGAATGCGCCTCCAAAAATCATTTGGATACCTCTGATGACCTTCATTGCCACTTCATACGTGGAAACACTTACTGGCCCCACATAGTGATTTAGCAAAAATTTGTTCAGAGGGTCAAAAAAAACATTCACCAGTTTCGCACCTTGCAGAGAAACGCCCTGCCCCAATAGCTTAGGCAGCCATTTGAATGTTTCAACTGTAGGCTTAAAAGAACTTGGAAATCCCAGTGCTAAACGTACATAAACGATGAATATCAAATCGATCACAGCTCCGGCTAGCAGCAACCAACCGACCGCGACGATATTCAACTGGTAAGTAGAAAAAAAACCGAGCCATAGCAAAAGCACAAAAACGATTGGCGTGCCTAACAGCTGCGCTTTTGCCGCCAAATCAAAACGCCCCAAGCTTTCAATGACTGCCATGTGGCCAGCAGCCACTATCTGGCTAACCGCAATCAATGCTACCGGCACAAGTAACAACGAGAGATTGCTCTCGACCAAGGTATTACCGCCCGAATATACAAAGGCGTGCAAGAAAGGGTTGCCTAGAAAAAACACTGCAAGCACCAGAAAAAAAACGCCCAAGAATGTCACTAACCATACCGCAGAGAACAGTTTTCTCAATTCGTTTACGGAATCTGGATGGCTGCGCAACTCCACTGCATTGGTAATGACAATAACGTGAATACTGTTTAGCAACGCCACATAAAATGCCGTCATGGATGCCATGACGATCAAATACCCATATAAAGTGGCGCCAACCAATTTAATTGCCAAAAAGAGATTACCCATCCCAAATAAAAGGCGAATCGACGCCGACAATCCTCCCCAGGAGGCGTTTCTGAATAAACTAGGCATTGGGCATCACTCAGCGGCCAGTGTGCTGCACATTAAACCATGCTCCAAGACATGAGCCTTCTTTTCAGGTAACGGCTGATTTTCACAAGTTGCGTTTTCGATAGCTCAATTGATTTCATGAGCATGAACGGTGCACCAATTTTTGGAAGCCACACCATTTTTCCACTTCGCTTGAACAGATTAAAGTAAAACTCCGAGTCCCCAACGAAGTGCCTTGAAATATTTTTTACATTATTAAATGCATCTTTATCCTTAAAGGCAGAATAATCGGCCAAGCTAGATAAAAAAACGTTTTCTTCACGCTTGGTCATGCCCGCGCCTTTGAGCATCTCGACAGTTAGTTTCTTTGAAAAATCAAACACTCTATTCTCAAGGGAAGTCACATTTTGCTCAGTCGATGTGCCCGCTCCGCTTGGATAAGCCTCTATTTTTTTGAAAGAACTCAAACCCCTTAAGTGTTCTGCATAGCTGGCCACATCACACTGCCCTGTTTGGTTTTCCACACGATATCCAAGTTTGTGTAGCATTGCCCCGCAAAATTGTTCGACGCGGGTTATGGCTTCATGGTCTTCACCTTTTAATTCTTGCCAGCGCCCAACAACGCCACCCTGATTAACGACTTGACATGCTTCGCCATGCTGTAGATTCAATGAATCATTGGCATTGAATATATCCTCTACCTCCTTTGCCTTTCCCCCGGTAGATGCATCTAATGCATCTAGAATCGCTTTATCAGTAGCCTTGACTCCGATGTAATCGAGGATGTTTCGAAGCGTTAATTCAGGATCTTTCTTGTAATCTTCAAACCTAAACAGCCGGATATTTGGATGCTGCATCCAGAATTGCGTGTGGAGCCAATTGCTTTCAACTCGATCAAGCAAGGTATTGGGCTCCAAAATACTCAGATATTCTGAAAGGGGAAGGGTCGCCGCTTCGCGTTTGTAACGCGAATACAGCGCGTCTCGCGGATCTCGATAGAAATAAATTACCTGGCAATCTAAAAAGCGATTGGTTGGCCACTCATGCGACCATTCAACCTCTATATCAGACCTGAAAAAAAATGCGTTGTGGTGGTATAAACTTGGCAGCCATTTCTTTAATATATTTTCTTGTGATCGCAAGAAGAAACGCCCACTCTCCCGACGCCACATGTTTTCTGCCGATTTCCGGTAAGTCAGTATCCCTAACTCAAGGAAACAATTAATTAACCACGTTGCACCACAGGGCTCTCGTGGGGATGCAATAACAATTTTCGTTCTCTGTTCCATTAACTGCGACTTATTCAGCCAAACCTAGTTGCGTATAAAACTGCTAATCGTTTTTTCCAAGCCTTGATGAAGATCAACCTTGCTACCCCAGTCCATCAACAACTTTGCCTTTGAAGTGTCCGAGTAGTTTCTGCGCACATCTCCTAATCGCGCCTCTGAATAACGAAGTTGTGGCACAGCAATTCCTTTTTCCTTAAAGACTAAGATCATGCTTTCCAATAGTTCGCTCACGCTGGTTTCGGCACTGGTGGCTATCTGAAAAATCTCTCCGCCCACATTCGGCTTTGTAGCAGCAAGCCACACAGCCAGAACCAGATCATCGATATAAATGAAATCACGGGTCTGACTTCCATCGCCGTAGATTTCAAGCGCCTCGCCCTTCATTGCCTGTTTGATGAACTTCGCCACAGCGCTATTCTTGTGCCCCGACCCTGGCCCATATACATTGCCAAAGCGCAATGCCACCGTTTCGATGCCGAAGGTACGGAAGTAGGCCGAGCAGTACCCTTCTCCTGCCAGCTTGCTTGCGCCATAGGGCGAAACGGGGTGTGGCACTTTCTCTTCATGGATAGGTGGTTCGCATTCGCCGACTGGTGCGCCGCTGGAGGCAAAGACAAAACGCTTTACTCTTTTGTGGCGCGCCGCTTCCAGATAATTGAAAGTGCCAATGACATTGGTGACGCAGTCCATGCGGGGATTTTCTACGGAGGGACCAACACCGGTATTGGCGGCAAAGTGCACGATGACGTCTGCGCCTTGGCACACCTGCAATGCCAACTGCTCGTCAAGAATATCCCCCACGACCAATTCCACATCGGTTCCAGCTATCTTTCCAGGCGCGGTCACTTCAGTAAAATCACATACGCCTGCCAAATCGGCACGTGTCCCGACCGATAGATTATCGATCACGCGTATGCTGTGGCCGCCCTCAGCTATCAACTGTCGAATGAGGCTACTGCCGAGAAAACCGCAGCCGCCAGTTATCACCCATTTCATATTTAACTCCACTTCACGCGCGGCAAAATTTTCGCGTGATCAATCTGGTCTTTGTAAGCGATTACCTGTTCGAGCATCTCGGCCAGCACGTCATCTGTCATGTAATGTGGTTTGAGCCCAAGCTCCAGGAGGCCATGATGCTTTGCGTTGTAGTAGTGATCCTCGAGCTCCTTGCGTGGATTTTCGATTGACTTCACCTCTACACCCAGATTCATGCTGTTGCCTACACGCTGCACGCGCTCAGCCAATTCATTCACACTGAATTGCTCGGTGAATTGATTAAGAATTCGCAGCTCGCCTTTAGCGACCGGGTTGTCCAGGGCGAGCTCCACACATTGCAGCGTATCTTTCAAGTTGAGGTAGCCACGTGTCTGACCGCCTTTGCCGTAAACCGTAAGCGGCACGCCTGCCACTGCCTGCACAATAAAACGGTTAACTACTGTGCCGAAGATATCGTCATAATGAAAATTGGGTAACAGGCGTTCATCCATATCAGTCTCTTTGGTTGAAAGGCCGTAAACGGGTCCCTGCATCAGGTCTGATACCCGCAGTCCGTAAGTGCGCACATAAAACCAAAGTAGATCCGTATCCAGCACTTTGGTCGTATGGTAAAGGCTGCCAGCCTGCCGCGGATAGAGGAACTTTTGTTTGCGGCCGTTATGCTCGACATCAAGCCAACCCTCTTCGATGTCGATATTCGGGGTACCGTATTCGCCCATGGTACCCAGCTTGATGATGTGACACTCGGGGGCAAATTGCTGGATAGCCCAGATAAGATTGAACGTCACTCCCAGATTATTATGGAAAGTCACGCTCGCTTCAGCAAAGCCGCGCATTGAATAGGGGGCGGAAGGTTGTTCGGCATAGTGTACGACTGCTTCGGGAGCGAAATCACGTACAACATCAGCGAGGACGCGAAAGTCCGTGCAATCGCCCACCACAACCTGGATGCGTTTGCCGCTAAGTTCTTCAAATATCTGGGCGCGCTCATGCATGTTCGGGTTCTGCATCAGGGCTTCAGAGCAGGTTTCTCTGGCAATATTTCTGCGCATATAGTTGTCCATAATGCAGACTTCATGCCCTTTGGCGGCAAAATCCATCGCTGTCGGCCAACCAAGATAGCCATCTCCACCCAAAATCAATACACGCATTATTTCTTCTCCTCTTTGTCGCCAGGCCAATAGCGCTTGTCAAAATTTTCTTCTGTGGCTGTTTCTGTTTTAAGCAGCTTTGCACGGTTCAAGAAGGCTCTCAATTCGTCGTGGCTAAGCACTGCTTCTTCAGCGGATATGTAGGGGTTGGTTACCTGGGTACTCAATACGTCTTGGTAGTCATAGGCGATATCACTATACAGTCCCCTAAAAGCGGGCAGTATGGAGAAGTAGTCCTTCAGTTCCACGGCTCTCCTTGTTTCCTCATCGCTCATGAGCTCTTCGTATAGCTTTTCACCTGGCTTGGTTCCAATCTCAACAATCTTTATGTCGTTGGGGTTGTGCCCATAAACCGGCGCCAGCTCCTGTATCATCACTTCAGCCAAATCCCGTATACGAATCACTGGCATCTTGGTGATAAACACCTCTCCACCTTGAGCAATGGATGCCGAATCTATCACCAGCCTGGTAGCCTCTTCGATACTCATGACAAATCTGGTCATCTCGTTGTGAGTCAGGGTCACCGGCCCACCCTTGGCTATCTGACGACGAAAGATCGGGACTACTGACCCAGTTGATCCCATAACATTCCCGAAGCGCGTAGAGGCATAGACGCAGCCGTTCTCGCGACTGTTGCTATTGGCCGCAGTCATGAGGCGTTCCCCCATGAGCTTGCTGGTTCCCATTACATTTGTGGGGTTCACTGCTTTGTCAGAGCTGGTGAAAATCACCTTTTTTACATGATTCTCCATGGCTGCATTGATAACATTTTGAACGCCATGAATATTTGTCTGCACGGCTTCGAGCGGGGATCGCTCACACAGTACAACGTGCTTCAGCGCGGCCACATGAAAAACAACATCGATCCCTTTCATCCTGCGCTTTAGTTTTTCGCTGTCACGCACATCGCCCACAAAAAAATGGGCGCGGGGGTCATTCAGATACTGTTGATCCAAAAAGAAGAGCTGGCTCTCGTTGTTGTCGATGGCGACAATTTCAGCTGGTTTGTAACCTGGGTCAGTCAGTAGCAGCCTGACCAGTTCAGAGCCAACCGTACCGCAAGCCCCGGTTATAAAAATTCTCTTGCCGTTTAAATAACTCATGAAATATCGAACCTTTTTAATTTCTGTTTATAACGCTGCAAATAATCCATTAGTGCAAAACTGTGCCATTCCGGCGAAGGCCGGAATCCAGTTGATTAAAAATCATCCCGCGAAAGCGGGACAATATCGCGATTTGGCCGGAATAACGGGCTAATGGACTATTGGGTATAACGCTGCAAATAATCTCTGATATGCCATTTCAATTTCAGCTCTCAGGTTCTCCTTTGTCACCCAATCTGTAGTCTGTAATTTTGTTTTCGCGCGCTGATTTTATTGGGCTGCATTCTAACTGACTGCGCCGCTAAACCCTATAGGCCGAATGGCATATTGACAGCGGTGGTGAAAGGTGAAACACAGAAACTGGCTCACTGCGAGACATAAAGTGCTGTGTCAGCTGCGGTAGTCATCCGGCGGAACCGCAAGCGTTCCGCCCTACGCGGGCTGACCGGGGCGGTTGAAGAAAACCGTATCGGCAACGATACGCATCGATAACGAGTTTAAGGAGAAAGGCTTTCACCGATTGCACGGGCAATCATGAAATGATGGCGAAATAGGTCAGACCTTGAGTGGGAAACTCTGTGACCGTCATCGCACCTCGAGTGCGGCGCAATGATTAGAACCCATTCAGCGAATTCCATCAGGGACATAGGCAATAGCCTTACTTAAAGTCCGAATGTATGGCTGCAATCTTTTACCTGTTCAAAATCATCGATTGAAAGCTTGGCAAACGTGGGCGTCCATGTATGACGGGGGTGGCCTGTCATCGCGAGCGCAGCGTGGCGATCCAGCGGATTTAAAAAGGCATTTATGGCCAAATGCATGGTTGAATTAATGCGACTGGATTGCCGCGTCGGCTGCGCCTCCTCGCAATGGCAGATCAACGTCATCTTTCCTCATCTGGATTACTTCATCGCGTTGCTCCACGCAATGACAGACCTCGTAGGGAATAAGGTTTAAGTTGAGGTCTTCAACTGGCAGATCTGATGATGCCACGCAGCGACACTTCTCCGAGAACTTGCTGCACACAAGATTCCAATTCATCCGTACCCGTATTCACTGCAAGTTCCGGATTTTCCGGGGCTTCATAGGGCGATGAGATGCCGGTGAACTCGGCGATCTGCCCGGCGCGGGCTTTTTTGTACATGCCTTTTACGTCGCGGCTTTCGCAGACTGCAATGGGGCTGTCGCAATATATTTCGATGAAGTCGCCGTGTTCGACCATGCCGCGCACGCGCTCGCGGTCTGCACGGTAGGGAGAAATGAAGGCGGTGAGTACGATGACGCCTGCTTCCATGAAGAGTTTGGCCATCTCGCCAATGCGGCGGATGTTTTCGATACGGTCTTGCGCGGAGAAGCCCAGGTCGCCGCACAGGCCGTGGCGCACGTTGTCGCCATCCAGCACAAAGGTGTGGCAGCCGCGCTGGTGTAACTCTTCTTCGACGGCATGTGCCAGGGTGGATTTGCCCGCGCCGGACAGGCCGGTGAACCAGATGATGGCGCCGCGATGGTTGTTTTGCGCTTCGCGCAGCGCGCGGGTGACGGTGGCGTGGTGCCAGACGAGATTAGGGGAAAGGTTCATGATAAAAGGTTCAAGGGGCAAGGTTCAAGGTAAAAGACCCAAGGAAAAAGGAACAAGGGGCAAGACGTAAGATTCAAGGGGCAAGGGGCAAGGTTCAAGGTTTCGCCCAGTTCTCGATTTTCAGTCCTGCCACACGTTTGAACTCTCGCTCGTTGTTGGTGACGAGTGACCAGCCTTCGGCTTTTGCATGGGCGGCGATCCAGAGGTCGTTGTTGCCAATGGTTTGTCCTGCCAGTTCCAGCTTTGCCCGTATCTTTCCGTATTGCTGCGCTACCGCATCATTAATCGGCATCACCTGAATGGCATTGACCAACTGCTCGATTGCGGAGAATGCCTTTTTTGGCGAGTTACTTTTCTCCGCGCCGTGTCGCAACTCACCCAGCGTAATCACCGATATCGCGAACTCCTCAGAGCTGTGGCGCACGAACCTGTCACGCACAGCCGGGGGGTTGTATTTGGCAATGTAGATACAAATGTTCGTATCCAGCAAAAACCGTACAGCCATCAGAGTGACTCCCGTTGCTGGGGCGTGGTGTCATTTCGTATTTCGGCGAACATCTCTTGCGGCAAGCCGGCCAAAGCATCAAATATGGCCGCCGCATTGGCAGGCTTTTCGCGCAGCACCACTTCATCACCACGACGGAATATCTCAACCTGCTCCGCGTCAAAGCGGAATTCCTTGGGTAGCCGAACCGCCTGGCTATTTCCTGATTTAAATACACGCGCATAAGACATGCTCATCCTCCTCGATGGATATACGCTCAGTATATACACCGCGCCAATTATGAACAAGTCATGTCAATGATAGCCAAACGCATATGTTTGAATAGAGCAGCATCAAGCTCAAGCTGACTAATGCCCTTAGCCACGTTGCTGCCTGCCGCGCTTCGCTCGCAGCTAAAGGCTTTTTCGCAATGTCAACACTTCGTCATCGCGAGGCCACTTCGGTAAGCTCAGGACAGGCCAAGGCGTGGCGATCCAGTGGATTAAAGGGGCATGCGGCCAAAGGCATCGTTAATTAAAGAATCTGGATTGCCGCGTCGGCTCCGCCTCCTCGCAACGACAAGGCAAAATCTACTTATCTTCCGCCGCCCGCTTGTAGCTGCCGTATTTATAGCCATAGCCATAGCCATAGCGGCTGGAGACGCGTTGCAACTGGCCGTTGAACAGCACGCCTTTCACCTCGACGCGGGCCTGCTCCAGACGCTTCAGGGATACATGCAGATCGGCCAGGGTGGACATGCTGTCGCGCACCACGAGGAAGGTGGTGCCCATATTCGTGCCGATGACTGCCACATCCGAGACCAGCAATACCGGCGGCGCATCGACCAGCACGATGTCATATTGGCGGCTGACCTGCTCGAGCATTTGCGGCAGCCGTTCGTTCAGGAATAATGCACTGGGGTTCGGCACCCGCGTGCCGGCGGGTATGAAGTCCAAGTTCTGCAACACATTCTTTTTGACGGCCTGCTCCAGCGTCTTCTCTCCAACCAGCAACTCGGCCACGCCATCCTCGCGTCCCAACCCGAAATACTGGTTGAGATGCCCTTTGTGCAGATCCATGTCCAGCAACAGCACGCGTTTGCCGGCCTGGCCGAGGATAGCCGCGAGATTGGCGGCAATAAACGACTTGCCGACACTGGGGGTCGGGCCGGTGATCATCACGCGATTGTTGTTCGCATCCAGCATGGCGAACTGCAGAGCCACGCGGAAGCTGCGCAGACTCTCGATGGAAAGATCGTCCGGATCGGTCTCAGCCAGGACAAACCGGCCCTGTTCTTTGGCTGCGATTTTCCTGGCAAGCTGTTCCTGCTTTTTGCTCTCCAGAATGGTCGCGTACACCGGCAGGCCGGTTGCATCCTCGACCATTTTCGGATTATCGATCCCGCCGCGCATCGCCTTGCGGATGAAGGCCGCAACCACACCCGCGAACAGGCCAAGAAATATGGCCAACGCACTGATCAACAAACGCATGGGCTTGATCGGTTGTTCCGCTATAACGGCGTAATCGATCATGCGCGCATTGCCGATTTTGCTGGCCTTGGCCAAGCGCAATTGCTGGGCGGTATTCAACAATGAGGTGTATAGCTCGGTACCCACTTTGACATCGCGGATCAGCCGCAATACATCCTGCTCCAGACTCGGCAGTTTTTTGATTTGCGCCTGAATGGCCGATTTTTGATTTTCCAGAATACGGGTCTGCGCTTCGATATTGATCACGCTGGGGTGTTGCGCCGTAAATTTCGACAGCATTTCCTCGTGCTGGCGTTGGGTCTCGCGTAGCTTCACCTCCATTGCAACGGCTTGTTGCAGCAAGTTCCTGCCCTCTTCACCGATATCAATGGTCCCCTGGGTGTCGCGCAATTTGTTGTATCTGGCTTCAGCTTCCTCGACGTTGCGCTTGATCTCGGGCAGATGTTGATCCAGAAAGGCAATGGTCTTCTCCGCCTCTGCGGATTTTCGATCAATGTTCTGGCGAATATATTCATTACCAACCGTGTTCAGTATTTTGGTGTTTAACTGCGAATCAGTGCCTTCCAGTTTGACTTGGATCATCCCGGACTGCTTGCCTTTTTCGGCGATTTGAAGCATCCCCTGCAGCGCTTCGATCGATTTGAGCCGCGAGTTGCGACTCAGTATAAATGCGGCCCCGGCCTTCGCTTCCAGCTTCTCCACCGCCAGTTCGATCCTGCCCGGTGCGGTGTCGTATATCTCCAGTTGGCCAAGCTTGCCGTTCAGCATCAGGTCGTGCTTGTCCTGGGTCAGCGCAAAGCCGCCCTTGCCGTCCGCGATCAGCGTGAATTCCTGGCCCTGCAACTGTTCCGGTACGTTGAAAGCCGTCACCTGGATCGCTTCGTTCCCCAAAACATAGCCGCCCATGACGGGGTTGGACAACTCTTTGCTGCGGCTGGCCCACCAGCGCCCCACCAGCGGTAAATATTTTGGGTGTGCCGTGATGAACAAGCCCAGATTATCGACTGCCTGGGAGACCACCATACGCGAACGTAATATCTCCATTTCTGCCGATGCGGCCATTTTGGTATCGAAAAGTGAGGCGGCATCACCCAATAGACTCTTGGTTGACCCGGGGCTGTCTTCCACCTGAATGGTGAGGTCGGCTTCGTAGATGGGTGTTGCCATAAAGGCATAGGCCATCCCCAATACGGATACCGCGATGGCGATGATGGCCACTAATTTTCGGTCCAGATAGAGGGTGTCAAACAACGAGCCAAGGTTGATTTCGTCTTCGCCCATTGCGGATGGATTCTGTTGCACGGCTTGGTTCATGTTGTTCGGGCCTTTGACTAGCTGATGCTGTTAATGCGTTTTACCCACGCGCTGCTTCCGCTCGCGATCAAATCAAACGAGGAACGAAACGCCTCGGCGCTTTGGCGATAAGGGTCGGGGATGTCCTGTCTGGCGGTCTCGCCGAGCCGGAACACTTTGCCGCGCGTGTGCGGATAGTCGGCAGAGATCTGCTCCTGTTGCCGGCTGTCCATGGTAAGGATCAGGTCGCTGTCCCGCACCAGCGCATCGGTCACCATGCGGGCGCGATGCGCGCCGATATCGATACCCTGCCCGGCCATGATCTCTACCGCGATCGGATCGGCACCATATCCGACCATGGCGGCCAGGCCCGCCGAGGATATTTGCAGGTCAGGCAACGCCCGCTTCAGCAGCCCCTCGGCCATCGGACTGCGGCAGATGTTGCCGATGCATACCACCAGAACCCGCCGGATCATTGGAAGCCGCGATTGACGATGGTGACGGTTTGCGCGGTCGGCAGGATCAGGCTGATGATGCGGTTGAAGCGCACCATCGGCGCCGCATCGACATACACCACGTCTTTTGCCTTCAGCTCGAAATTCTCGGCCAGCGCAAACATCACCGGCGAATGCGCATCGAGGTGATACACGATCGGCTGTGCATCGTTCGCGTTGCGTATCACGTAGATCTGGTTGGCGTCACCGGTCTGCGGATTGACCCCGCCCGCTTCCCCGAGCGCCTCATTCAGACTCAATCGTCCGTTATGCATTGCCAGCGTGACCGGCTTGGTTACTTCGCCTATGACAAACACCTTGCTTTCTTCACGCGGCGACACGCGCACCATGTCGCCATTGCGCAACATGATCGCGGTCGGGTCCAGGCCAAGCCTTGTCAGGCGCGACAGGTCGACCCAGTGGGTCTTCCCGGCACGGGTGACCGATATGCGGCTCTGATCTCCCTGCACGGTCACGCCGCCGGCGCGGCTGAGTGCCTCGGGCAGTGTCAGCGGAATGTCGTCGATTGCAACGATCCCCGGGCTCTTTATTTCACCATCCAGATAGATCCGCTTGCTGCGATAGGTCATCACCCTGAGCGTCACCTCGGGCTGCCTGATGTATTTCACCAAACGTTGCACGAGCAGGTCGCGCGCCTGCAACTCGGTCAGGCCTTCGACCTTGATGTCACCCGCGTAAGGGAACTGGATTTTGCCTTCCGCGCTGACCGTGTAGCCGGTCCCCGCTGCCGTGACCGCACCCCCCGTCATGCTGGCCGCAGGCATCATCAGTTCGGGATGGTCCCAGACTGTGATCGCCAGGTGGTCGCCCGCACCGATCTTGTAGGGCTGCGGCGGTACCATGATTTCGGAAAGGTCGGCCTGCGCCTCGCTTGCGCCGAGCTGCTTTTCATACTGGATAAGCTGGGGGGTGATGGTTCGGATGATCGGCGTAACGTTGGGATCGCCCATCGTCTGCTCTTCCTCTGCACCGTAATCGTCGAAGTACATCCCGGGAGCGATCGCGCAGCCTGACAGCAGCGCCACCGAGGCAACCAGAAAAAACACCCGGAACAAAGGCGTGCGCTGACTAGAATATCTCATACATGAATGTCCAGAATCGATGAAGCATCATAATTTGTCGACTAATCCCGAAGGGCCGCTATTGAATCCGGCTTGTTAAAATATCGCGCGCATCCTAACACTTTAGGCACTTTCACGGTAGGACGAAGTTGTAGGAGCCCGATT
>Ga0209343_10002331_pt1 | contig 24627 bp, 26 predicted proteins | sample RifCSPlowO2_02_FD_184026 | JGI IMG/M metagenome (GOLD analysis project Ga0209343, IMG submission 184026) | Groundwater microbial communities from Rifle, Colorado - Rifle CSP2_plank lowO2_0.2 (SPAdes) (version 2) | ecosystem: Environmental > Aquatic > Deep subsurface > Groundwater | place... | reverse complement strand
TACAAGCACTGCCACGGGCAAATCAGCTAAGTCTGGCTAGGCTGTGTTCTGCGCCGCGACCGGCTTAGCCGCTCGCGGCGTTTTTCCGTTAATTTTTCGCTGCGTAGTACCGCAGCTCCGCTCCGATAACCGTGACGCACACCAGGCATCCTTGGCGCGTTGTGCGGTTGCTGGGCCCATATTCGATAAGGAGTTCACTGTATGGCTGTTGGTCTTGGTCCTCTGCCTACCCTGCACCCGGTTCCCGGTTTTGAACTGGGCATTGCCTCTGCTGGCATCAAGCGCCCAGGGCGCAAAGATGTAGTGGTGATGCGCTGCGCCGAAGGCTCCCGTGTGGCGGGTGTGACCACCACCAATGCGTTCTGCGCGGCGCCGGTGATCGTCACCCGTGAACGCCTGCAGGGTGCTGTGCGCTACCTGCTGACCAACACCGGCAACGCCAACGCCGGTACTGGCGCCGAGGGCTTGGTCAATGCCAAGCGCGCGTGTGCCACTCTGGCGCAGTTGACTGGTGTGGCCGAGACGGCCGTGCTGCCGTTCTCCACCGGGGTGATCGGTGAGCCACTGCCTGTGGAGAAAATCGAAGGCGCCCTGCAAGCCGCGCTCGACGACCTGCACGAGAATCATTGGGCTGAGGCCGCCATCGGCATCATGACCACCGATACCTTGCCCAAGGGCGCCAGCCGCCAGTTTGAGCACGAGGGTGTGACCATCACCGTGACCGGCATCAGCAAGGGCGCCGGCATGATTCGGCCGAACATGGCGACCATGCTCGGCTACATCGCCACCGACGCCAAGGTGGCGGCCGAGGTGCTGCAGGACCTGGTGCGTGATGCGGCGAACAAGTCGTTCAACCGCATCACCATCGACGGCGATACCTCGACCAACGACTGCTGCCTGCTGATTGCCACCGGCCAGGCGCCGTTGGCGGAAATCACCGAGAGCCGCGGCGAGTTGTTTGCCAAGCTCAAGCAGGCGGTGTTCGAGGTGTGCATGGACGTGGCCCAGGCCATCGTCCGTGACGGCGAGGGCGCGACCAAGTTCGTCACCGTGCAGGTTAACGGCGGCGGCAAGCATCAGGAGTGTCTGGATGTCGGCTATGCCGTGGCCCACTCACCGCTGATCAAGACCGCGCTGTTCGCCTCCGACCCCAACTGGGGGCGCATCCTCGCTGCGGTCGGCTATGCCGGCGTGGCTGATCTGGATGTGAGCAAGATCGACGTGTTCCTCGGCGAGGTGTGCATCGCCAGCCAAGGCGGGCGTGCCGCCAGCTATACCGAGGAGCAGGGCGCGGCGGTGATGGCCGAAGCGGAAATCACCATCCGTATCGAACTGGGACGTGGTGATTGCAGTGAAACCATCTGGACCACCGACCTGTCCCACGAGTATGTGCGGATCAACGCCGAGTACCGCTCCTGATCGGTATTGGCGGCTGATTGTGGGAAACTGGGGGCGCTGCGGCGCCCCCAGTGCGTTGCGCGAGTGATGATTTGCGGTTGAGCCGAAGGAGCGTCCCGATGACGATGCAACTGGTGATAGGCAACAAACGTTATTCCTCCTGGTCCTTGCGTGCGGCACTGGCGCTGGAGCTGACCGAGGAGCCCTATGCCGAGGTGTTGATCCGTCTGCGTGAGGCCGATACCCGCGCGCGAATTCTGGCCTACTCACCGACGGGCAAGGTGCCGCTGCTGATTACCGAGGACGGTCCGGTATGGGACTCCCTGGCGATTGCCGAGTACCTCGCCGAAACCTATCCGGAAGCTCATCTGTGGCCGCGCGGCGAATATGCCCGTGCCGTGGCGCGCAGCGTCTGTGCTGAGATGCACAGTGGTTTTGTCGCCTTGCGCACCCACCTGCCGATGGACCTGGCCCATGATCAGGCGCTGGTGGACACGCCTGCCGAGGCCTTGGCCGATATCGAGCGGATCATCGCGTTGTGGACGCAGTGCCGCTCGCATTTCGGTGCTGATGGGGCCTTTCTGTTCGGTCATGCCAGCATCGCCGATGCTTTTTATGCCCCTGTGGCGGCGCGTTTGCGCAGCTATCGCGTGGAGTTGCCGCCGCTGGCGGCAGACTATGTTGCAACCATTTACCAGTGGCCGGCCTTCCAGCGATGGTTGCAGGCGGCCCTTGAGGAGCCTTCGTGGTGAAGCGAGTACATGTAGCGGCGGCAGTGATTCGCCGTGCCGATGGGCACATCCTGCTGGCCAAACGTGCCGATCAGCAGCATCAGGGCGGTCTGTGGGAGTTCCCCGGTGGCAAGGTGGAAGCGGGTGAGAGTGTGGCCACGGCCCTGCACCGTGAGCTGCAAGAAGAACTGGGCATTGCCGTTACCGCCGCGCGGCCGCTGATCAAGGTGCAACATGACTACCCGGACAAGCAGGTGTTGCTGGATGTCTGGGAAGTCAGCGGTTTTACCGGCGAGCCCCATGGTGCCGAAGGCCAGCCGCTGGCCTGGGTCAGCCCGCGGCAGTTGCCGGACTACGACTTCCCCGCAGCCAATCAGCCGATTGTGCGCGCCGCCCGCCTGCCGGCGCAGTACCTGATCACCCCGGACGAGCTGGGGCGCAAGGAATTGCTGCAGGGCATTCAGACCGCCGTTGCCAACGGCGTGCGTCTGATCCAGTTGCGCGCGCCGAACATGTACAGCCCGGAGTACCGCGACCTGGCGGTGGACGTGGTGGGGCTGTGTGCCGGCAAGGCGCAACTGATGCTCAAAGGCCCGCTGGAGTGGTTGGGGGATTTCCCTGCGGCCGGCTGGCATCTGACGGCTGAGCAGCTGCGTAAATATGCCGACAAGGGCCGCCCGTTTCCGGCGCAGCGCTGGCTGGCGGCCTCCTGCCATAACGCCGAAGAGCTGGCTCTGGCCCGGCAGATGGGGGTGGACTTTATCACCCTGTCGCCACTGCAGCCGACCCAAAGCCATCCCGAGGCCGTGCCGTTGGGTTGGGACGCGGCAGCGCAGTTGATCGACGGGCTCAACCTACCGGTCTATCTACTGGGCGGCGTGGGCGTCGGCGATACCGAGCGCGCCTGGCAACTGGGTGCCCAGGGCGTGGCCGGTATTCGCGCGTTCTGGCCGAGCCTGTGAGGGTGGCGCTCAGGCCTTGGGCTTGGGTGCGGCCTGCCACAGCACTTCCTTGACCTGGGTGCGCAGGCCAATCAGGCGCGCCGCCACAAACAGCAGATCAGAGAGGCGGTTGAGATAAGCCTGGCCGCTGCCGCGCAAAGGCTCCACGGCATTCAGATGCTGGCAGCGGCGTTCGGCGCTGCGCGCCAGGCTGCGGCACAGATGGGCCTGGGCCACCAGGCGCGAGCCGCCGGGCAAGATGAAATTCTGCAGCGGCCCCAGCTCTTCATTCCAGCCATCGATGGCGGCTTCCAAACGCTCGATTTCAGCTTGGTCGAGGGCTTGATACTCCGGCATTGCCAGCTCGCCACCAAGGTCGAACAGGCGGTGCTGGCAGGGACTGAGGGCGTCAATTACTGCGCTTAGGCCTGGGTGGGTGGTGGCCTGCTCAGCCAGGTCGGCGAGCAGCAAACCAAGCTGACTGTTGAGGCTGTCGACCTCACCCATCGCTTCCACCCGCGGGTGGTCCTTGGTCACCCGGCGGCCATCGGCCAGACCGGTTTCGCCGTTGTCGCCGGTGCGGGTGTAGATCTTCGAAAGGCGGTAGCCCATGACTCAGGTTCCTTGTTCGGCAATGGTCTGCTGCAGGGGCAGACGCAGGGTGAAGCAGGTGCCGGCGCCCGGCGAGGACTGCGCTTCCATCTGCCCTTTGTGATTATTGGTGATGATGAAGTAGGCCACGGACAGGCCCAAGCCAGTGCCCTGGCCGATTTCCTTGGTGGTGAAGAAGGGCTCGAAGATGCGCTTGCACACCTGTTCGGGCATGCCGATGCCGTTGTCTTCGACTTGAATTTCAGCCCAGGGCGGATTGAGGCGGGTGCGCAGGATGATGCGTCCCGGCTCGTCGTCACGCTCGCGCAGGTGGATGGCCTGGGCGGCATTCTTCAGCAGGTTGAGCAGCACCTGCTCCAGCTCGTTGGCGGTAACCGGGACGGGGCCGAGCTGCGGGTCGAACTCGCGAACGATAGTCAGGCCTTTGAAGTCGAAACTTTCGGTGAGGTCGAAGTCGTTGCCGGCGATTTCCACCGCCTGATCGATCAGGCCGGTCAGTTCGCACGGCATCAGGGTGCGACTGCTGAGGCGACTGAAACTGAGCATATGGCTGACGATCTTGGCGGCGCGGGTGCCGGCCTGCTGAATACCGTCGAGTAACTGCGGGATCTCGCGCAACTCCAGATAATGCTGCACGGCCGCCAGCTCCACCTGGGCGGTCTGGGCCTGCTCGAGGTTTTTGGCCAGCTCTGGCGACAGGCGCCGGCGGATGTTTTGCACGTTGTGCAGGATGGCGCCCAAGGGGTTGTTGATCTCGTGGGCCATGCCGGCGGCGAGGCCGCCGACCGAGAGCATTTTTTCCGACTGCACCATCAGCTCTTCCATGGCCAGGCGCTGGCTGATGTCGTCGATGCGGATCACCACGCCGCGGCCACTGACGCCCACCAGGGGGTAGAACGTCAGGGCGTACTGGCGCGGTGCTTCGTCCTTGATCCAGGTGACGCGCTCAATCTTCTCCACCGTGTGACGTTCGGCGGTGCGGCGCAGCAGGTTGAGAAACGGCTTGAGCGGCGGGAAGGCGAGAAACACCGGCTGGTTCAGGGCCTCATGCAGGCGTGTGCCGGAAAGCAGGCTGGCTTCCTGGTTCCATTGGGTGACATAGAGTTGCTCATCCAGGGCAATCAGGGCCGAGGGCATGGAGTCGATGATGCTGTTGAGGTAGTTCTGGAAGCCGGTGAGCTTCTTCTCGATCTTGTTGCGCACCTGTACTTCCATCTCCAGCTTGCGGTTGGAGTGGCGGGTTTCCTTGGTCAGCTGGCGGGCCTGCTCGCTGGCCACTTGGGCCTCGTCACGGGCGCGCTTGAGTTCCTGCTCGCGCGCTTCCATACGGCTGAGCATGGTATTGAAGGCCTCGGCCAGGCTGCCGAGCTCATCGTTGTTGCCGCGGCGGGCGCGCAGGGCGTAGTTCTCTTCACGGGTAACCTGACGTGATAGCTCTTCCAGGCGGCGGATCGGTCGGGTGACCAGGCGCTTGATCTGGCGTGCCACCACCATCCACAGCAGCAGGCTGAAACCGAGAATCACTAGGCTGGCGGTCACAATGCCTTGGTAGAAACCCTCCGACAGTTGGCTGGAGGCGACCAGCAGCAAATGGCCGGGCGCTTGGCCGGGTTGTGGCAGGGCAATCAGCTTGGAGGCGCGAAAATCGTCGTGGCGCCATTCATTCAGGTGTTCGGCACGTTCCGGCAGCTGCAGTTTTTCACCGCGTGGCAGTTGCGCCAGGCGTTGGCCATCGCTGCCGTAGAGGGCCGCCGCACGGACCGTGCTGAAACTCTCCAGGGTATCCAGCAGGGCGGCGGCTTTGCCGGGGGAGGTCAGGGCCTCGCGACTCAGAGCTGGGGTGGCAATCAGGCGGCCGAGGCTGTGCAGGGCCTGAGGCGCGGTGTTTTCCCGGGAGATCCAGTAGGCTGCGCTGATAAACGCCAGGTTGGCCACCAGCAGCACGGTGGCCAGCAGCACCAGCAGGGCGGCCAGCAGTTTCTGGCTGACCGTGAGGTTTTCGAGGCGCTGGCGCAGGGACATGGCAAGCCTGTCGGCAGGGAGTGTGAGCTGGGCAGGGTAGCGCGCTGGCTAGGTGGTGGGCAAACCGCGTGCGCTGAGGTGGGTGCGCAGGCGTTGTTGCACAGCTTGCAGGTGCGGCACCGGCTGCTGTTGGCGGAGCGCCGCGTTGCAGGCGTAGTCAAGCAGGTAAGAAATCTCGGTGCGCCGACCGGCCGCTACATCTTGGTACATGGAGGAATAGTTGGCGGCGGTGGCCTCGATCACCTGTCGCACCTCGGCGTGCAGCTCGTTGGCGGCGCTGTTGTGGCCGCCGCTTCGCAGCAGCTCGCCAAGCTCCGTGCAGAGTGCGGCGACTTCATCAGCCTGTTGGCTGAGTCCGCCGTTGCGGCAGTCGTGCAGCACGGTGAGTGGGTTGATCGCGCAGTTGAGGGCCAGTTTGCGCCACAGCTTGGTGTTGATCTCATCGGTCCACTGATGCGGAATGCCCGCCGCCGTCAGTTGTTCCAGCCACAGTGGTGGGCTGGCCTGCAATGGATCGCCGAGCCAGGTGCTGCCTTGGCCGGCAAAGGTGACGCTGAAATCTTCGTTGCGAAAGGCGCCCTCGGTGCTGGAGGCGAGAATGCAGCGTGCCCTGGGAACTCGGGCGGCCACTGCGTCCTGGCTGCCCAGACCATTCTGCAGCAGGATCAGCTCGGCGCCGGGGTTCAGGCGCGGCGCCAGGCGGGCGACGGCCTCTTCGGCGTCGTAGGCTTTGCACGCCACCAGCAGGCGCTGGATCGGCGTGTGGGCGTCGAGGCTTTCTGCGCTCAGTGGGTAGAGGCTGGTCTGCTGCGGTTCCACCAGCGTCAGGCCACCGGCCTGGTGATAGGCCGCCAGGCGCGCCGAGTTGCGCAGGATCAGGCGTACCGCCAGCCCTGCTCGGGCCAGGCGCGTGGCCCACAGGCTGCCGAGGCTGCCGGCGCCGAGCACATGCCAGGTCACGGCCTTATTGGGCCTTGGGCAGGCGCACGGCGTTGATGCGGCCGCTGCTGCAGGCGTCGGGCAGCAAGGTGTTGGCCCGCTCAAGTAATGCCTGCGGGGTGACCGGCAGCGACTGGGCATCCATCCCCACCAGGCTGATGCCGGCCTTGAGGGAAATAAAGCCCTCGCTGGTTTTGAACGCCTTGAGGTTGAGGCCTTCATGCAGGCGCTTGAAACTGGTGGGCGAGCATTCCTGTAAGTCGGTCAGCAGGGTCAGTAGGCCGAAGTGGTTGTCATCCAGGCGGGTCAGTACATCCAGCGGCCGGACATGCTGCTGCAGGCGGCGGGCAACGCTGCGCAGCAGTTCATTGTAAAACTCGTCGCCATGTTGCCCGCGCAGGTGCTGCACATCGTCGAGGCCAATCAGCAGGTAGCACAGCGCACCGCCGCGGGACTCCAGCTGGCGCAGGCTGTCGAGCATCTTCTGCTGCAGGTAACGGGCATTTCCCAGGCCGGTCAACGGGTCGACCAGGTTGCGCTGTTCCAGGCTGTTGATGTTTTGCGTTAGCAGATGGTTTTCCTGTAGCAGGCGCTGCAGCGTGTTGCACAGGCGGTCGGCGGCGTACACCCGCGGCACCAGTTGCTCGTGCATGGCGGCTTTGTTGATGAAGTCATCGACGCCGCGTTCGAACGCCTCGCCGAGGACGTTTTCGCCCTCGCGGCCGGTGAGTAGGATGATGTAGGTGTAGTGATGGGTCGTTTCGTCCAGCTGGCGCACCCGGCTGGTCAGTTCCAGACCGTCGATCTCCGGCATCATCCAGTCGGCCAGCAATACGCTGGCGGGGCGCTCCTCAAGCAGCTTGAGGCCGTCCAGCGCGCTGCTGGCAAAGCGTACGTCGAGGTAGCCCGCCAAGGTCAGGGCGCGGCCAATGATGGCGCTGGAAAACTTGGTGTCGTCCACCACCAGGATGCTGAGATGGGGGTTGGGCATTGGCGGCAGGCTCATAAGAAGGACGATAAGTGCCGGTACATAGCCGGGCGGTGTGTTGCTGAACGGTTATAATAATGCCGCATTTTCGCTGCCAAGGCGCCTTCCGTCCGTGATGCCGGTCGCGCCTTTTATCTGGTCCTTTAATCTGGAGAAATCCCATGCCCTCGTTCGACGTGGTGTCCGAGCTGGACAAACACGAAGTCACCAATGCCCTCGAAAACGCCAGCAAAGAACTGGAGCGCCGTTTCGACCTGCGTGGCAAAGGCAGTTTTGAAATCAAAGACCTGACCGTGAACATGACCGGTGATGCCGATTTCATTCTCGAACAGATGAAGCCGATCCTCGAGCAGTCACTGGTCAAACGTAAAATCGACGTGCAGTGCCTAGAGTACAAAGACGCCTACGCCTCCGGCAAAGTGATGAAGCAGGAAGCCACTTTGCGTGAAGGTATCGACAAGGAATTGGCAAAGAAAATCGTCGCCCATGTCAAAGAGGCCAAGCTGAAGGTGCAGGCCGCCATCCAGGGCGAGCAGGTGCGCATTACCGGCAAGAAGCGTGACGATCTGCAGGAAGCCATCGCCGCTCTGCGTGCCCGCGATTTCGGTATGCCACTGCAGTTCAACAACTTCCGCGATTAAGTGCTGGCGGGCCCGACCTCAGTTGTCGGGTCCGCAAGTAACTGTTTAGTGTGGTCTTGGCTGTCGTATTCCGATCCGGTGATTTATATAGACGCGGGCGCACTTGAACACGCGGCATGAATGTCGCGTATTAAGTCAGCGAAATAATCGATAAAGCAGCGTGCTTAAATCAGTTATTCAGACAGTCGGGCTTTTTCAATTTTATCCAGCTCTTGCTGGAAGGCCTGATCAAGAAGGCTGGCCTTCTTGCGCCAAGGCTTACGCTCGGGATCCGGTTGAGCGGCGTAGGTAACAACTTCCCCGCCGTATACGTCCTTGTAACGTTGCGCCTGGCGCTCAAGTTCTGCGCGCAGTTCGTCTTTCGTCACGTGGTATTCCGTTGCTGATGATGGGCAGATGACAACGCAAGGTTTGCAGCCTTGCTGCTACGGTCACTGCGGGTTAAGTCTGTGTCGACTGGTTATTGTAAAGTCTTGCGTGCAAGGAAGAATAGAGCTGTTTGCCGAGTTGCTCAAATGGCTTGTCGATTTTCCGTGCGAGTTGTATTCAGATCAGCCCAAAGTTGTGTCAGCCAATAACGCATGACTTGGTTCAGTTGCGCTAAAAACACAAAGCCCCTGAAAGAGGGGCTTTGTATGTCGGCCTTAAGGCTTAGACGTTGAAGCGGAAGTGCATGACGTCACCGTCTTTAACGATGTATTCCTTGCCTTCCAAGCGCCATTTGCCGGCTTCTTTAGCGCCGGCTTCGCCTTTGTACTGAATGAAGTCGTCGTAGGCGATGACTTCTGCGCGGATAAAGCCTTTCTCGAAGTCGGTATGAATGACGGCGGCCGATTGCGGGGCTGTAGCGCCAACCTTGATGGTCCAGGCGCGGACTTCTTTAACCCCGGCAGTGAAGTAAGTCTGCAGATTGAGCAGCTCATAGCCGGCGCGAATCACGCGGTTGAGGCCAGGCTCTTCTAGCCCTAAGGCTTCGAGGAACATGTCTTTCTCTTCGCCATCATCCAGTTCGGCGATTTCGGCTTCGATCTTGTTGCAGACAGGCACTACAGGCGCGCCCTCGGCGTCGGCGATGGCTTGTACCACGTCGAGCAGTGGGTTGTTCTCGAAACCATCTTCGGCGACGTTGGCGATGTACATGACTGGCTTGCTGGTGAGCAGGTGGAAGCCGCGAATCAGTTGCTTCTCATCGTCACCCAAGGTCTTGAGCAGGGTGCGCGCCGGCTTGCCTTCGCTGAAGTGTGGAATCAGCAGTTCCAACAGAGCTTTCTGAGCGACGGCGTCTTTGTCGCCGCCTTTGGCGTTGCGGGTGACTTTCTGCAGTTGCTTCTCGCAGCTGTCGAGGTCGGCGAAGATCAGTTCGAGGTCGATGATCTCGATGTCGCGCTTGGGGTCGACACTGTTGGCGACGTGAATGACGTTGTCATCCTTGAAGCAGCGCACCACGTGGGCAATGGCATCGGTCTCGCGGATGTTGGCGAGGAACTTGTTGCCCAGGCCTTCGCCCTTCGAGGCGCCTTCCACCAGGCCGGCGATGTCGACGAACTCCATGGTGGTGGGCAGCACGCGCTCCGGCTTGACGATTTCAGCCAGGGCATCCAGGCGCGGATCGGGCATTGGCACGATGCCGCTGTTGGGTTCGATGGTGCAGAACGGGAAGTTCTCGGCCGCGATCCCGGATTTGGTGAGGGCGTTGAACAGGGTGGACTTGCCGACGTTGGGCAGGCCGACGATGCCGCAGTTGAAACCCATGGTGTAATCCTCGCGGAGTTGAATTCAGTGATAAGGGTGTTTCAGGCCTTTTGACTGTGCAGCCGTTGCATGGCCTTGCTCCAGTCGCCGGCGAGTATTTCCGGTACTACGCCGAGGGCCGCGTCGATGCTGGTGTCCAGCAGATCCTGTTCGCTGCGCGGGGCGCGGCCCAGAACAAAGTTGGAGACCATGCTGCTGTGCCCTGGATGGCCAATGCCCAGGCGCAGGCGGTAGAAATTATTCTGATTGCCGAGTTGCGCGATGATGTCGCGCAGCCCGTTATGCCCGCCGTGCCCGCCGCCCTGTTTGAGCTTGGCGACGCCGGGAGGCAGGTCGAGTTCGTCGTGGGCGACCAATATGGCTTGCGGGGCAATCCGGAAGAAGTTTGCCAGCGCGGCAACGGCCTGGCCGCTGCGATTCATAAAGGTGGTCGGGATCAATAAACGAACATCGTGACCCTGCAGGCTGAACTTGCCCACACGGCCGAAATATTTGCGCTCGGCGCTGAGGTTGACGCTCTGGCTGGCGGCCAGACGCTCAACAAAAAGGGCTCCCGCGTTATGCCGCGTCTGTTCGTATTCAGTGCCTGGATTACCCAGGCCGACGATCAGTTGGACGGCAGTCACGACGGGAGCCCTTCTTTAGGCCGACGAGTAAATTACTCGGCGTCTTTTGCTACGCGCGAAGCGTGGATGTTGGCAACCGGCAGGTCTTTGCCGTGAGCCAGGGCAACCAGCTCAACGCCGGCTGGCAGAACCAGGTCAGACATGTGCAGGATCTGGCCGACTTCGACGTTAGCCATGTCGACGTTGATGAATTCCGGCAGGTCTTTCGGCAGGCAGGAAACTTCAACTTCTACGGCGCTGTGGGACACTTCGCCGCCTTGCTGCTTAACGCCAACCGAAGTTTCCTGGTTGATGAAGTGCAGAGGTACGTGGGCGGTCAGCTTCTGGCCGGCGACGACGCGAACGAAGTCAGCGTGCAGCACGTGGCCTTTGGCCGGGTGACGCTGCAGGGCCTTGATCACTACGGTTTCCACCGCGCCAGCAACGTTCAGGGCGATAACGTGGCTGTAAGCCGCTTCGTTTTCCAGCAGCTTGGCCAGTTCTTTGGCCAGCATGCTGATCGACGCAGGTGCCTTGTCACCGCCGTAGATTACGGCCGGAACTTGGCTGGCGAGACGACGCAGGCGGCGGCTCGCACCTTTCCCCAGGTCGGAACGCGCTTCTGCATTCAGAGTGAATTCAACAGTCATGGTGTTTCTCCAGATAACAACAACGCCCGTAGCGCTTGCGACCGGCGCTCGGGCGGTTGGGCAAAAAGCCCCGCACGAGGCGGGGCGCTTTTCGTTCTGCGCGTGGTGCTGAAGCCCTGGGCTTTAGCGGAACATCGCGCTGATCGATTCCTCATTGCTGATGCGGCGTACCGCTTCAGCCACAATCGGGGCTATATCCAGTTGGCGGATGCGGCCACAACTTTGTGCCGCAGCGAACAACGGGATGGTGTTGGTCACCACCAGTTCGTCCAGTACGGACTTTTCAATGTTCTCGATGGCGCGACCCGACAACACCGGATGGGTGCAGTAGGCAATCACCTTGGCGGCGCCGCGATCCTTCAGGGCCTTGGCGGCGTGACACAGGGTGCCGGCGGTATCGACCATGTCGTCGACCAGTACGCAGGTGCGGCCTTCAACGTCACCGATGATATGCATCACTTCGGAGTGGTTGGCTTTCTCGCGCCGCTTGTCGATGATCGCCAGGTCAACCCCAAGGGTCTTGGCCACGGCACGGGCGCGCACTACACCGCCGATGTCGGGGGAGACGATCATCAGGTTCTCGAAGCGCTGATCGACGATGTCGTCCACCAGCACTGGCGAGCCATAGATGTTGTCTACCGGGATGTCGAAGAAGCCCTGGATCTGGTCGGCGTGCAGGTCGACAGTAAGAACCCGGTCGATGCCCACCACAGTCAGCATGTCAGCCACCACTTTGGCGCTGATGGCGACCCGAGCAGAACGCGGACGGCGATCCTGGCGGGCGTAGCCGAAGTAGGGGATAACCGCAGTGATGCGCGACGCCGAGGAGCGGCGGAAGGCATCGGCCATTACCACCAGTTCCATCAGGTTGTCGTTGGTGGGCGCGCAGGTTGGCTGAATGATGAAAACGTCTTTACCGCGGACGTTTTCATTGATTTCAGCACTGACTTCGCCATCGGAGAATTTGGCAACCGAAGCGTCACCCAGCGGGATGTGCAGTTGGCGCACGATGCGCCGAGCCAGATCGGGGTTGGCATTCCCCGTGAAGACCATCATCTTGGACACGCGCATTACCTGTCGGCTGAGGCTGGGCCTAATAAATCAAAAGCTGTTCAGAAAAGCCGCAAACGCAGAATTCTGAACAGCTTCCTAGAATATGGCAGGGGCGGCTGGATTCGAACCAACGCATGGCAGGATCAAAACCTGCTGCCTTACCGCTTGGCGACGCCCCTGTATCGGTGTGTTTGAATGTGTTTTGAGTTTCGATAATGGCAGGGGCGGCTGGATTCGAACCAACGCATGGCAGGATCAAAACCTGCTGCCTTACCGCTTGGCGACGCCCCTATTATCGTGCAACGCGTAACACATTCACTTCCTGGCCAGTTCTGTGAGCTTGCGCTGCAACATCGAAACGTTGCGACCCTGGGCTACAAAGCACGGCAAAGTGGCTGGAAGTTGGCGGGCGACTTTATCAGCATCGTCCCGGTTTGGGAAGCTCCCAAACACACAAGCTCCAGTGCCGGTTAACCTTGCTGGAACAAATTTGTTCAACAAGATCAAAGCGTTATCGACTTCTGCATAACGCTTCTGAACCACCGGCTGACAGTCATTACGACCGCCCCCCTCAAGAAGGCTGCGAAGTTTATTGGCCGGCGTATCCCGTGTCAACTCGGGGTCGGAGAAAACTTCTGCTGTGCTGACAAGCACTTGCGGAATGGCCACGAGAAACCAGGGCTCCTCAAGCGCAACGGCGGTGAGTTTCTCCCCGACGCCTTCGGCAAAGGCGGCGTGACCGCGCACGAACACCGGTACGTCGGCGCCCAGGCCCAGGCCCAGGGCGGCCAGGCGATCTTCATCCCAGTCCAGTTGCCAGAGGTGATTGAGGCCGAGCAGGGTGGTGGCCGCATCCGAGCTGCCGCCGCCGAGGCCGCCGCCCATGGGCAGGCGCTTGTCCAGCCAGATGTCGGCGCCCAGGCGGCAGGCACTGGCGTGTTGCAGCTGACGGGCGGCTTTAACGATCAGGTTGCTGTCGTGGGGGACGTCACTCAGTTCGCCGTGCAGGCAAATCTGGCCGTCGTCGCGCAGGGCAAAACTCAGTTCATCGGCGTATTCGAGAAACTGAAACAGGGTCTGCAGTTCGTGGTAGCCATCGGCGCGGCGACCGAGGATGTGCAGCATCAGGTTGAGCTTGGCCGGGGCCGGCAGGGTCAGGCGGGCTGGCATGTCACTGGCCCAGCTGGCGCGGTTGCCAGTCCTTGATGACCAGGGTGATGTCCAGGTTGGCGCCATGCAGCTTCATCCGTTCGGGCAGCCAGTAGCCGTTTTGCTCCACGTAGCTGAGGTATTCCACCTGCCAGTCGTCCTGTTCCAGCTTGGCCAGGCGGCTGGCGCTGTCGAGGGTCAGGCGGCTCTGGCTGTCTTCGGCGGGCAGGCCGCGAATCCACCAGAACAGATGGGCGACGGGCAGGCTCCAGCCCAGTTGTTGTTGCAGCAAGGCTTCGGCGGACGCGGCTTGAAACTGCCCCTGATTGGCTGCGTCGAGACTGACCGCGCCGGGGCGACCGGTCAGGCGGGCGGCGCCGCGACCCATGGGGCCGGCCAGGCGGATGTCGAAATAGTCCTGGCGTTGCAGCCAGAACAGCGTCGCACTGCCGGATTCGCGCGGCGAGCGAATGCCCACCTTGCCGCTGATTTGCCAGCCGTTGAGTTGGCTGGCCTGGGTTTTGTGCGCGTGCCATTGGGCCGGGTTGCCCTGGCCGCTGAGGGTTTCCTGGGAAGTCAGGCCGGCGCAGCCGCTAAGCAGGGCCAGGCAGGCAATGGCGAGCAGATGACGTAGGTGCATGTTAAAGAGTCTCGGCGCCAGTCAGGCGTAACAGGGTGCTGCGCAGAATCGGGCTGTCAGGGTCGTTGGCCAGGGCCGCCGCCCAGACCTTGCGCGCTTCGCGTTGCTTGCCGTTGGCCCACAGCACCTCGCCCAGATGGGCGGCCACCTCGGCGTCGGGAAAGCTGTCCAGGGCCTGGCGCAGCAATTGCTCGGCCACCTCCAGTTGGCCCTGGCGGAAGTTGATCCAGCCGAGGCTGTCGAGCACTGCCGGGTCCTGGGGGTTGAGCCGGTAGGCCTGTTCAATCAGGGTGCGGGCTTCGGCGTAGCGTGTGGTGCGGTCTGCCAGGGTGTAGCCGAGGGCGTTGAGGGCCATGGCGTTTTCCGGCTCGCGGGCGAGGATGTTGCGCAGATCGGCCTCCAGCTGAGCCAGGTCGTTGCGTTTTTCCGCCAGCATGGCGCGGGTGTAGAGCAGGTTGAGGTCGTCCGGGTACTGCCGCAGGGCCTGCTCGACGATGTCCCAGGCGCGCTCGATGTGCTGATACTTGGCCAGGGTCTCGGTTTCGATCAGGTACAGCTGGATGGCGTAGTCCGGTTGCGCATCGCGCGCCTTGCTCAGGCGGTTGCTGGCCTCTTCGATGCGCTGGGCGTCGAGCAGCAGTTCGCTCTGACGCAACTGCGCCGGCAAATAGTCGCTGCCAGGGCCGACCTGGGCGTATTCGTGCAGGGCGTTGTCGGGCTCTTTGCGCTGTTCATAGGCGCGGCCGAGGTTGAAGTGGGCGGTGTCCAGGTGCGCGTTGCGCCCGATCAGTTCGCTGAAATAGGCGGATGCGGCCAGCCAATCCTGGCTTTCCATGCAGATCAGGGCGAGGGACAGGCGCAGATCGTCGTCTTCGGGGAATTGCTGCACCAGGCGGGTGAACTCGGCGCGGGCCTCGTCCATGCGTTCCTGCTCGACCAGCAGGCGGGCGTAGCTCAGGCGCAGGCGCTTTTCATCGGGGTGCAGGCGCAGGCCGTCTTCCAGCAGCGGTATGGCTTCGTCCGCCCGCTGCAGGGCTTGCAGCAAGCGCACGCGCAGCAGCAGCGGGGTCACTTCCTGGCGGCTGGCGTTGTGCGCCTCGAGCAGTTGCAGGGCGTCCTCGGGCTTGCCGTCCTGTTGCAGCAGCAGGGCCTTGCCGAACAACAATTGGCCGTTCTCCGGGTGCTTGAGCAGCAGGCGGTCAAAGCTGTGCAGCAGGCCGTTGCGGGTGTCGGGATCGGTTTCCACGGCCGCCAGGGCGAGGAAGTCGAAGTGGGTGTCGCCCTGGGCCTGGAGGACGCTCTCCATGATCTGCATGGCGCGCTCGTATTGGCCGGCGCGGGCCAGTTGAATGGCCGCCGCACGCTGGGCATCCAGGTTGTCCGGGGCGTTCTTGGCCCAGATTTGCGCGGTTTCCAGGGCGGCCTGTTCGGCGCCCAGGTATTCGGCAATGCGCAGGGCGCGCTCGGCCACGCCGGCATCCTGGGTGCGGCGGGCCTGTTCGAGATAATTGTTCAGGGCCAGGTCGTAGCGGTTGCGCTGGCCGGCCAGCTCGGCGCTGAGCAGGGCGAACAGGCTGTCTTGGCTGAACGAGCGATACACCTTGGGCGGGCTCGGCTCAGCCGGCGTCTCGACCACCGCAGGCGTCGGCGCGGGCGAGCTGGAGTGCAAGGTTTGGCAGCCGCCCAGCAACGTCAGGGCAGTCAGCAATGCAAAGGATCTATTCATGGAGGGAAAACACGACTTGCCTGCGGTTTTGGCATCATGCCACAAGCCTTACGGCAAGCCCATGGGGCCGCGTTTGGCGGTGCTTTGCCGGCTGCTGGGTGCGCGGCAAAGTGGTGCGGTGGTTGTTCTCGCTCGGGTGAAGTAGGACAATCGGCCGTTTTCCGCCACCCTCAGCGATTCTGCATGGCCTTTCTTGCCCTTGGTATCAATCATAAAACCGCCTCGGTGGCCGTGCGCGAGCGCGTGGCTTTTACCCCGGAGCAATTGGTTGAGGCGCTGCAGCAACTGTGTACGCTGACCAATAGCCGCGAAGCGGCGATCCTCTCCACCTGCAACCGCAGCGAGCTGTATATCGAGCAGGAGTTGCTGGAGGTCGAGCAGGTGTTGCGCTGGCTGGCCGATTATCACCAGTTGAGCCTCGACGAACTGCGCGCCTGTGCCTATGTGCATCAGGATGACGGCGCCGTGCGGCATATGATGCGCGTGGCGTCGGGTCTCGACTCGATGGTGCTGGGCGAGCCGCAGATCTTCGGTCAATTGAAGTCGGCCTACGCCGTGGCGCGCGAGGCCGGCACCATCGGCCCGCTGTTGGGGCGCCTGTTTCAGGCCACCTTCAGCACCGCCAAGCAGGTGCGCACCGACACCGCGATTGGCGAAAACCCGGTGTCGGTGGCCTTTGCCGCCGTCAGCCTGGCCAAGCAGATTTTCAGTGACCTGCACCGCAGCCAGGCGCTGCTGATCGGCGCTGGCGAGACCATCAGCCTGGTGGCGCGCCATCTGCACGATCAGGGGGTCAAGCGCATCGTGGTCGCCAATCGCACCCTGGAGCGCGCCAGCCAGTTGGCCGAGCAGTTCGGCGCCCATGCGGTGCTGCTCTCGGAAATCCCCCATGAGCTGGTCAATAGCGACATCGTCATCAGTTCCACCGCCAGCCAGTTGCCGATCCTCGGCAAGGGCGCGGTGGAGCGGGCGCTGAAACTGCGCAAGCACAAGCCGATCTTTATGGTCGACATCGCCGTGCCGCGCGACATCGAGCCGGAAGTTGGCGAGCTGGACGACATCTACCTGTACAGCGTCGATGACCTGCATGAAGTCATCGAGGAAAATCTCAAGAGCCGCCAGGGCGCCGCGCAGGTGGCCGAGGATCTGGTGCTGGTCGGCGCCGCAGAGTTTATGCTGCGCCTGCGCGAGCTGGCCGCGGTGGACGTGCTCAAGTCCTATCGCCAGCAGGCCGAGCGCCTGCGCGACGACGAGCTGGCCAAGGCCCAGCGCCTGCTGGCCAACGGCGCGACGGCGGACGAGGTGCTGCTGCAACTGGCCCGTGGCCTGACCAACAAATTGCTCCATGCGCCCAGTGTGCAACTGAAGAAAATGTCCGCTGCCGGCCGCCTGGATGCGCTGGCCATGGCCCAGGAACTTTTTGCCCTCAACGAGGGCGCGGATAAGAACTCGCAATGAAAGCGTCACTGCTGAACAAACTGGACGTGCTCCAGGACCGTTTCGAAGAACTCACCGCCCTGCTCGGCGATGCCGAGGTGATCGGCAACCAGAGCCAGTTCCGCGCCTATTCCAGGGAATACGCCGAGGTCGAGCCGGTGGTCAGTGCCTACCGGCAGTTGCGCAAGGTGCAGGACGATCTCGACGGCGCCCAGGCGCTGCTCAAGGACAGCGACCCCGATATGCGTGCAATGGCCGAGGAGGAAGTTGCCGAGGCCAAACTGCAACTGGTGGAACTGGAGGCCAACCTGCAGCGCATGTTGCTGCCCAAGGATCCCAGTGACGGGCGTAACGTGTTCCTGGAGATTCGCGCCGGCACCGGCGGCGACGAGGCGGCAATTTTCTCCGGCGACCTGTTTCGCATGTACTCGCGCTATGCCGAGCGGCGTGGCTGGCGGGTCGAGGTGTTGTCGGCCAACGAAGGCGAGCATGGCGGCTATAAGGAAGTCATCGCCCGTGTCGAGGGCGACAACGTCTACGGCAAACTCAAGTTCGAGTCCGGCGCGCACCGCGTACAGCGCGTGCCGGAAACCGAATCCCAGGGCCGTATCCACACCTCGGCCTGCACCGTGGCGGTGTTGCCCGAGCCGGATGAGCAGGCGGCGATCGACATCAATCCGGCCGATTTGCGCGTCGACACCTACCGCTCCTCGGGCGCCGGTGGCCAGCACGTCAACACCACCGACTCGGCGATCCGCATCACCCACATTCCCACCGGCACCGTGGTCGAATGTCAGGAAGAGCGCTCCCAGCACAAGAACCGCGCACGGGCCATGGCCTGGTTGTCGGCCAAGTTGAAGGATCAGCAGGAGGCCGCGGCGCACAAGGAAATCGCCGACACGCGCAAGCTGCTGGTTGGCTCCGGTGATCGCTCCGAACGCATCCGCACCTACAATTTCCCCCAGGGCCGGGTCACCGATCACCGCATCAACCTGACCCTTTATTCGCTCAATGAGGTGCTGGTTGGCGGCGTCGAGGCGATCATCGAACCGCTGCTGGCCGAGTATCAGGCCGACCAGTTGGCGGCCCTGGGCGACTGATTGGCCTCCTGCCTACGGGGTAATGCCCTGTAGGAGCCAGCGTGCTGGCGATGTTTTTGTGCGTTGATCGCCAGCAAGCTGGCTCCTACAAAAAAGGCGCTGCACCATGGCCACCATTCAGTCTCTGTTGAATTCTGTTGAGCTGCCCGACTCGCCCACCCCGCGTTTGGACGCCGAGCTGTTGCTCGCCCAGGCCCTGGGCAAGTCGCGCAGCTACCTGCACACCTGGCCCGAGCGTGAGCCTGCGGCGGCGCAGTTGGCGTGTTATCAGGCGGCGCTGGCACGGCGCCGGGCCGGCGAGCCGGTGGCCTATATCCTCGGCCGTCAGGGCTTTTGGAGCCTGGAGCTGGATGTTGCCAGGCATACCTTAATCCCACGCCCGGACACCGAAGTGCTGGTGGAAACCGCCCTGGCCCTGTTGCCGGCCACGCCGCTGCAGGCGCTCGACCTCGGCACCGGCACCGGCGCCATTGCCCTGGCATTGGCCTGCGAGCGCCCGGCCTGGCAGATGACCGGCGTTGATCGGGTGGCCGCGGCCGTGGCGCTGGCGCAGGGCAATGGCGCGCGTCTGCAATTGACCAACGCTCGTTTCGCCGAGAGTTGCTGGTTCTCGGCGCTGGCCGGCCAGCGCTTTCAATTGATCGTCAGCAACCCGCCGTATATTGCCGCTGCCGACCCGCACCTGAGTCAGGGCGATGTGCGCTTCGAACCGAGCAGTGCGCTGGTGGCCGGCGTCGATGGCCTGGACGATATTCGCCTGATCATCGAGCAGGCGCCGGCGCATTTGCTGGGTGGCGGCTGGCTGCTCCTGGAACATGGTTTCGAACAGGCCGAGGCGGTGCGCGAATTGCTCAGCCGGCGCGGCTTCACGGCCGTGGACAGTCGCCGCGACCTGGGCGGTCATCAACGTATTTCTGTGGGGCAGTGGCCGCTATGAATCAGCATCTGAGTGACGAAGACCTGTTGCGCTACAGCCGGCAAATTCTGCTGGCGCAGGTGGATATTGACGGTCAGTTAAAGCTGAAAAACAGCCGGGTGCTGATCGTCGGCCTCGGTGGCCTGGGCTCGCCGGTGGCGCTGTACCTGGCTGCCGCCGGGGTTGGTGAGTTGCACCTGGCCGACTTCGATACGGTCGATCTGAGCAACCTGCAACGGCAGATCGCCCACGACACCGGCAGCCTCGGCCAGGCCAAGGTCGAGTCGGCCGCCAAGCGTCTGCGCGCCATTAACCCGGCCATCCAGCTGCAACTGTACCCGGCCGGGCTGGATGCCGACTCGCTGGACGCGGCGGTGGCGGGGGTCGATCTGGTGCTCGATTGCTCGGACAACTTCGCCACCCGCGAGGCGGTCAACGCGGCCTGTGTGGGCGCATGCAAACCCCTGGTCAGCGGCGCGGCAATTCGCCTGGAAGGCCAGTTGGCGGTGTTCGATCCGCGTCAGCCGGCCAGCCCCTGTTACCACTGTCTGTACGGCCATGGCAGCGAAGCCGAACTGACCTGCAGCGAGGCCGGCGTACTCGGCCCGCTGGTGGGGCTGGTCGGCAGTTTGCAGGCGCTGGAGGCGCTCAAGTTGCTGGCCGGCTTTGGCCAGCCGTTGGTGGGCCGGCTGTTGTTGATCGACGGTCTGGGCAGCCACTTCCGTGAGCTGCGGGTCAAGCGCGATCCGGCGTGCAGTGTGTGTGGCGTGGCTCGCGGTGAGTAACGCCGCGGTTGGCGTGTTCGACTCCGGCGTCGGCGGCCTGTCGGTACTCGGTGAGATTCGCGCCTTGCTGCCCGCGGAAACCCTGCTGTATGTCGCCGACAGCGGCCATGTGCCCTATGGCGACAAGAGCGCCGAGTTTATCCGTGCGCGCAGCCTGGCCATCGCCGAGTTTCTGCTGGGGCAAGGCGCCAAGGCCCTGGTGCTGGCTTGTAACACCGCCACCGCAGCGGCGATCAGTGAGTTGCGCAGTGCCTATCCGCAACTGCCGATCATCGGCATGGAGCCGGCGGTCAAGCCAGCGGCGGCCGCCACCCAGAGCGGCGTGGTCGGCGTGCTGGCCACCACCGGCACCCTGAAAAGCGCCAAGTTCGCCGCCTTGCTCGACCGTTTCGCCAGCGACGTGCGGGTGATTACCCAGCCGTGTCCGGGCCTGGTCGAGCAGATTGAGGCGGGCGCACTGACAGCCGCCGCGACCCGCGAATTGCTCTGGGGCTGGGTTCAGCCGTTGCTGGCCGAAGGCTGCGACACGCTGATTCTCGGCTGCACCCATTACCCCTTTATCAAGCCGTTACTGGGCGAGCTGCTGCCGGCCAACGTCAGCCTGATCGACACCGGCGCGGCGGTCGCGCGCCAGTTGCGCCGGGTGCTGGCCGCGCGCGACTTGCTCGCCAGCGGCCCCGCGCAGCCAGCGCGGTTCTGGTCCAGCGCCCAGCCGCAGGCCTTGCAGCAGGTGCTGCCGCTGCTCTGGGGCGCGCCTGCCGAGGTGCAGGCGTTGCCTGCCTGAGTTGCTGGTTGCGCGGGCGAATTGTTTTCTATAATTGCCTCAGTGCTTGGGCACAGTCGCTGTTAATCAAATAAAAGGGATATTTCCATGCGTTCACTTTCTTCTCTGTGTGTGGCTGCGCTGTTCGGCCTGGCTGCGGTCGGCCCGGTGCAGGCGGCGGATCTGGCCTTTGCCGTCGGCTCCACCGGCGAGTCCACCCTGGCCTACCGCCTGGGTCTGCAGTGCGACTTCCAGCGCAACTTCAGCGAGAGCGCCACGGGCCGCTTCACCGGCTATTGGGACACGGCCTACACCTACTGGCAGGGCGACGAGACCGCAAGCAACCACAGCCTGTCGCTGGCCCCGGTGTTCGTTTATGAATTTGCCGGCGAGACAATCAAGCCGTATATCGAGGCGGGGATTGGCGTGGCGTTTTTCTCCGACACCGAGCTGGAAGACAACAAGCTCGGTTCATCCTTCCAGTTTGAAGACCGCCTGGGCTTTGGCGTGCGCTTCAACGGCCAGGAAATCGGCGTGCGTGCCCTGCATTACTCCAACGCCGGCCTGAGCAGCAACAACGATGGCGTGGAAAACTACAGCCTGCATTACGCGATGACGTTCTGATGGCTTAGCGCGTGTTCCCGAGCCGGACCCTGTGTCCGGCTTTTTTCTGCCGCCACGGTTTGCCAGACACCATAGAAGTAGCCCGGATGAAATCCGGGGGCTAACGCGCTGGGCAACGCGCCTCGTGGATTTTATCCGAGCGACAAAAAGGTTCTTTGCCGGGCGCTCAGTCCAAGCGGCTTAGCTGCTCGATCCAGATCAGCTCGCAGGCGCCGTTGCCGGTGTCTTCGCGGCTCAGTGAACTGCTCCAGGTAAAACCATCGTCGCCATCCACCCTGACCAGTTGCCCGCTCAGGCGGATGCGCTGGCCCTCTTGGACGTCCGCCAGGGTCGCGGCCACGGCGGCATTGGCCGGGATCATGTGCATATTGGCGCTGTGGATTTCGATCTCTCTGCGCGGGATTGGGAAGCGCTCCACCTGCCAGTGATACCAGCGGTTGCTCTGGCGGATGCGGATGCTGGCCAACACCTGCGGGTCGGCCATCGGCCCCCAGCCGAGGGCCAGATCGGTGGGTGACACGGCGGCGCCGGCGTCGAAGTGATAATCCTCGCGGCCCAGCACGCGGGCCTCAAGGCTGAACGGTTGTAGCGGGGTGATGCGGTAGCCGTCTATGTGCAGACTGCCGTCGCTGCCGCGTAGCGCGGGGGATGGTGCGGGCTGGCTGAGGGTCCAGCCGAGCCAGAGCATGGCCAGCAATGCCAGTGCGTAGATCAGCCGTTGCAGGTTTATAGCGGGTGGATTCGCAGCCGCCATGTCGGCTCCTCAGCGATAGATGGTCGCCAACCCCTGGCGCTCTTCGAGGCATTCGGGGGAGGCCATCTCGAACTCGCGGCAGACCCACGGGCGGTTCTCGTAGATGGTGCAAAGCATGCTGTCGCGGTCCAGGGCCACGCACCAGCCGTCGTCGAGGCGCAGCATGACTTCGCCGCCCCAGTCATCGATGTCGATATAGCGCTTGGGCACGCCGGTGTCGCTCAGCAGAATCACCTCCAACTGGCAGCAACAGGCCGCGCAATTGGCGCAGGTAACCGCCGCTTGCGACTCGACAGGGGTAACGGGAATCAACTGATCTTGGCTCATGGGCGCAGTGTAAGTCAGGTGCTGCGCCTGGGGGTACGCCAGCCGACCGGGGCCGGGTTTTATCTGCCGTGCGCCAGGTGCTGCAGCAGCGGCAATACGCCGGCCCAGAGCAGCGCCAGTACCAGCAGGGTCACGGTGCTGCCGTAGGGCAGGGCGACACCGGCCAGGTGGGCGCCGGCATAGTAGGACAGTGGTGCGCTGATCGCCCCCAGCAGGCTGGCGCGCCACCAGGGTCGGGCGGTCCAGGCCAGAGAGTGGCGCAGGGTGCTGGCCAGCAAGGGCCAGAGCAAGGCCAGCCACAGCGGTATCAACAGGCGCGGTTGGCCGAAGTCGAACAGGCCGAGGTGCAGCAGGGCGCTGTCGAGGGTGACGCCGATCAGCAGGCTGGCGAGCAGCAGCTTGCCTTCGGCGGCCCAACTGCTCAGCCAACCGATGTGTAGGCCGAGCACCAGCAGGGGCAGCAGCAATAACCAGGGCTGCTCTGGGCTGAATACGCAGGCGAACCAGCCGAGCTGAAACAGCGCGGCATTCGCCAGTTGCTTAGGCATCGAAGCGGCCGAGCAGCGGTGTGCCATGGGCGGAGGGTTTGCTCAGCAGCAGTTGTGCGGTGCCGATGCTGCGCTCGATAAAGCCGCCTTCGCAGTAGCACAGGTAGAACTCCCACAGCCGGTAGAAGTATTGGTCGTAGCCCAGGGCTTCGAGCTTGTGCCGCGCATTGCGAAGGTTGTCGTGCCAGTGGCGCAGGGTGCGGGCGTAGTGCTGGCCGAAGTCTTCCATGTGGTGCAGGGTCATGTCGGTGTCGCGGCTGACGATCTCCAGCATCTTGCTTACCGAGGGCAGGGCGCCGCCGGGGAAGATGTAACGCTGGATAAAATCGACACTGTTTTTCGCCTGCTCGTAACGCTGGTCGCGGATGGTGATGGCCTGCAGCAGCATCAGACCGTGGGGTTTCAGCAGCTTGGCGCAGTGCTTGAAGTAGGTGGGCAGGAAGCGATGACCGACCGCCTCGATCATCTCGATCGACACCAGCTTGTCGTACTGGCCGTCGAGGTCGCGGTAGTCCTCCAGCAGCAGGGTGATGCGTTCTTGCAGGCCCTGGGCCTCGATGCGCTTTTGCGTGTAGGCAAACTGTTCCTGCGACAGGGTGGTGGTGGTCACCCGGCAACCGTAATGGGTCGCTGCGTAGAGGGCCATGCTGCCCCAGCCGGTGCCGATTTCCAGCAGGTGATCGCCGGGTTGCAGGTCGAGCTTCTGGCAGATGCGTTCGAGCTTGTTCAGTTGCGCCTGCTCCAGGCTGTCCTCGGCGCGCAGGAACTGGGCGGCGGAGTACATCATGGTCGGGTCGAGCAGGTGCTCGAACATCTGGTTGCCAAGATCATAGTGGGCGGCAATGTTCTTGCGCGAGCCTTGCCGGGTGTTGCGATTGAGCCAGTGCAGACCCTGAATCAGCGGCCGACCGAGTTGCGCCAGACCACGCTCCATGGCGTCCAGCACCTCAAGGTTACTGACGAACAGGCGAATCACCGCGGTCAGGTCCGGGGTCTGCCAGTAGCCGTGGATATAGGCTTCGCCGGCGCCGATCGAACCGTTGCCGGCCACCAGGCTCCAGAAGGCGCTATCCAGTACGTCGATCTCGGCGTGCAGCAGAGCGCCGGCCTGGCCAAACACCAGGCGTTCATCACCGTCGCGGATCAGCAGTTGGCCATGGCACAAGTGCTCGAGTTGGCGCAGGACCATGCGCCGCAGCAGGCTGGCACCGATGCCGTTGGTTTTTTTTGCTGCGCTGATCAGGCTAGAGCTTTTCATCGACGGCATCCTTCTGCATCGGGCGCGCCGCGCGCCAGGAACCTTGCGCGGGCAGGTGGGAATAAAGTGGTGTGCGTTTCAGCAGCAAGCGCAGGGCCTGCCAATAAATGGCCAGTACGGTCTTGCCGGTCATCCAGGGAAAACTCAGCAAGTGCCGGTGCAGGCTGCGGCGGTTGAGCGGTTGGCGCTGCAGGCTAAGGCTGGCGTCGAACAGCTTGTCCGCGCCCTGCCAGTCGGCCATGTGTACACCCAGGCGTTCGCCGGGCTG
>Ga0209343_10002328_pt1 | contig 24638 bp, 19 predicted proteins | sample RifCSPlowO2_02_FD_184026 | JGI IMG/M metagenome (GOLD analysis project Ga0209343, IMG submission 184026) | Groundwater microbial communities from Rifle, Colorado - Rifle CSP2_plank lowO2_0.2 (SPAdes) (version 2) | ecosystem: Environmental > Aquatic > Deep subsurface > Groundwater | place... | reverse complement strand
AAGCCGAGGTCCAAGATATCCTAAAAAAGATTGTCGTATAATTTTTGTCGCTTCTTCAAGGGGTATTTTGTCTTTTTCAGCTAGACTTTTGGATAATGTTTGTTCAAAAATAGTGTAGGATTCACGCCAATCCAATTGTGTGACCCAGTCAAATTCGCCGGGTAATAAAAAATGGCTGTCATGAATCTGTCTCACAAAACCAAGGCAATCAAGTATTTTTGATTTTCCGGATATTAGCGGTAGGGAGGTGGGTATTATTTCTCCTCGGAACGAACGGTCACGGACACTTAAGCCATTTTGCCAATAATTTGCCAGGCCGGCCGTCCTGTTAACTGAAAAATGGGTTACAAAATATGTATTAAAAAAATGCCTTATCCTTTCTGCTCCCGTGTTTTCTTCAATCTGTTGTCTCGGATAGTCTGCCAAGCGCTTAAGTTGTCCATATGGTCCGCTTTGCTTCAGACGAAAACTAACCGCATACCCGCTGGCTGACGAGTAATCATCGTTGGCTTCCAGAAATTCTATGCACTTGGTTATAGAGTCGGGAATTTGGTAGTCGTCGTCGCCACTATAGCAAATATACCTTTCCCGCACCTCTTTGATTAGGTGGTAGTGTGCTTGTAAATTGTCAAATTCCGGAAGGTAATAATATTTTGCTTTTATGGCGTTGCCAAGTTTTTTTATCTCATTCTCTATCTTTTCCGATTCTTCTTTTGGGCTGGAGTCGCCGATATAAATAGTGTGCTGGCATTGGACCGAGGCATAATAGCGAAGTTGTCGGATAACAAAATCAACCCGATTCATGGTAGGTATGAATATTCCGGCTTTTAAGTTTTCGTTTGGTAATGTTTTGTTCATTCCTAATTCTATGTTATGCAAAGTATCAAAAAGTATCAACTGGTGTCAATCTGGCATATCAACAAATTAACAAAAAAACACCGCTTTTAAATTTAAACGGTGTCAAATGGATCGTATCGTTTGCTTGTCTCGTTTTTGTTCTTCAAATACCAATTTATCGTATCTTTAATTCCTTCCTCTAAACTTATTTGCTGTACAAAACCGATAGAGCGGATACGGTAAGTGTTCATCAGTCGTATATTGTCGCCTAGTGGCGCATCTGTATCCCATTGAACTTGGACTGGTTGGGGCAGATTATTTACAATAATATCTGTAAGCTGTTTAATGCTTGTGCCCACGCCGGACCCGATGTTGTAATTATGTCCGGGAGCATTTTTTACGGCAACCATCATTCCTAGGGCAACATCTTTGGCATGAATAAAATCTCTTATGGGAGAACCATTGCTCCACGCAACCAGAGGTTGGCCTGATTCCGAAGCGGCTATCGCTCTTTTGATAAGCGATGGAACAACCATCGCGTTCTCGGAATCAAAATTATCAAATGGGCCATAAACATTAGCAGGATAAACCGTAGTAATGTCATCCCAGCCATATTCAATCTTGTAGGCCTCGGCCTGAAGTTCGCCCATGCGCTTGGCCCAACCGGCAAATCTATCATTTGGCGAAGGGGGACCGCTCCAGACACTTTCTTCCTTGAATACTTCAGCAGGCGGATAAGCGCCGATACTGCTGGTGTAGAGATAACCCTCAACACCGGAAATGCGGGCCGCTTCCATTAAAAGCGTATTGACGGTTATTGTCGGTACGAAAAACGTTGCCGGCCGCTTAGCGGTCATTTTAGGCGAACCTTTAACGCCAAACAAACTGAAGACAAACTCCATGTCCGCACAAGCCTCAAGACAGTTTCTGGGTTCGCGCAAATCCAGCTGTCTGAATTCTGCTTTTGGGTTAGCGCGGGACGGGTGGTCTAGTGAGACAATCTTTACTTTAGCATTTTCCTCAATCAGCAAATCAACAAGAGGCGAACCTATCAGACCGGTACCGCCCACTACGAGTACTTTTTTATTTTTGAAAGAACGAGGGACACACCGGGCAGATATTTCAGTCATATTTTCTCCCTGTAAATAACTTTGCCAAATATACCTTTTACGTCAGATTTGTCAATATAAAAACCCTTTTACGGGTTTTTTAAAATATTTTGACGATACCAATCAATGGTTTTGGCAATGCCATCATCCAAAGAAACTCCAGGCTGCCAGTTGAACTTATGGCGTGCCTTACTGGAATCAATGGATGTCTTGGTTCCAAGAGTTGGTCCTTGCGGGTCGTATACAATTTGAAGATTTCGTCCCGATACTCTGACTACACGTTGAACCAGTTCGGCAATTGTTATGGGTTGGTCTGAACCAAGATTGAAAATATCAAATTTGTAATCTTGCCGGTCTATTACTAATTCAATAAATCTTACAAAATCGTCTACATACAAAAAGTCGCGAACTTCCTGTCCTTTTCCCCAGACTACTACCTTGCCGTCTTTTGACTCAACGACTTTTCTTATGGTTGCCCCGAAAACATGAGATCTTTCCGGGTTGAATCTGTCATACGGTCCATATACATTTGAATGTCTGATAGCTGTGAACTTGGTTCTTCCTAGTCCCGCAAAGAATTGGCACAGGCTCTCGCTGAATGTTTTCATTTTTGCTGCGCCGAAATACGGTCCGGAAATGTTGTTTAGATCAAGATCCTCTTCTTTTGAGGGTTTGTCAGAATCCGGGTACATCACGGTACAGCTTGGGAAAATGACCTGCGAGACGTTGTTGTCAAAAGCGGCTTGGAAGATCCAGGAGTTAGCCACGGCATTTGGGGTGACTTGGATATATGGTCTTTCTTTAACGTCCTTTGCTCCTGTGGAATTGGCTGCCATCTGGACTACGACATCAAAGCCTTTAAGGGCGCTGTTTACTTCTTCTTCTTTTGTGAGATCTGCTTTGAAAAATCTTGGATCATCAGGATTTATGCGGCCATATCTGTTTACAAGGAATGTTCCTCTGACCACCAAGTCGTCACGTTTAGACAGGTGTTCAAATACGTTTTTTCCTAAAAATCCGCTTGCTCCGCAAACAAGAACACGTTTTTTTGTCTTCATAATTTCCTTTTTTTAAAGTACATTGCCGTAATATATTTTAATTAAAATTTTTAGTCAAGTCAATAAAAAACACCATATTGCGGTGTTTAAGTTTTGAATTTTTTTAATGATGCCCTTCCAAATCGGGCATCGGATTTTTGTTGCCGTAAAGGTAGGCACCCCGGCGATTACACCACCAAACCATTTTCTCGTACCACTCTTCCCAAGAATCCCAGCGCATGTTGATACTTGCCAAATTAGATTTTGTGGTTCTGTCTATGGAATATGTATATGTTCCCTTTTCAAGTGGGAGTTTTTGCTCCAATCGGACTGCCCGATATATATCCCAAATATTATGAGACAAAGTAATTTTCAGATCAGTTGTTTGAAGTGGCAGTTTGATTAATGATTTGTTTAGCCGTATCGCGTCAAGCAATGGTTCGGCCTCATCTGTTTTTATAAAGCTCATCATAATTTTTTCTGCTTCTTGGTAAAACTGATTTAGCTTATCTTCTTTGCATAACTTAATAAATACATATTCGTCGGGTGGCCATAGTACGTCTAAATATTCCGGAGAATGAAAATATTCTTCCTGTGTTCCGTTTTGCATGTTTCTTGAGAAAGACTGAAAAAAATCCAATATCTCTCGAAAGACAGGGAAATCTTCGGCTTTAGTCGGTTTTTCCATAAACGCCTCAAGGACGTTTTGGTAAGGAATGCCATAAATTTCACGCAGGACTATCGTCGGAATCTGGAGAAGTTTGTTGAAGTAGGTGAAGGCAACCATATAACAAAGCGTTCTGGCTTTGACCCAGGCTTCTCGAGGCATGGTATTGGTGGCGATAACCAGCTCCTGGTATTCTTCTATATTGCTTATTGAAGCATTTTTCTTGCCGTGGACGTTTGTTATGGGTGTTCTGACCATTTCCATTCCATAAAGTTCCCGATATTCCGGATCGCCCATTTCAGCGTTTGGCAGGATGGAGAGGTTGTTGAATTGAATTCTGTCGTGTTGACCGTCCGATATGATTTCGGCAATGCCCTTTAAAAGGCTGTCGTATGTTTCCATGGGCATAGGCAAAATATAATCCGTCATTGTGTGTACGCCTTGAGCTCGCAATCTGCCCTGAATGTTTTTATATTCTTCCGGTTTCATGTTCTCGCGGCGGACTGCCTTCAAGGTTTCCGGATTTTTTGATTGAATAGACATCACTGTTGCTTTGTTAAGTCTGGCCTTTTCCAGAATCTCAAGAGCTTCAAGCGTATGCGGTTTAGGGTTTTTTGAGTTTTGGGTGGATATCCCTTCCGGATAACCGGTCGCTTCTTTAACTTCAGCCAATGATTTTGCTATATCAACATCTTGTTTGAGAATGCCGAAATTAGCGTTAGCTAGAAAAATATAAGGAATCTTTTTATCGCCGAACCATCTGGCTTCTTTTCGTGTCCTATCAATAGGAAACGGACTTACTCTATCTTCAATTGCCCCACCCCAGTCGCAGTATGTGCATTTGTGTGGGCAACCACGGTCTGTTTCCCACATGACTATCCATTTTTGGTCTGGGTGAGCGACCATCAGGCGATCGAATATGCCTTCTAAGTATGGAGAGGGTACTTCGGATAAATCGTGCATTCGCTCAAGTTTGGGATTGTGATGAAACATGCTATTTTCGTCAACATAACTTATTGACGGTAACCGGCTCTTATCTTTCAGTCCATCAATAGCCAACTGTTCCAATATGAATCTGAAAGCTCTTTCACCCTCACCGTGGACAGCAATGTCAACATATGGGTGTTCCCTATGAAACTTCTCGGTCATTTCTATCCTTTTGCGTTTCAGTTCATCTGGTTGCGGATTTGTTTTTTTGACTCTCTGGAATTGTTTTTTACTGTCGGGAACGTGTGGTCCCCCCACAATTACCAATCTCTCCGGATAACGCTTTTTGAATTCTTTGGCTATGGCCATTGAGTTTTCAAAATTCCAGACATACAAACTTATGGCCAAGATATCAGCGTCGCTCAATTGATCTACAATTTTGAAAATTGGCGCAAAGTCATAAACGGCCAGCAGGAATTCATAGTGGTCAGCGTAAGATAAATGCTTTTTGGCATAGGCTTCCAACGTGCCGACCGAAAGAGGAAGGTAACACTGTCCGGAAAAGCTGTTGTTGAGTTGGATCGGTCCGATCTTTATTGTCTTTTTTGGGGGGGTTGTTGCGATGGGTAGCGGAGGGCTTTCATTTGGTTGAATAACCTTAAGTATCTTAGAATCCATAAGACCTCATTTTCAAAGAGCTTCAATATTTTTATTATCTTACTTTAAATATTTATAAAGTAAAACCCGCGGTTATCGCGGGTGATTAACTTAATAAATCTGGTGCTTTGTCTATGTCTAAGACTATAATCCTCTTGTAATTCCGCCGTCAACATTGTAGATGTGGCCGGTTAAGAATTTTGCTTTATCAGATGCGAGGTATACTACCAGATTTGCAACATCTTCAAGTGAGCCCGCTCTTCCCAAAGGCGATTTGTTTTTTTCTTCTTCAAATATTTTCCACCACGCCTCATCGGTTGAAATATGTTCTCTTTTGGCTCGGTCTTCAGACATCTCTGTGTAATCGACGTTGCTTGGACAAATTGCATTTACTAAAATTTTTTTCTTGCCAAGAATTGTGGCGAGATATTTGGTCAAATTATTTAGTGCGGCTTTTGCCGGTGCATAGTGGGGAAAATTATTTCCCGGCTGATGAGAGATTAAGCTTGAAATGTTGATTATTCTGCCACTGCCGGAGGCTGTTAAAAACGGCAATGCTTCGCGAGTGAAGCGCACCGCGCTCATAAAAGTTAAATCATAACAGCGTAACCAATCTTCGTCTTTAAGTTCAGTGAAGCTTCCGAATTTTTCTATATTGCCGACGTTATTCACTAGAATGTCCAAACGGCCTTTAGCGGCAACAGAACCAAGTCTAAAAAAAGTTTTTATTGCTTCACCATCAGTAACGTCAACCGGACAGGCCCATGTAGTTACCCTGTGTTTGTTGGATATTTCTTTCATAGTTTTAAGTACTGACTCTTCATGTCTTCCGTTAATTATGACCTCGGCGCCTTCTTGAGCCAAAGCCATAGCAATAGCTTTGCCCAACCCACGGGTTGAACCCGTAACAAGGGCCAAACGTCCTTTCAACTCCAAATTCATCTGACTCTTCCTTTTGTCAACGAACTTTAAAGACTACGATAAATTAAATTTTGGGTTCAGTCAACTTCTGTTTTTGTGTGTGGGTGTGAAAGTAAAAATCCGCACTTTTTAAGTGCGGACGGTCTTGCGACAATGTTCAAGCAAAAAAGCGACACTTTCTTCAAAGGTGTGCTTGGGTTTCCAGCCGGTCTGGGCGGTGAATTTAGATGTGTCAGGTATCTGCAGGGTTACATCTACCGGCCGTAGCAAGTCAGGATCAAGCCGCGACGGGATAGGACAAAACGCTTTTTGTTTTAAAACATCAAGAAACTCGCCTATCTTTATCGTTGTTGTTCCGCCGATATTATATATTTCTCCCGGCGTGCATTTTTCAATTGCTATCCAATATGCCTCCATAGCGTCCCGGACATCAATGAGAGTTCGGGTGGAGTCAAGATTTCCATGAACAAGTTCTTTCTGAAGCCCGGCCTCTACGCGCGCCACTTGAATAGCAAATGCCGTGGCAAATAAATCGTCTCGGCGGGGATTTATATATGTGAACATTCTTGTTCTGATGATTGGCATCCCATAGCTTCTGTAATAGACATAACCCAGCTGGTCTTGGGCGATTTTTGATACCGCGTAGGGACTCAACGGGTTCATGGGGCAATCTTCACGAATGGGAACATTTTTTGGGTCAACGTGTCCATAGACTTCAGACGAACTGCATAGTTGTATGCGTGGGTTGATGTCTGCCGCTCTTATTGCTTCAAACAGGTTTGCCGTAATCATGACGTTATTGTGTATCACTGCCAAAGGATTGATGAATGATGCTTTTACGTTGGCGTGTGAAGCAATGTGAAATATATAGTCCGGAGTCAAATTTTTTATTACACTAAGTATTGAGCTAAAATCAGTCATATCGCACTCATGAATTACCGTTTCTTTTCCTATTTGGGCAAGATTCTTGAATGTGCTGGTGCTGTGCCAACGGCTAATTCCATGAACTTGGCAACCCGGATGATTTCTTGTTATATATTCTACTAGATAGCTGGCACCGGAACCTGTTATACCGGTAATCAGAATCTTTTTACTCTTTGGTGCTTGCATTTCTGTGGCTAAAACTCCTTTTGTTTTCATATGTTCATATATTTATTATTTCTGACGATCTGATATCCCTTGATTAATTCTGCAATGCCGTTACATAAAGAGTGCTGTGTGTTAAAACCCGTATTCTTAATTTTTCGATTGCTTACTATATAGTTGCGTTTGTCCGGGTCTTCTCCGATATCTGCTTCAAAAAAACAAAAACTAGTAATTTGTTTTTTTATTTCTTCGCACAGTTCCAACTTGCTTAAATTGGCGTCACTCAAGCCAAGATTATAGACTTGGTTTTTCATAACCTCAAAGTTTTCCATACAGTGCATGAACGCTCTGGCGACATCTCTAATGTGAATATAATTTCTCTTGGCGTGGCCTTCAAAAAGTATTAAATATTTATCGTTGACCGCTCGATAGACAAAGTCGTTTACCAGAAGGTCAAGTCGCATTCGCGGGCTTATTCCAAATACCGTGGCTAGGCGCAATACAATTGAGTCGCCTCTTTTCAATACAGATTTTTCGGCTTCAACTTTTTGGCGTCCATAAAGAGAAATGGGGCGAAGGGGACTTTCTTCTGTGCAGTCAATACCTTCCGTGCCTATGCCATAACCGCTGTTGGTGTTTGGGAAGATTACTTTTGGAGTTGAGCTTCCTGTTTGTCTATAGCAAACTTTTATCGTGCCATCGACGTTGACGGTCATTGAGGTTAAAGGATCGTTGTCGCAGGCCGGGGCCCCGACGATAGCCGCGAGGGGAAAAACATATTCAGGTTCAAAGTCCTTAAAAATTTTATCTAGCAACTTACCGTCTCTTGTATCGCCCCTAATGAAACTGAACCTGTCAGGAAAAGCGAAACAGTCCAAGAGGGTGGTTTGGTCATACATTAAATTATCCAGCACTATGACCCTGTGGCCTTGACTTAAAAGCATCGGTACTAAGACCGAACCGATATAACCGGCTCCGCCGGTCACCAGAATGCGACTAGTCATACTCTGACCCTTCCAGTCTGTAACTTTCAGCCGCTTCTATAACAACTTCAGATATGAATTCAATGTCATCTTTTCTTAGAGATGTATTGTTTGGCAGAAAAAAACCACAATTATAGAGTCTTGTCGCGTTTAGTCTGTTGAACTTTCCATAACGTTCAAACCAGTATGGCTGTAGTCCTTGATTTCCTGACGTAAATGGCCGTGTTTCAATGCCGTTTCTTTCCAGAGCTTCCATTATTTCCTGTCTTTCAACCCAATAACTGGCAAGTACGCAGAAATGGATGCTACATACAACCGAATTTGGGTCTACGGATGCTGTAAGGAATTTGTTTCCCAGAAGTTTTTTGTAGAGCAGGTGGTTATTAAATCTTTTTTCTATCAGCCATTCCATTTTGTCCAACTGCCCGATGCCTATAAAGGCCTGCAAATCTGTCGGTCTGAGGTTGAAACCGGGAACCGTAAATACAAAGTCGGTTCCAGTGTCCTTGATGCCGTGTTTTTTGAGCAAGGCAGAGCGTGATTCCTTGTCTAGCCCTTTAACCCAACCATGACTTCGCAGTTGCAACAGAAGATTGTACATTTCCTTGTCGTCGGTTGAAACCAGACCGCCTTCAATGGTTGAAAATTGATGACCAAAATAAGTTGAAACACTGGACATGTCTCCGAATGTCCCGATTTTTCTTCCATGATAGGAGGATCCCATTGACGCGCAGGCGTCTTCTAATAGGATAAACCCATATTTTTCTTTTAGGGCCATGATGGCATCCATTTTTGCCGGAACACCAAGTGTCTGAACCAACACCACCGTGCTTGGCTGGTGTTCGACCAAGAGGTCTTCCAAGTGTCTAATATCAAGACCGAAAGTTTCAAAGTCAGCCTCACACATTATGGGTTGAAAGCCAAATTGAATAGCCGGGGAAATGGTGGTGGCCCAAGCGGCGCTTGGCACTATAACTTTATTATTTTTCAGCCTTTCAGACATAAGCAGGGCATAGTACATCAAGTGATTGGCCGAGGAACCGGAATTGCAGAAGACAGAGTATTTTCTGCCGAGCCATTGAGACCACTTTTCCTCATATTGCTTGGTTAGAGACCCCATGGTTACCCTGGGGCAGGTTGCTATCCATTCAGCTAACTTCTTAAAGTCGTCAGCGTCAATAGTGTCTGTAGCCAGGGGATATTTGTAACAGGTTGCTATCCATTCAGCCAACTCCTCAAAGTCGTCAGCGTCAATAGTGTCTGTAGCCAGGGGATATTTATAATTGGTCAAAACATTCTCCTATTTTTAAAAAAACTCGTTAAGTTATGATAATCTAAAATTAAGTCTGGTCAATATTGACAAGACAATTAAAAAACCGTCTTGTGCGACGGTTAGGCGGGTTTAGACCGCTTAAAATGGACCTTTGAATTTATGTTCGTAGTCATAAAATTCTTCATTTGACAAATCGGCTTTTTCAAGGCCGAGCTTCTGTTCAATTGCTCTGACCAGCGTCTCGGCATTTGGATAGAAAAGATTCTCCAATGGTCTAGTGGTGGGGCAAGGTGTGGGAGCAAAACCTATCCTAGTAATTGGAGAACGAAGAGAATGCATGCATTTTTCATATACTCTGGTTGCAACTTCAGCCGACAATCCGCAGTGAAGCCAGTCATAATCAGCCACTATAAGGTGTCCGGTTTTGCGTGCGGATGCGGCTATTGGTTCATCATCCAGCGGCGCTATCGAGCGTATATCTATTATTTCCACACCTACATTTCTTTTTTGCATTATTTTTGCGGCAGCGAAAGCTTCAACGTTCATCCACGATGTTGCGGCAATTGTAATATCATTTCCGGATATTAAGACATTTGACTTGTCCAGCGGAACTGTAAACAGTTCTTTTGGTACCGGACCCTCTTGATAGTAGAGCAGGCGATGCTCTAGAATCAGAACCGGATTGTTGTCTCTGATAGCTGAAATAAGTATTCCTTTTGCGTCATGCGGTGTGGTGGGCATAACCACTTTAAGTCCTGGTATGTGAGCAAAAATACTCTGCAAGGTTTTTGAATGTTGAAAACCTTGTCCCCAACCTCTACCAATAACAGCCCTAATAACCAAAGGCACAGAAAGTTTACCGTTTGAGCCGTAGCATAAAGATACGGCCATGTTCGCCAGTTGGTTCATGGTCAGTAGAAGGAAGTCTACTCTGATGTGGACATTTACCGGTCGCAGTCCGTTTAGGGCTGCTCCGATTCCTAAGCCCATCATTGCATCTTCAGAGAGGGGAGTTGAAAAATAACGTTTTGGTCCGAAACGCTCAAGAAGTCCCACGCCGGAACCGAATGTCCGTTTATGGTCGTCTATGTCTAGGCCATAAACAAATACGCTTTTATCTCTTTCCATTTCCTGATGCAGGGCTTCGTTGATTGCCTGGCGATAAGAAATTATTCTGTTATTTTCCATGGAAGACTCCTTTCATGAGTTCTTTACCATCCGGAAATCTTGCATTTTGAGCCTTCATCCGGCTCATCCATACCTTGTTATTGATCAGGTCCTCCACTAGAAGCACCTTCTCAAGACGGTCTTTAGAAAGTTTTTCTCTAAGGGTGCTAAGCGGATCGTTTTTGCACCATTCAACAAATTCTTGTTCGGATCTATAGCCGGCGTCGTAATCTTTATTTACCCCAACATGCTCAAGCACTCGATGATAGGAAAGACAGAGGATGGCTGGCCGGTGCTCTTCTTTAATCGAGTCAATGGCTGAACATGTCAGTGAGTATACTTTTTCAACATCATTGGCTTTGTCTTCAAAAGCAAAGCATTTGAAATTCCTGACTATGTTTGTCAGAGAATAATATCCACGTCGTCGCTTTTTGCTGATATGGATAGCAAGGTCATTGTCTTCGCAGATAAATAGTATGGGCAATTTGAGCAAGCATGCCGCATTTAGACTCTCCCAAAAAACGCCTTCATCTGTAGCGCCGTCTCCGAAGAAGGCGGCGGTAATGCGGTTAAGGTTGTGATATTCAGCTTCAAAAGCGTCACCCAAAGCCAAGGGTATGGTAGTTCCCACAACGGCTGATGTGGCCATTAGGCCATATTCTGGAGATGCTAAGTGCATTGAACCGGCTTTGCCTCCGGCTGTACCATCGGCTTTTCCATATAATTCAGCAAAAAATTTATCGGTTTCTTCTGTCAAAGCAAGATAGAGGGCGTGGTTTCTGTAGGTGCCATAGGTATGACTGCCTTCGGGCAGGGCCTGACAGACGCCAGCGGCAATTGCCTCACCGCCTAAGGACATGTGCATTGGAGTTTTCATTTGGTCTTTTGAATATTGCCTGCGTATTTCCGCTTCGGCCTCCCGTATAAGATACATTTTTTTGTAAAGAGCTAGAAGCAATTCTGACAAGGATTATTCTCCTAATAAAGTAATTTGCTTGACACTAAGATACTTCAAATATGTAGATGTGTCAAAGTAAGAAATTGATACCAGCGAGATGCCGATATTTAACCAAGCACTTGGGGGGCATAGTAAATGATTTGACTGCCTGAATAGTCAATGCAAAATGGCACATTCAAAAATTTTTTCAACTTTTCCTTTATTTTTTTATGTCGTTCCGGAGGTGCAAAAAACAGCATAAATCCTCCCCCTCCGGCGCCAAGCAACTTTCCACCATTGGCGCCGGCCTTAAGGCCGGCTTCATATATCGCGTCAATCTTGCTTGTACTTACAACCGAAGCCAGGCCGCGTTTCAACTTCCATCCTTGATCAAGGAGTTTTCCAAAACCGTCTATGCTCCCATTACCTTTAAGAATATCAATACCGTCTTGAACCATAGCGGCCATTGCCCGAAGTTCATTGCTTTTATCTTTAAACTTTTTTAGTTTTTCAGCTTCTATTTCCGACGCTTTTCTGGAGAAGTCAGTAAAAAACAAAAGCAAATGATTTTGAAAGTCATGCAACCTTTCGTTTGATATGGTGATGGGGTTTACTGTTATTTTTTGATTTCCACCGAATTCTATTTTATTAAATCCGCCGAATGCGGCGCTTGTTTGGTCTTGCGAACCGACGTTTTCTTTGATCAGGTTTTGTTCAACGTGAATTGCGTCCAGAGCAAGCTGGCGTTTGGTTGTAATTCTACCATCCAAACCGTAAAGGGCATGCAGTAAACCGACGGTAAACGAAGAGCTTGAGCCAAGGCCTGACATGGCCGGCAAATCTCCATCGTGATGTATTTCCAATCCACGCTTTTGTTTTACATACCGCATGCATTCTCTGGCCGAGGGGTGGTCTATTTCATCAATGTTATTGACATTTTCTTGTTCCGAGTAAACGATCCGATGCTTGTGTTTAAAAAATGGCGGCCGAAAACGACAACTGATGTAACAGAATTTGTTGATTGAGGCAGAGAGAACTGCTCCGCCGTTCTTTTCATACCAGAGTGGGTGGTCTGTTCCACCTCCCAAAAAAGATATGCGATAAGGTGTTCTAGTGATTATCATAACTTTTTGAAATATGGTCTGCGATTATTTTTATGGGACCTTTTTGGAAGCGCGGTTGGATAAGATCATTGTTTTCCAAGTTAACAGTTTGGAAAAATTGGTCAATATGGGGGACTTGATACTGGAGAGTGCCTTTTTTCAGCAGATCGGAAGAAAATGGAAGATTGTGTCGGTATAGCTTATCAACCGCGTTGATAAGCTCCTTTCGTTGGCGAGGTGTAAATTTGATGGCAAACGATGATGGTCTGGTTGCGGGGGTAAGAGTGAAAACAATTTCCCGTGAATTATCAAAAAAGTAAGGAACATATTTCATCTCCAAAGCTTCAAAGCCGGAGCGGAGGGCAAGAGCCAGCAGGTGTTCTTGGCTAAAGTTAACTTTATGGGGTAGATATAATGCGTCAGTCCAGGTAATGTAGTCCCACAAAATCGGAACAGCTACAAGAATAAGTCCTCCCGGTTTCAAAATATGCTTGAGTTTTTGCATCACAACAACCGGGTGATCCAGGTGTTCAAGACAGTTAGAGAAAACAATCAAATCATATTGTTTTTTAGTTGTATTCAGGAAGTGAACAATGTCAGTATCAACTACCGGAATTCCAAGAGAGGTTTCGACATAGCGGGCCTTATTTGTCTCGGACTCCACAACTTCCATGTGGAAGCCGGCTTTCTGGAATAATTTTGTGCCGGTCCCATAACCGCTGCCGATCTCAAGCGCTGATCCGCCGCGTATATATTTTTGCACTATGGCCAGATATTCTTTATAACGCCGTTGTTTGTATTTTTCTGTTTCCGGGTTGAAAACCTCAAGTTTGTCCGTTTCGATTATTTTCCAGCACTTTCTAAACCAGGCGAAAGAAGGAGAAACTGATCGAAAAACAAAAGTGCAGTTTCGACAGATGCTGGTGCGGAAAAATAATAAACCGGAGGCCAGTGAAACCTCGGTCAGATGTTTTAGGCGCGAGTTTTGACAGAAAGGACAGCGGGAAATGTACAGCAAGTCTTTTTTGGTAATCGGGTATGACCGTCGCTCCTGTTTTCTTTTCGCTAGCCCCGCTAGCGCCAGTCGTCTGGTTGGATCAATCGTTGATAGAGTTTTTTTTCTGGGAATAATCGTCATATTATGCGGCGGATTGTGTTAGTGGTTTCAATTTACTGCTGTGAATGAGCCAGCCGTAACCTCGATAAAGGTCATCGGATTTGATTTCACGCCTGATCAGGCTTCGCCAGCTGGTAATATCGTCTTCGTTGACCCAAAACCGACTAGTGCCATAAGTGGGGAAGCGGACTGACGCAACTTGATCCAGCGCACGGTTCTTTAGCAGACGGTTTAATGAGGGATCTTTGGTATAGTCATCAGTCATAGCTTCTTCTTCACAGCTCATTGTAAAATTTTTAGAGCTTGTCGGGGGGACTACAATCCAACCATCAACAGCGTCGGACAAACTTTCAATGAAGTGAACATTAAAGGGCGGTTTAATGTTTTTAGGCGGGAGATAAGATGAATGGGATAAACCGGGTATATTCATTACGAAACCGCTATTATAACTGGTTTTGTAGGTGTAGATATCTGTTATTTTGCGGCGTGTTATTTCGGCTAGTAAGTTTCTTGTTGCCATGCGGGCCGGATAAATATCTTTTATAAATATAAATAAGTTCCAAGCGGCAACTATGATAAGAGTAGAAACAGGCAGATACCAATGTTTGTACAACAGAGATTGCGCTTGATATGCCGCGTATGAGATAAGAACCATCATAGTGATAAATGCAGGAGAGTAAAGACGGGACGCTTGCGGAGCTCTTGTAATTTCAGCCCAAATAACTGGCGAGAGGGCAACGAATGCCAGAAGGGCCGTTATGGTTAAGTTATTGATTTGGTGGTTTGTCAAAGCGCTTGCTGTCAGGTATACCCCGCTTGTTAGAAAAATAATGAAATGAAACGGAATAAACCTCCATAGCATTCTGGGTAACCATCTTAATCCTGCTCCGCGCATATTACGGGCAATTACCACACCTCGCTTGGCGTAGTAATTGATGTAGGCACGAAAATGTGTTTTACGGGGGGACACCAAAAGATAATCAAAATAGCTTCTAACGTTCTGTCCGATGTTTGGAAGAGTCAGAAATAAAGATGCGAGTATAAATCCTATCAGGATTGCGCCAAAGAGTTCCAATCCGATAAAATTCAAAGCAATCAAAAACGAGACGGTTACTGCTCCAACAATTCGGGCTAGGGTTTTTAATTTGCGGCGCATGACGGGGAAGTAGTATTCTAGCGGGAATAGGTTCTGGCCGGCAATGATTTGGTCAAATGGTTTTGGTATTTTTTTGTAATACAGTTTGACGGTGAGCCATTTTTGTTTGTACCAAAGAAGAAACCAAGCAAATATTGCGGCGAGCGGCAAAAACAACGTAACAGTGTTGGTAATCGGTGTGGATAGATACGAATATACATAAATTGGCACACCAGTTTGCTGAAGCAGGATAAAGCGTGTGTAGCTAGCGGCAACCAAGAAGGGGATGGAATATTTATACGATGACGGTGAAGAGAATAATGAGAAGCAGAATAGAACTCCTGCGATTGCAAAATTCAGCGTTGTGTGGGCGGTATCTGTCATTGGCCGTTGAAGCATGAGGATCGAAAGAAGAAAAAAAAGATTTGCAATATTCGTATGGCCCCCATACAGTGAGATTTGCCATGACCAAAAGGAGAACAGATATAAAAGTCCGGCAAATAAACCAACCATCGGACTAAAATAGTTTGCGGTAATTATATAGATCAATACCCCACAGATTGATACGGAGATTCCAGTCAAAAGGGTATAGGGATAATCAGATTCTTTGTCCCCGGTAATTTTTTGGAATATAGCCAAAAGCAATATGGACATGTCCTTCATCCTCGTTTTGCTAATTCCATATTTATGTACGTCCGACGGCCAGCGCCACTTGTTAGATTGAGCGGCGGCATAAGCCATCAATTCATTGTCGGTATCAGGTGTGTGATAAATGATACCTCTTATACTGACAGCAAAAGCGGTTCCAAGGGCTGCGGCTATTCCTAAAATTAAATAAAAGTATAAATCCATTAACTATGTTTTTAGACGGTCTCTTTGTCTATATTATAATTTTTATAGAAATAAGATTGGCTGTTACTAAGTAGTTCCTGGGGACTGCCCTCTTCTGCAATAATGCCGTCTTTCAGGACTAATATCTTATCAGAATGCATGACCGTGCTTAATCTGTGAGCGACGATTAGTATGGTTAGCTTGCCTCGCAAGTTTTTTATTGCTTCCTGAATCTTGTGCTCCGATTCGTTATCAAGGGCGCTGGTTGCTTCATCAAGAATCAGTATGTGTGGTTTTCTCGCCAAGGCTCGGGCCATAACGACTCGCTGGCGCTGGCCACCCGAAAGCTGAATTCCCTGTTCACCGACAAGAGTTTGGAATCCACTTGGCAGTGTTTCAATAAAATCATAGATGTTGGCGGATTTAGCGGCTTCTGCAATATCTTCTCGGCTTAGGGAGTTATTATAAAAACGAATGTTATTCTCAATAGTGTCATTAAGCAAGAAAATATCTTGCGACACATATCCGATATTATCATGCCAAGATTTTTTATCAATCTCGTCTATGTTGATGCCGTCTATCAGTATTTCTCCTTTCTGGGGACGCAAAAGTCCCAGAATCAGATCAATGATAGTGGTTTTTCCTGCACCGGAGGGTCCTACTATTCCTGCTGTTTCCCCCTTATTAACCAACAGATCCAATAAACTAACGATATTCTGTCCTTCCGAATATTTAAATGAAACTTTTCTAAATTCAAGCTTTTTGTCAAAACTGAATTTTTTATTTCCGCCCTTAAATTCCTTGTTTTTTTCAATCTCTTTCTCATATCTGACTAGAATATTAATAAGGGGCAAGGACTCATTGATTCCATTGAATTTGGCTTGAATGGATTGAATGAAAGAAAACATTTTTTGGACCAGGTAAATTATTGCTACAAAAGTAGCGATGTTGAAAGCGGGATTTCGGTATGATGTTAAGAATATTACGACTATGAACAGCAGGCTTATGGGTTCAAGAATAGTGTTGAACAAGAGGCTGTACTTAAACTGTTCCAATCGTATACCTCTCAAATCCTCAAAGTAGAAGATGCCCTGGTCTAGGACGTTCTTTTCAAGCGACATTGATTTTATTGTTTTTGCTCCAGCGATATGTTGGTTGACGTGGTGAGCGAGTCTTTTGTTTATCTCCGAAGTTTTACTTGTTAAACTTCGGACTTTATAAAACACCGGTTTTAGGAATAAAAATAAAACGAGACCCAGTCCTAGTGCAGTGAATGTTATGGGAACGGATATGTTGATCGCCACTATGGCGTATGTTATCAAGCTTGTTCCTGTTAATATCGCGGCGCTGATATTATTTAATGCGCCTGAAATACCGCCGATATCACCCATTAAAATATGATTAAGGTGGCCAGCTTTCTGGTGCATCAAATATGGCCAATCGGATTCCAATGTTTTTTTGAACAACCTTTCCCTCGTTTCCAATTCATAGTCAGTGTAAATTCTAGAGTTGATATAATTTGCCACATATAAAAAAATTGCTTTGGCCAAGAACAAAAAGACCATGAGAGTTATTATTGATGTCAGAGATAGGGGTAAATGGAGGTATCCAAAGGCCTTGGAAAGAATCTGAGATATGGAGTCAGTACCTGCGCCCGACTGATTTGTAACAATATAAAACAGGGGGATTATCGCTCCAACGCCAATACCACCCAAGAACCCTCCTATAAAGCCGAGGAGGGTCATTAGGGCCAATTTTTTTGTATGTCTTGAAAAAGCTTTGTGAAATAAGCTAATGACACCGAGTATTTTACTTAAAGTTTTCATTGTTACCAGTTTTTAATCTTCCTTTTTACCTTCCTTTTTAACTTTTGATAAGTCCAGACAGCTTGTCTCTCAATAGTGGGAGAGAGTGTCTTGAGAATCTCCTTTCCCAAAATGCGATATTGCCCGCCCACCTTATTTGCTTTAATTAGGCCTCTTTTTAAGAGGCGTTTCATTGTGCTACTGGAAATTTTAAGCAGGTCTTGTGTTTCTTGAGTTGTATAGACCTCGTTTGGATTAATTCCACTCATTCTTTCAAAGTATCAAAAAGTATCAAAAGGTGTCAATCCCGTACTTATTAACAGATTATGTTCGTTATAAAAAGTCCAACCGTTTTGTTAATGGGAATAGGGTCAACGTTTTTTAGATAAGGGGTTGACTATATTTGAATATGGGATATATTTTTAAAAGTAACTTTAAAAATAAGGGATGGGATATGAAAGAAACAGTTGTTCAGGGAAGCAGGAAGTCCATTTGTATTACATTTTTGGCATTAAGAAGATGGGGAGGGTTTTGTGGATGTTAATGCGCGTATCTATGTGGCCGGTCATACGGGTTTGCTTGGTTCAGACATTGTCCGAACTCTTTACGAGAGAGGGTATAGTAACATTATTACGGCAGACCGAGATTTTGACCTAACTGACATGAAAAAGGTTTTGCGTTTATTTGACTTGTGTAAGCCCGAGTATGTTTTTCTGGCGGCGGCAAAAGTTGGCGGTATTGCCGAAAACATTAAATATCCCGTAGAGTTCTTGAACGAAAATGTTTTGATTCAGAAAAATGTGTTTGCGGCGGCTCACATTTTTAAAGTAAAGAAGCTTTTGTTTTTCAGCTCCAATTGCTGTTATCCAAGAGAGTGTATTCAACCGATGAAGGAGGGGTATTTTATGACAGGTCCACTGGAGCCGACTAACGAAGCTTATGCTTTGGCAAAAATACTGGGCATGAAGCTGTGCCAGAGCTATAACGCTCAGTACGGTACCCAATTTAACTGTGCAGTGCTTGCAAGTTTGTATGGCCCGAATGATCATTTTGGAACGCCCCGAGCCCACGTTATTGCTGATATGATGCAAAAGTTGTGTAAGGCAAAAGAAATTGGTCTCAAAGAAATTACTTTTTGGGGGGACGGGTCGCCTCTTCGTGAATTCATGTTTGTTGACGACGCTGCGGATGCCGCAATCTTCCTTATGACGAAAAATAGCCCATATGTTTCAAGTGATGAGACTCGGACATTTACTAATGTCGGCACTGGAGAAGAAATTTCTATGTTTAGTCTCGCCACGCTTATAGCAGAAATTGTCGGTTATGGCGGTAAGATCAATTGGGATGCATCAAAGCCAAATGGTATACCCAGAAAGCTTTTGGATTCTGGGTGCATGAATTCCATGGGTTGGTATTCCAAGACATCGTTTAAAGATGGTCTTTGGAAAACTTATCAATGGTACCTAAAAAATTTACATGTTAAAAATTAAACTCGACATAAGTCGAGTTTTTTTAAACCTCTCTCGATGGTGGCTGATTGTTTTTTACCACTACGTGGTATAAGATAAATAGCAGTTTTACCAAGGATAAATCATATGAACGATTTATTTATAGAAGGCCTGCGGAAACGGTCTGAAACACTTGCTAAATTATCAGAAGACAAAGAGTTTGTTAAAAGCTTTTGGTTGGCAAAAAATGTGCTTGCGGAGGCCATATTTAATGATGGCAAAGTTCTTATATTTGGAAATGGTGGTTCGGCGGGTGAGTCGCAACACTTTGCCGCAGAATTAGTTTGTCAATTTGAGAAAAAGAGGCGGGCTCTGCCGGCGATTGCTTTAACTACGGATAGTTCAATTTTAACCGCTCAAAGCAATGACTTCGGTTTTGATTCTGTTTTCTCAAGACAAATTGAGGCGTTATGTCGGCCGGGAGATGTGGTTGTTGGTCTAACTACAAGTGATGTTTATGATAATGGTCATTCACGGAACATTTTTGAGGCTTTTGAAATGGCTAAAAAATTAGGGGCCAAAAGAATAGGATTGTTTAGTACTAAGACGAAGAAACTTATAAATTCAGTTGATGTGGCGCTTCTTGTTCCGGTTGAAAACACAGCCTTGATTCAGGAGGTTCATTTGACAGTTATTCACATTCTTTGCGGCGAGATAGAAAAAGAACTAAATTAACTTGACACCACCTCTTTGTTGCATTAAACTGTTGGCAGATTTTTAATAATAAATAGGTGGTTAAAAGGTGGAAACTATCCAAAGATTGACGGCAGAGAAAGAAATTATTGAACTTAAAAATAAATTGATTAAAACACTTCAAGATTACAGTCGAAGTCAGGTTGAGCTTTGGCGACAGGTGCCGGCACTTGCGCAAGAAGCGGATAAACGGCATGGCCATACCGTGGGTCGTTATAGGATGGCTTTCCTGTTTGGTCATTGGCCTATTTCGGATAATATGAATGGTTTGAGGATTGAACTTCAAACTGGAGAATTTTTTGGTATCTGGTTTTTCGATACAATTGAGTTGGGCAGTCTGGACTCAATTCTACGAAGGTTGGACGCCAACGAGGTTATTAATCTGTTAAAGAATGAGATTCAAGCATTATCAATTACGTAAACACAAAAAGGGACATCACGTCCCTTTTAAAATTACTAATCTTTTTTTACAAACCCTATAATTTATTGTTAAATAGATAGCAGAATGCGTTTATTCAGAAAACTTAATTATTCCTATCAAGACCGGTTTCTCCGAAACATTTTATGAATCGTTCGCTGATTATTATATTAGTGGCAGGTCTGTTGGTGCGGTTATTTTTATTTTTCTATTTTTTAAATGAGCCTAATTTTTTCTGGGATGACGATTCAAACACCTACATTTATACGGCCGAGAATATGCTCGCTGGAAACGGTTTTTCGTGGGATACTCACCCACCCTACAGACCCGACGCTTTCAGGACTCCCGGATATCCGATTTTTTTATTGTTGCATATTGTTTTATTCGGCAATTACTATGTTGCTTTGATAACTCAATTACTGCTTGGTCTTGGGATTGCTTTTTTTATTTTTTTGCTGGCCAAAGAATATGGGAGTCCCAAAACGGGCTACTGGGCGGCGGCTGTTTTTCTTGCCATGCCTTTCTCTATTATGGTTAATTTGCGATTTCTTACCCAGTCCCTTTTTGCTTTTACTCTGATTATGGCGGTTTGGTTTTGGCTCAAATTTTTAAAAAGCGGCGGAATGAAAAACTTGCTGATAACAGCCATTCTCCTGCCCATATTGGCCCTGATTAGACCGATTGCCCAGTTTATATACTTACCGTTTATTTTATCGTTTATTTATTCAAACTTGATTAACGGGAATTTAAAAGTGAAGAATGTTTTTAGAGTCGGGGTTGTTGTCGGAGCCATTTTCTTTTTAGGAATCTTTCCGTGGCTATATCGGAATTATGTTGTGTTTGGTCACTTTTCCATCTCGTCAATAGTTCCTTCCCAGATGTATTTTTATGATGCGCCGGATGTTTACGCTTATAATCACGGAATATCTAAGGGTGAAGCTGCTAATATATTAGTTAGAAGAGCAGAAAAAGATTTTGGCGCCAAAATGGGGGAGTTTTCTTCTCTGTTCTCTTCCGGGGCTTACTTAAAGGAAAAAGCCCTTGAAATTATGTTTGAACATCCCAGCTCCTTATTTATTGTAAGGGGGACACAGTTTTTTAAGTTCTTCATTAGGGACGGGACTCATTATTGGTCTGAAAAAACATTGCCTTTGCCCCAAGTATCAATAGAATTTATAAAATCCATGACGCCTTTACTGTTTTTTGTAGTTTTAGAAAGATTTTTTCTGTTTTTATTATTTTTGGGTACGGTTGTGACCGCCATTTCGTCTTTTCGTAACACCGACAAGGGGAAGAAGGTGGTAGTGGGGCTCTTAACCTTGGTTATATTATATTTCGCCTCTTTAAGCGGGACGATGTCATCGGCCGGTTTAAGGTATCCGATTGAAGCATTATTTATTTTGACAGGGCTAACCGGATTGAGTAAGCTATCGAAATATGTGCAGTATTGTCGGCATAATTAATCACGAGGGGAATATTAAGAAGATGACTAAAATCCAGGAGCACCGGGCTCCGGATGAATCGGGTGTTTATAAAGACGACTACATTGAGTTGGGAATGGGGAGATTAAAAATTATTGACTTAAGTTCACCGGGGTTGGCGCCGTATCAGGAAGATGGTCTGGTTTTGTCTTATAACGGTGAAATATATAATTATCTTGAGCTTAAAAAAGAACTTCAAAAATTAGGCTGGAAATTTAGTACGACTTCAGATACGGAGGTTTTAATGAAGTCGTGGCGGCAGTGGGGAATTAAAATGTTTGACCGTCTTAACGGGATGTTTGCTTTTGCGGTCTATGATTCAAAGAGAAAGAAGCTTTTGTTGGCTCGTGACATTGCCGGCGAGAAACCCCTTTACTATTACTCAAAAGGTAAAAAGTTTTTATTTGCCTCGGAAGCCAAGGCTTTCAAAGACCAAGTGCCTCTTGTTCCCCGCCTGGACGAATTTTTTGAGTCTTTTCAGCACTGTCACCTGAATACTCTTTGGAAAAATGTTTACGAGTTGCCGGCAGGGCATTATCTATCTTATGACTTATCACGAGGCGATTTTGAGATAAAGCCTTACTGGAAATTAGAAAAACGGGATATCAATCCCAAAACAGCTCAAGAAGAACTTGAGGAACTGCTTAATGATGCCGTAGAAATAAGGACCAGAAGCGATGTGCCATATGGTTTGTATTATTCTGGCGGGATTGACTCCGCTTTAATATCGGCACTTTTTGATTTTGAGCACAAATTCTTTTTTGACGACTCAAAAAATTGGAAAAGCGATTTTAATAAAAAAATTGATAGAATTGCGTGGCATCTCGATTTTCCGGTTGGTTCTTTGTCTTCTTACCCCTTGTGGAAGCTGGCTGATAAGGCGGGTAAAAAAGTAAAAGTGGTTTTGTCTGGCGAGGGGGCTGACGAAGTTTTTGGAGGATATGTCAGGTATTTGCCCATTGCCCGGGAGTATGAAATGAATAAGAAATATCCTTCATATAGATTTCTTTTTAATAAGTTTTACTCTCCGTACTTAGATGGTTTTGCTCGGATTACAGCCAGGAATAGAAATATAGAGTTTGTTAAGAAACAAGTTCAGCCATATTTTGATATGTTCGACGACCCCATTAACGCAATGGGATTCTCTGACTTTAAATTAGTGATGCCAAGTTTATTGCAGATGGGTGACAGGATGGCCGGAGCGTTTGGTATTGAAAACCGTTGTCCTTTCTTAGACAAAAGAATTATACAATTCGGCTTTAGCTTGCCGCCGGAAATGAAAATAAACGGCCTTGATCAAAAAGTTATTCTTCGTAACATTCTGCGAAAAAAAGGCATTGAAGCGCCTCTTTATGCCGAGAAAAAAGGCTTATCTATTCGTTTTAATGAGTGGTTCGGCCGGACCGACTGGGACAGAGGGGCATACGTTTTGCTTCTCAAAGATAGGTGGAACAAACTTTACAAAATTTAAAAAATATGGCACCATCTCGATAGGTTTTTTACAACTTAAGGAGAATAATAATGACGAGAGTGCTGGTTACGGGCGTTTCTGGGTTTATCGGGCCGCATGTGGTTGAAGCATGTTTAAAGCATGGCTTGTGGACAACGGGTCTTGATGTTCGACCTTATGACCATACTCATGGCGCCATAGCTTTTCCTGACGAATTTTTACATAAAGACGTTAGAGAGCTGACTTTAGCGGAACTTGGAAAATTTGATTATATTGTTCACTTGGCGTTTGTGACCAACATCCCTTATTCAATTATCCATCCTGAAGAAACTGAAAGGGATAATATTGGTATGACGGTTAAGTTGCTTAAAATGGCCAAAGAAGCGGGTATAAGTAAGTTGGTTTTTTCTTCCACGGCGTCCTTGTATGGCCATAACCCTACTCCATGGCGGGAAGATATGCCATCAGATCCCGATCCGATAGAACCATACAGTTGGCAAAAACTTTCGTGTGAATATTTATGCCGGATGTGGAGCAAATGCTATGGACTTCCTACTGTAACATTGCGTTTGTTTCAGGTGTTTGGCGAAAACCAAAGGCCGGATACGGCGATGGCGGCATTCTTTCGGGCAAAGAAAGAAGGCCGGCCGATTACTCTTACTGAAACTACAGCCCAGTCTACATTTCGGAGCGGTCAGAGAGACTTTGTTTATGTAAAAGAAGTTGCCGATGCTTTTGTCAGAGCTCTTGAATCGGAGAAGACAGGTATGGGCGAGATAATCAATGTCGGATCGGGCAGGGTAACGACTATGGAGGCCGTGGCACAAGCTATTGGCGGCGAAGTGACATTTATTCCCAAGCGAGGTTTTGAGGTTGAGCGTCATGAGGCCGATATCACCAGAGCCAAGGAGCTACTTGGTTGGCATTCCTCTGTTGATGTGGTTGAGTGGCTGCATAAATTCGTACCGACATTGACGGTCTGAAATGAAAAGACCAAGCAAGAAACTGACTTTTGATTTTTTTAACTATAAGTGGAAAAGGGTGTCCAACTGGGCGTGTGAAACCGAAGACATCTATCGTCGATGGTATCTTAAAAGATATGGTTATCAAACTCTTCAACCTCTAAAAAAGTTTTTAAAGGATAAACATAGAATCCTTGAGGCCGGTTGCGGTTTGGCCCGGGATTCCAAAATGTTCGCTGAACTCAATTCGAAAGCCGAGATTGTGGCTATGGATCAAAGTCCGTCCGCTCTAAAGGTTGCCCGACTGACACTTGGGCCTTTCAAAAATTGTAAAGTGGTCAGGGCTGATATTACCCGATTCAGTTATGACGGATTATTTGATTTTATTTCTTGCGACCAGGTCTTGCACCATACTCCTGATCCGACACAGACCTTAAGGCACTTATATAGTCATCTTACTTTGGGTGGTGTGCTTAATTTTTTTGTCTGTCGGAAAAAGAACAGATACCGAGATCTGGTTGATGACTTAATTAT